>SL_8KL_010_SEDDRAFT_10001302_pt1 | contig 21631 bp, 20 predicted proteins | sample SodLakKL_010_SED_4_FD_11160 | JGI IMG/M metagenome (IMG submission 11160) | reverse complement strand
GCCGAGTTGGAGCTCGAACTCGAAACCGACGACGCCGAACACGCCGCCGACATCGTGGACGAACTGGAGGCACACGGCTACGACGTGAGGATCACCAGCTAACCGGACGGAAGCCCCCGGCCGTGTAACTCATCAAACACTTTTGTATCGAACTTGATAATTCCGGTGAAGCAGTTATCCCACCTGCGCGAGCGCGACGACGTATGAACGACCACGAGGGTGGGATCGGCCGCCGTGGAGGACGGTCCGCCGAGCGAAACGGACACGCCCGTACCGGGCTCGCGGTGGGCTCGGACGACCCCGAATCGATCGGAGACCCCGTCGAGTCGACGGACCTGCAACTCCTGCACGGGACGCTCGACCGCCTGAACGAGGGTGACCTCTCGGCTCGCCTCCCGGAGGACGCCGCCGACCCGGAGTTGGCCGCGATCGCCGAATCGCTCAACGCCTTCGTCTCGGACGTCGCCGAGACGCTCCGGGAGGTAGACGGCTTCAACGACGAAGTATCGGGCGCGACCGAACACGTCCGGTCGACCGTCCTCCAGGCCAAAGACCGAAGCGGGGAGGTGTATGAATCGGTTGACGGGATCGCCACGAACGCCGCCGATCAGCGGGAGGAGATCGCGGGGGCGATCGCCGAACTACAGGACGTCTCGGCGGCCACCGAGGAGGTCGCCGCCTCCGCCGAGGAGGTCGCCACGACCGCGGACGCGGTCGCCGACCGGGCCGCCGAGGGCAACGAGGCGGCAACCGCGGCGCTCGGCGAGTTGGGCGTCGTCGACAAACGGACCGAGACGGCGCTCGCCCGCGTCGAGGCGTTGGAGTCCGAAGTCGCAGCCATCGAGGACGTAACTGACCTGATCCGCGAGATCGCCGACGAGACGAACATCCTCGCGCTCAACGCCTCCATCGAGGCCGCGCGTGCGGGAGCCGCCGGCGCGGGCTTCGAGGTCGTCGCTGAAGAGGTCAAAAACCTCGCGGAGGAGGCCCGGGAGGCGACCGGCGAGATCGAGTCGTCGATCGATGCCGTCCGGGCGGAGACGAACGCGACCGTGGATGAGATCACGGGGATGCGCAAGCGTGTGGGTGAATCGATCGCGACCGCCGAGGACGCGCTCGGGGCGTTCACCGAACTGACCGAGGACGTCGAGGAGACCTCCGTCGGGATCCGCGAGATAAGCGCCGCGACGGACGACCAGGCCGTCGCGATCGAGGGGGCGGTCGAGACGGTCGAGTCGGTTGGAGCGGTCGCCGAGACGACCGCGAGCAGCGCGGCCGAGGTGACGACCATCGCCCGTAGCCAGCGGACCTCGCTCACGGAGGTCGTCGCGGGTGCAGCGGCGCTTGGGGATCGAACCGGGACCATCGAGGGCCGTCTCGACGCCTATCGGCTGACGGGCTCTGCGGGCGCCAACGATGATGTGACCGTGCTGGAGTTCTGGCACGCCCTCGGCGGCAGCAAGGCGCGGCTCCTGGAGGCGTTCATCGAGGAGTTCGAATCGAGCGTCGAGGGCGTGACCGTTCGCGCCTCCTCGAAGGGAAGCTACCGGGGGGTGTTCAACGCGACGCTCGCGGCCGCCGAGCGCGGCGATCCGCCGGCGATCGCACAGATCTACGAGATCGGGACGAAACGGGCGCTCGACAGCGGCGCGTTCACCCCCGTACAGCGACTGCTCGACCCCGACCGCTTCGACCCCGCTTCCCTCCTCGCTCCGGTCGCCGACTACTACCGGACCGATGGCCTGCTCCACTCGATGCCGTTCAACTCCTCGACGCCCGTCCTCTATTACAACCGGGAGGCATTCGAGCGCGCCGGACTCGACCCATCGGATCCGCCGTCGACGTTCGCCGAGGTGCGTGCCGCCGCCGAACGGATCGTGGAGTCGGGTACCGCCGACGTCGGGATCACCTTCGCCAACTACTCGTGGTTCATCGAGCAGTGGTTCTCGGAGGCCGGCCAGCCGCTCGTCGACGCAGAGAACGGCCGGGCGGGAACACCGACCGAGGCGCGGTTCGACACGGCGGTCGGGCGCGAGATATTCGAGTGGATCACGGCGATGTGGGCGGACGGACTTTACCACGACCCGGGTATCGAGGCGCGTGGGGCCGCCCGCGAAGCGTTTCACGACGGCACCGCAGCGATGCTGATCGGCTCGACGTCGTCGATGGGCAGCGTGCAGTCGGGTGCCTCATTCCCCGTCGGAGTCGGGTACTTTCCGGTCATCGACGAACGGCATGGCGTCGTCATCGGTGGGGGATCGTTGTGGATCGCCGCCGACCTCCCCTCCCGCACACAGCAAGCGGCCGCCGAGTTCCTCGCGTGGCTCGCGGCACCGGAGCAGCAGGCTCGTTGGCACCGGGAGACGGGGTACTTCCCGGTTCACCGGGGGGCACTCGATCGCCTCGATTCGGCGGGCTGGTTCACGGAGAACCCGGGCTACCGGACGGCTATCGATCAGCTCCTCGACGCCGGGGATGGGGTCGCCACCACCGGTGCGCGGATCGGGCCGTTCGAGACGGTCCGCACGCTGGTCGCGGAGGCGGCAAACGACGCCCGCGACCACGGCGTCGAGGAGGCGCTCACCCGACTGAACGAGGGCGTCGAGATGAAACTCGACGCGTACGCGGAGGAGAACGGACGACGCCGCTGAGGGGCCGGGGATCACACGAGTCCGAACCCCCCGAGAGTGAGCCGGATGCCGATGGCCGTCAACAACCCAAGGACCAGCCCACGACGCAGTTGTTCGCTCAGTCGTGGTCGGAGCCGTGCCCCGAGCGCGACGCCGCCGGCCGCTGGGACGGCGGCGGCGACCGAGAGGGCGACCGTCGTTGCGTCCGGGTACAGCCCGATCGTGCCGGCGACGACGACGCGGACCCCGTTGACTCCGAGAAAGACGAGCGCGACCACGCCGACGAACAGTTCGTGAGAGAGGTCCCGGCTGCGGAGGTACGCGACCAGTTGGACCCCGACGTTGGTCGCACCGAAGAGGACCCCCGAGATGCCGCCGACGGCGGCCATCCACGACGGACGTTCGATCCGTGAATCCGCGGAGCCGGACGAGAGGGCCGGAAGCGGAACGGCCCGCTGACTGACGGCGACGAACGCCAGCGTCACGGCTCCGAGCCCCACTCGAAGCGGCGCTTCGGGGAGTGAATCGAGGATCACCATTCCCAGGACCGTTCCGACGGTTGCGGCGACGAGAAGCGGCCCGAAGCGCCGACCGCACGACCGAACCTGGTCGCCGTCGAGTTCGCGAACGAGCGAGACGTTGACCGCGAGGATCGGAACGATCATGAACGCGACGGCGACCGCGGGGTCGATGACGGTCGCCAGCGCCATCGTCCCGACGACCGCGAAGCCGAACCCCGCGATCCCGTTGACCGCTCCGGCGAGAACGACGACGAACGCGACCGCGAGGAGAAACGACGGCGTGAGCGGAAACGACACGTCACCGTCGACGGGCGAGGATCACTTAAAAACGGGCCAGTCGTGTGCGATCGCGACCCGACCGATTCGACCGGCCGATCAGCGTGGGCCCCACACGAACTCGTCGGCACCATCGCCGTCTTCGGTCCCGTCGTCTTCGGTCGTCGAACCCGCCTCGTCTTCGGTCGTCGAACCCGCCTCGTCTTCGGTCGTCGAACCCGCCTCGTCTTCGGTCGTCGAACCCGCCTCGTCTCCCCCGCTGTGAGGTGCTTCCCGATCCGCTTCAGCGGGGGGATCATGCGGCTGCACCGCTACCGGCGACGGGCTTGAGTCGTCCGTCGTCGCCGGTGGTTCGCCGAGCAGCCCGTCCGCCATCCGTGCGACCGCGTAGGCGACGCCGTTTACCAGGTGTAACACGATGAGCGTGAACAACACCCCGACCGGAAAGAGCGCGAGCGCCTCCGTCTGGGTCGCGAGCTCCCAAACGACGGGCTCGCCGTTTACCTCGCCGAACTCCACCGTCGTCGGGTACTGCAGCGGCGCGAGGACGAGTTGGACCGTGTTCACCAGCGCGAGGATGAAAAGCAACCCAACGACCCCGACCATGAATTTTAAAAACACGAAGCCGAGCCCCCGCCACGTCGACGGCGCGTCGACGTAGCTCCGGACGGTAGCCCAGATCCCATCGGCCGGCGGTCGATCCGCCGGAGGCGAGATCCTCGTCCCCAACAGCGCGTTCGCCAGCCAGCGTTCGAACCGGGCGATCAGCCGTGTCCCACCGACGGTCAACGCCAGGATGACGAACCCGACCCCGACGATGGTGGTAAAGAGGCCGACGAGAAAGCCGAACGAGAGCAACCAGGCATAAATAAATCCAAGCGGGAACGCGAGGACGAGATACAGGAGGTTCGCGTAGGTTCGCTTCCGTGCGACGACGCCGACGAACCGACGGAGCGCCGATCCGACACCGGTGGAGGGGGATCCGGTTTCGACCATGTGTGATACCGCATCCGGAGGGCACTTAAAAGCTCATCCGGGGGGATGTCACCCTGGGTATGAAACCACATCGGTGAGTCGCTCGCCATACAGTACCCCGACCGCGATTCACCCGACGTACCGCTCCGACCACGAACGGGGGCGATCATCGGCGGGATCCGGCCGCTCTGGTGGGTGAAATCGATAGCCTGCGGCGTGTTAATCGAACCTACCAACCGGCTTATGAGTCGTCCATGCGGTATACCCTCCATGAGCACGATGCAGGCGGGCACCGCGGCGATGGAACCGGCACGGCTTTCGGAGAAACAGCGACGTATCCTCTCGTACCTTCGCGAGCATGCGGACGACCGGACGTACTTTAAATCGCGGCTGATCGCCGACGACCTCGGGCTCTCGGCGAAGGAGGTCGGCGCGAACATGGGCGCCGTCGCCGACGCGGCGACGGAGTTGGAGGTCGAAAAGTGGGGCTACTCCTCGGGCACGACGTGGATGGTCACGGGATAACCACGCGCTCGCGGGGTATTTAAGGGTCGTACCGAACGAGCGAGGCGGCCTCGTCGGCGAGCGCGACCGCGTCGCCGTCGAACGACTCCGCGTAACGGACGAGCAGCGTCAGCAACCGCTCCGGCTCCGTGAGCGTGTAGCCGTCCGAACGGTCGAGCAACTCCGCGTCGGCCAGTTCGCCTGCGGCGGCGCTTATGGCCGGGCGGGAGACGCCGACCGTCTCCGCCAACGCCGCGCCGGTCGCATCCGGGTCGCGGAGGAGCGCGATGACGATCCCTCTCGGGGTCCGTCGGCGGAGGTAGCCGAGCGCACGTTTATCGGTTCGGTCGAACCGGTCGGCCACGAAGTATCGGCGGTAGTCGGCGTCCTTCATCGACTCCACCTCGCCGTCGTCGACGAGCCGTCGAAGGTGGTGTTGTGTCTCGCCCGTGCCGAGTGCGAGGTCATCGCGAAGCTTCGAGAAGTGCGCGCCGGGCGTCATCGAGACGTATCCACGGATCGCCTCACGCGTCTCGTTGTCGTCGCTGGCGGGGCGGTCACTCTCGCCGGCGGCGGTTCCGACGAACGGCGCGGCGGCTCCGACGGCGGCGAACCGTCGTAAGGTCTCGCGTTTGCGTTCGTCGACACCCCCCGTCACGATAGGAAAGAACCGGTCTATCGACAAAAACGCTTCGGGGGATCCGGTGGCCGGCCCCTCGAAGCGGCCTTAGGTCTCCCGTTCGACTTCCGCTACGTCCTCGTCCTCGTCCATCTCCTGGATGACCTCGTCGGCGGATTTGATGTTCGCACCGGCGTCGCCCGTTTTGACCGCCTCGGCCTCCTTTTCGAGTTCCTCGACGTCCATCTCGGCCGCCTCGTCGATCTGTCCGATTATCTCGTCGATGTTGTCGAGCCCGAGCATCTTGCGGGTATCCTCGTCGAACTCCCGACCTTCGAGCCCCTCCATCGCCTGCACGTCGGAGCCCGAGAGAGCCTTCCCGTAGCGGCCGACGAGGCTCGTGAGCTCCTGCGGGAGCACGAACGTCGTCGACTCGCCCTGGCCGATCGATTCGAGCGTTTCCATCCCGCGCTCGATGATCGCCCGCTCACCCATCGACTCCGCGGAGCGCGCCCGAAGGACGGTGGAGATCGCATCACCCTGTGCCTCCAGGATCTGGCTCTGTTTTTCACCCTGCGCGCGGATGATGTTCGACTGCTTGTCACCCTCCGCCTGCTCGACGGCGGAGCGACGTTCACCCTGCGCTTCGAGGATCATCGCCCGGCGACGACGCTCGGCGGAGGTCTGCTGTTCCATCGCCTGCTGGACATCCTTCGAGGGGTTCACTTCACGAACCTCGACGCTCTCGACACGGATCCCCCACTCGTCTGTCGGCTCGTCGAGCTCCTCGCGGATCTTCGCGTTGATCTCCTGTCGCTTGTTCAGCGTGTCGTCGAGCTCCATGTCCCCGAGGACGGCCCGGAGCGTCGTCTGTGCGAGGTTCGAGACGGCTTTTTTATAGTCGTCGACCTCCAGGAACGCCTTCTTCGCGTCCATCACCTTGATGTAGACGACCGCGTCGGCCGTCACCGGCGAGTTGTCCCGGGTGATCGCCTCCTGACGCGGGACGTCGAGCGTCTGGGTCCGCATGTCGAACGCGTACGTCCGCGAAACGAACGGCGGAATGACGCTGATACCCGGTTCGAGCAGTTTCCGGTATTCCCCGAAGACCGTGAGCGCCTTCTTCTCATAGGCGTCGACGATCTCGAAGGACTGCCAGAGCGTGATGATCACCAGCAGGAGGAACAATAAACCGACGCTCACCAGCCCGAAGCCGAACTGGAGGGGTAGTAGATCCATACCCCGACCTAAGGCAAACGGAGTCTTAACACTTGGGCAGGGCGACCATGAGGGGCCCGCGGGAGGCTATCGCTCCGGATCGAACCGCTTTGCGACGTTCCGCAGGGTCGCACGGAGCTGGCGCTCGTTAAAGCGCCGGACGACCGGCTCCGCGACCGCGGAGACGACCGACCCCGGAAGCACATACTCCGCGGCGTACGTCAGCGTCGTCGCCGAACCGTCGTCGGTGGGTGCAAGCTGGAGATCGATCGTTCCCGAGAGGGTGCCACGAAGCTCGAACCGGTGCCGCGTCGGCGGCTCGTGGATCGTCTGGACCAGCTCACCGTCGATCCCGACACCGGCCATCCGGTAAGTATAGGAGAGCCGTTTGCCGCCGTTATCCAACGGTTCGATGTCACGGACGTCCGTGAGCCGTGGCGTGACGGCGGCGTGGTTGTGTGGGTCATCGAGGAAGGCGAAGACCTCGCTCGGTGGGGCCTTGATGCGGATCGAGTTCGTTGCGGTCGCGGTGGGTTTCGACATTGGTGGTTGATGTGGTGGGTTCCGATCAGGGATCGACGTACGCCTCGACGAGCTTGCGTTCGGCCGCACGGAGGTGCTGGTGGAACGTCTGTCTCGTGATCCCCATCGTCTCCGCGATCTCGGAGCCGTCGACCGGGCGGGGCCACTCGAAGTAGCCGTTCAACTCGGCGGTTTTTAACGCGACCCGCTGCCGTTCGGTGAGCCGCTCGTCGACCGCGGCGACGAACTCGCTCAGGCTGCGGTCGCGGCTCTCCCGCTCGCTCCGTGAGCGAAGTTCGACGCCCTCGTACTCCGAACGCAATACGTCGAGGAGCGAACGGACCTGACCCTCCGGGGGGGCTTCGATGGTCAGGTCCGCGCCGCTCGCCGTGGCGCTGGCCTCGACGACGACGCCACCGTGTTCAGCGAGCGCCGCGAACGGCGGCGACTTCGTCGCGGTGAGCGCGATGGTGTGTCCGTCCTCGTCCTCGGTGACCGAGCGGGACGACTCGATAAACGGCAGCGCGTCGACCAGCGACAGATCGACATCCGCACTGGACGTCTTGAAGTAGAGCTCACAGCTCTCGCGGTCGAGTCGACTCGTGCCGAGGTGCTCTATCCGGCCGTCGAGGGCGTCGGCGACCTCACACAGGCTGCAGTTCGGGTCGGTTACCCGCACACACAGCTCTACGACGCGGTCGGTGGTGAGGATCCGGGTCGTCTCCACGGAGTGTAACCCGTTTGCGATCATCTTCCCGACCGACTCACACACCATCCGTTCGCGACGGTCCAGCGCGTTCCCCTCGCTGCTGTAGACGCCGAGTATCCCGTAGCGTCGTTCGCTGTAGGTGATCGGAACGACGACGAGCCGTGGGGCGCCGGCCTCGCCGGGCGACAGCGGGCCCGTCGGGCAGCTTCCGGCCGAACAGCCCTGCAGTTCGTCATGTTCGATGGCTCGTTGGACGGCCTCCGGGGTCTCCGAGATCGGATAGCTCGTCGGCGCGTCGACGGGGATACCGCTCGCGGCCGTAAGCTCCAGATCCCCCGTCGCCGGCGAGACGCTCCCGATCCACCCCCCCATGTACCCCGGCTCGTCGGCGATCTCCGCACAGACCCCGCGGGAGATCGACTCGGCGTCGTCCTCCTCAACGAGGATGCGACTGATCTCGCTCAACAACCCGTTGACCCGTCCGAGGACGCGATCGAGCGCCTGGCGCTCCGACGCGATCTTCTCTGCGCGTTCCTCGGCCAACCGCTCCGCCGTCTTTCTGTCCGTGACGTCGTTTTGAAAGCCAACGTAGTGGGCGACCGAGCCTTCATCGTCGTGGATCGGCGCGATCGTGAGTTCGTTCCAGAACGGGGTCCCGTCTTTCCGATAGTTGCGTATCTCGACCGTGATCGGCTCCTCGTTCGCGATCGCTTCGGCGATCTCGGCGGTCGTCTCCGGGTCCGTCTCGGGCCCCTGAAGCAGCCGCGGGTTGCGACCGAGCACCTCCTCGGCGGCATACCCAGTCCGATCCTCCCACGCATCGTTCACGTAGACGAGCGGATAATCGGGGAGGTCGGGGTCGCTCAGGCTCATACCGATCGGTGCCTCCTCGACCGCCCGCGAGATCTCCGTCGCGGTCGGCTCGTGTTCGGAGACGTCCTGGGGAGCATCCGTCGCTCCCGCACCCCGCCGCATCGTCGTGATGTCGGCGACGAGCCGGTCGATGGAGGCGTTCCCGTTCCGCCGGAGGAACCGGTCGACGCCGTTCTCGAAGGCCGCCTGCGGGATCGAGTCGTCCGTCGTCGCCGTGAACATCACGACCGGGATGTCGAAACTCGACTCGCGGATCGCCTCGGCGAGTTGGACGCCGTCGTCGCCGGGGAGGTCGTACTCGCTTACGACACAGTCGAAGGAGCCGGCGGCGAGCCGCGACATCGCGACCGTCGCGTGATTGACGACGGTGACGTCACAGTCGGCCGCTTCGAGGGCGCCGACGATCCGATCGACGTCCTCATCTGGGTGGACCAGCAGGGTCCGAAGCCGGGACATACCCTAATGGTTGATCCGCGAGGGATTAAGCCTTGACGGGAACGGGCGCGATCGTGGATCGGCAGACTGCGGCGCGTCGATCGGATCGTCAGTCGCCGGGTCCACCGAGTGAATCGGCAGACGGCACCGGGGTGTCCGAATTGGGCCGGTAGGGTTGAAACGACCTCATTCGATCGACGCCCGTATCTCGGCAACCCGTGCCGGTTCGTCGATCCCCGCCCGGACCACCACCGCGAACACGCGGTCACCCTCGGGAACGGGTGCATCGCCGCTCAACAGCGCGTCGGATCCTGCCTCGGTCGCCAACCAGCGACGGCCGTCGGCGATGGCCTTCCGGTTGAGCCACGCCGGCGGGCCACCGACGACGAGGAGCGTTCGGTCCGCCCGCCCCTCCGGTACCTCGACGGTTCCCTTGCCCCGCGCCGCCTTACGGACGACCGTCTCGATCACGGAGACGGCCTCGCTCGTGTCGACTGCCTTCGGCTTCGAGCCGCCGAAGATCCCCAAGCCGAACCGTGAGTCGGTTTCGGTTTCGACCGCCTGCTCGGCGTGGCCGACGGCGGCGATACCGCCCTCGGTTCCGACGATGCGAGCGACGTCGCTCGCATCGAGGACCTGCTGTGGCGTCGAGACCCCATCGGCGGCCTCGCCCGCGCCGAACAGCGTGGCGAATCGGGCGGTAACCACCTCGTTGAGCCGGTCCGCGGCCTCGGGGATCGTCTCGTCGCGGCGGAGCCACGCCTCGTTGTCGAACGGAAAGACCGCATCGACGCGGGGTTCGAGCGCCGAGAGGGTTCGGGCGGCGTTTCGCATCGCGAGCGGCCGTCGAGGCGGGCGCTCCTCGCGCTTGCCGTGACCGGCCGATCGCGGCTCGGTCTCCCGGGTCGCCGGCAACAACCCGATCGCGTAGATGGCGGCGTCGTACAGCCGGTCGAGCTCCTCGGCGAGCGCGGGAGCGACGCCGGCCCCCGCCGCGCCGCCGCAGCCGACGACGAGTACGAACGCCTCCGCACGGGAGGGGCGCTGATCGTCCATCGCCCGGGAGAGCTCGCCCGCGTGCGCCTCGCCCATCCGTCGACCGGCGTGGAGGTCGCCGTCGAGCCCTTCGCCGCCGGCGGCGTCCCCGAACCGATACCGACGCTCGTCGTCGAGGTGGACGAGGGCATCGAGGGTCGCCCGATGGGTGTCGAAGGCGTTGATCCCGGTAAGAAACGGGGCGTCGTCGTGCTCGGCCGCGAACCGATCTGCGATCCGACAGCCGGCCCCGCCGAGTCCGATGACGTGAACGCGCATACGGGTCGCTCTCGGCGGACGTGATTTAGCTCTTCGGTGACGGGTCGTATTCGGGATGTGAAAAAAGCCGACCCGCCTCAGGCGACGTCCTCGTAGACCGCGAGGGTGTCCTCGGCGACCGCCGACCAGTTGCGCCGCTCGTAGGTCGGTGGCTCCTCGCGGTCGAGCGCCTCGTCGAGCCCGTTCACGATCGATTCCGAGTCGGGGATCACCTCGACGAGACAGCCCTCCGGAAGGATCTCCGCGGCCCCGCAAGGCGTCGAGACCACCTGTGTGCCCGCCTCCAGCGCCTCGGTGATGGTGATCCCGAAGGGTTCCGCGAGCGACGGCGAGACGAAGGCGTCGGAGGCGGCGTAGTAGTCGCCGAGCTCCTCCTCGGGGATGTAGCCGACGAACTCGACGTCGTCCTCCACGTCGGTGAGTTCGACGAACCGCTTCAGCTGCTCGGTCTGGTGGCCCGAGCCACCCACGACGAGGGTCACGTCCTCACGGCGGAGCTTCCGCATCGCGTACAGGAGGTGGGAGATGCCCTTCTGGTCCGTGTGTCTACCGACGAAAAAGAGCATCTCGCCGTCGATGCCGAGCTCGTCGCGCACGTCCTTGCCGGTGAACTGCGGCGTGGAGAACCCGTTGTAGACGACGCGGGAGTCGGCTCCGTACAGCTCCTGGACGTCCCGTCGGGTGAGCTGGCTGACGGCGATGTTGCAGTCGGCGGCGTTCGCGAGCCGGCGCTCCGTTTCGACCTCCCGTTGGGGCGGATCGATGTTGCGGTCGCTCGCGAGTGAATGGAACGACGAGACCCACGTGGCGTCGCTCGCGCGGGCCGCGCTCCGGCCCGGCGCGTAGCCGAACCAGTCGTGGGTATGAATGATGTCGTACTCGGGAGCGAGTTCGACGAAGCGGTCGGTGAGTCGGTTCACCCGGGTGGCGATGTCGCCCTCGCCGGTCTCGACGCCCTCGACGCCCGGCTCGTCCGGTGGGGCGAGTTCGGCCGGCAGGATCAGCTTCGCGTCGACGTTGAGGTCGTCGCGCAGCCCGGAGAACAGTTCCCCGACGTGAACATCAAGCCCGCCGGTGACGTTCGGCGGATACCCCCATCCCAACATGAGTACGCTCGGCGGCATGACCCCCCGTTGTACGACCCATCACTTAGGTGTGGCCTTCGGGTCAACCCCTGACGGTGGGACACGGCGTCTCCGTTTCAGATGCCACGAGCGGCCCGTTCGAGCGCGAGGTGGACCAGGATTCCGAGGACGAACGCGATCCCAAGGTTGGTAACCAGCGACAGCAACCCGACGCCAACCGAGAGCCACAGCTTCGACGATTTGCGCACATGGGAAGCGAGCGACACCGAGACGATCGCGAGCAGCACCCCGAGCATCGCCAGCGGGAACGCTCCAAGCAACGCCGTCGTCGCGAAGAACGCCGCGGCGAGGTATGCGACGCCGATCACGACGTTTGCGCCGCCGGTTCGTGCCCCGAACTCGTACTTCCCCGCGACGCCATCACAGCCGTGACACATCGGGATCCCGCCGGCCGGGATCGCGAACAGGTTCGTGAGGCCCATGCTCGTCGAGAGCTCGTCCGGCGAGACGTCCCGGTTAAATAGGTCGGCGAAAAGCAGCGAGGTCGCCAGCGCGGCATTTCCGATGGTCATCGCCAACTGGGCGGCCACGCCGTCGACCATTCCCCTGGTGAACGCGTCGCCTATCGGCGGGGTCGGCGGCAGCCCTGGCCACCGTGGCGTCGGGAGCCCTGCGGTCGACACGGCGATCACGCCGCCGACGGCGAGGACGACGAGGGCGCTCGCACTCTTATATCCGAGAAGGATGATGCCGAGCGCGACCACGACGCCGAGGCTGGCGATGAAGGGGTCATCGAGTGCGAGCCCTATCCCGGTCTCGAACAGGAGTAGCCCCACGGCGAGTTGGACGCCGCGGATGACCGGCTCGCCGATCCACTTCTCCACCGTTTTAAGCGTCCCGGTGAGTCCGATCGTGAGGAGGACGACGGCGAGTATCAGCCCCGCGAGCGCCAGTTCGGCGTAGGTCAAGACGCCGGCGATGGCGAGCGCCGCCAGCGCCTTCATCGGCTCCACGGAGATCGGCAGCCCGTATCGTATCCCCCAGACGACCTGAAAGACCCCGAAGGCGATCAGCACGTGCGGCAGCGAGATGTCGGTGAGCAACGCCAGCGCGATAATAAGCGGGAGGACCGTAATTGAATCCCCTATCGCACCCGTGATCTCCCCGGTGCCAAATCGAAGGCGGCGGCCATCGCGAATATCACGGACCATCCCCATCTACACGCAATAACTCGACGGGACTCTTGAGGCTATCGTGAAATCGGATAGATCAACATAACCGCGAGGAGTAACCTATATTGCTTATCAGCCGTGCGATCGGCCGATCGGTCGATAAAGTGACCCCGACCCCGTCAGTCGGCCGGAGTGGGAACCTCGACCTCCCGGCGGGTCGTCTCGGCGACGTTGATGTCGGCGAACGTCTCCCGACGGGCGTAAAAGAAGTAGACGTACGGGAGCTTCGCCAACACGTCGAGGAACGCGTACGTCATCGCGATGCCGACCACGCCGGCGAACGCCAGCCCCTCCGGACCCATCAGCCAGACGAAGGGGTACGCCAGCCACAACAGCCCGATGTGGTTTTTAAGCAGCGAGAAGAGCCCACGGCGCATCGGGTCGTCCGGCACCGACCGCGGGAACACCACGTAGAGGTAGGCGAACAGGCCGAGGTGGAAGGCCCCGGAGACGGCGAAGAACGCCCACTTCAACGTCCCGTCGGCGATGACCGCCGCGGCACCGAAGACGATCATCAGCGCGTCGGCGATCATTACGCCGGCGATGGCCCGACGGGACGCGCCCGCGACGTACCCGACGAACCCGACGAGAAGCGGCGTCGTGACGAGCCAGTCGAGGTAGCGGAACCCGACGAACTCGGTCCCGTTGATCGTCACCGTCCCGATCCCGAGCGCCATCGCGACGTAGGAAATTCCGGCGAACCCGGGGATGATCGCGAGCGCGGCGAGCGGGCGGCGATGTTCCGACCCATCCAAGCTTCGATACAGCGCGACCGTGATGCCGACCCCGACGACGAAGGAGGCGGCGGCCACCCAGTAGGCGATGGCTATCGCGTCCGTCATGGCTCACCTCCGTCCGTCGTGGCCGGCCCCGGTGTCGTCCCGAGCGCGGGGGCTGCGCTTCCGGTGGCCCCGCCGGAGACGTTGAACGTGGCGACGTGGTTCTGTAGCGCCTCGGCGGTCTCCTGACGGAACTCCCGAAGGGAGTCGGAGATCAATTCGGCCGCCCGTTGGCCCTCCTGGATCTCGGCCGCCGCATCGGTCGCGGCGTCCGCGGTTTCGGTACTCAACTCGGTGATCGAATCGACGGATCCGGCGGTGTCCTGGGTCGTCCCGGCCTGATCGGCGGTGGTCCGTCGTATCTCCGTGAGCGACCGGGTGATCTCGTCGACGGAGTCCGCGATCGTCTCGATATCGGTCAGCGTGGATTCGACCGTGTCGGTGCCGGTCTGGATCCGCTCCTGTGTGGAACGGATGGAGACCGTCACGCCCTCCGTCTGGTCGGCGATCTCGTCGATCATCGTGCCGATCTCGTTGGCCCGCGCCTGGGTCTCCTCGGCGAGGCTTTTCACCTCGTCGGCGACGACGCTGAAGCCGTTGCCGTTCATGTCGCCCCCCGCCCGGGCGGCCTCGATCGAGGCGTTCAGCGCCAGCATGTTGGTCTGTTCGGCGATCTCGCCGATGATGTCGACGATCTCGGTGATCTCCTCCGTCCCATCCTGGAGGCGTTCGACCCGTTCGACCGCCTCCTCGGCTTCGGCCTCGACCCGCGCCATCTCCTGAAGCGCGGACTGGCTGGATTCGCGGGCGTCGCTGCTGGCCGTGGCGACCTCGTCGCTCTGGGCGGAGAGGTCGTCCACCGTCGCCGCGATCTCCTCGGCGGAGGCGCTGACGGTCTCGACGTCCGCGGCGATCGACTGCAGTTCCTCGTGTTGTTCCTCCGCGCGTGTGCGGATGGTCGAGGCGCTTCCGGCCGCGCCGGCGACCCGTTTTTGAACCTCGTTGCTCATTTCGGCCATCTCACCGGCGTCGTGCTCGATGATGTCCGCGGTTTCGGCCACCGTCTCGACCGTCGCCTCGAGGTCGTCCATCATCCGGTTGAACGACGTTCCGACCGTCGCGAGCGCCGCATCGTCGTCGTCGACCGCGACGCGCTGGGTGAGATCGCCCGTCGCCGCGCGCTCCATCACCTCGCCGTAGCGCTCGGCGGTGTCCCGGTATCGGTCGGCCATCTCCGTCGCCTCGCTCCGGGCGGTTTCGAGCTCCGCCTGCGTCTCCTCCATCTCTTCGAGTTGGCGCTGTAGCGACGCCCGCATCCCGTCGATCGTCCGCGCGAGCTGTCCGAACTCGTCGGTTCGGGTCGAGGTCACCTCCCGGTCGATCTCACCCCGAGTGATACGTTCCGTCTGTGCATTGATCTCGACGACGCTGGCGATCGTCTCGGCGGCGTTAATCGAGCCGAGCGTCAGCAACCCGGCCACCGCGGCGACGATGGTCGCGTTCACATCCCCGGTCGTGAGCCCGACGGCGACCATGAACCCGCCGGTCGCGATGTAGCCGAGCCCAAGTTTCAATCCATAGCTGTCCAGCACCGATCTGCCTTCCATACACTCGCTGTGGGATCATCGATATTAATTGCCAGCACCGAAGTATCTGTTTTGATAATATCGGATTTTGACCGACGTGCCGGTTTATAAACAGCCGTCCTATCGAATCCGCTCACAGCCCTCAGAAGAAAACAGTGCGCGGGACCGGATTTGAACCACGCGAAGACGGTCGCTCACTTCGTTCGCGCTGCGTCTTCTATCATTCAAGTCCTCATCGCGCACTGATGGCTCTCACGTTCGTTCAAGCCACACAGTGCGCGGGACCGGATTTGAACCCCACTCACTCCGCTTCGCTCCGTTCGCTGCTTCAAATCCGCTGTCGACATGCTCCGCTCACAAGTTGTTCGCGAAGCATGCGCGGGACCGGATTTGAACCGGCGGACTCCTACGAGACAGCGTCCTAAGCGCTGCGCCGTTTCCTGGCTTGGCTACCCGCGCGCACCATCCCGTAATCGGAAGCAACTCAAGAACCTACCGAACGAGCGCGAACCCGAGGGATCGCCACGGACTATTTATATACCGCCGCCGGCAACGGGCCGGTATGTATCGGGCGAGCGACCGGGTCGACAACGCGATGGATCGAGCGGATCGAGGTCGCCTGCGAGTCGCTGGGGCTCGACGACGAGGCGTGTGCGACCGCCATCGACCTGTTTCTCTCGGAGGCCCCCGAGGTCGAACGCTCGAAGCCCGCGACCGCCGCCGCGAGCCTCTATGCCGCCGCGCTCATCCGCGGGCAGGAGCGCTCACAGGCCGCCGTCGCGGAGGCGATGGACGTCTCGCGGCTCTCCGTCCAGAGCGGCTGGAAGCCGATCCTCGAATCGGCCGGCTTCTCGCCGCCGACGTGGTGATCGGGACGGAAGGTGGCGATCCGGTTCCGCACGCGACGACGCCCCGTCCCGCGCCTTTTAACCTCCCCCGTGGTCAACAGCCGGTATCGAATGGGACTCACGAAGCGCATTATTCCGTGTATCGACGTCGACCTCGACGACGACGGCGACGCCGCCGTCTACACGGGCGTCAACTTCGAGAACCTCGAATACACGGGCGATCCCGTAGAGCTTGCCCGAAAGTACAACGAGGCTGGAGCCGACGAGTTCGTCTTCCTCGACATCACCGCCAGCGCCGAGGGCCGCGAGACGATGCTCGACGTCGTGAACGCGGCCGCAGACGAGTGTTTCATCCCGCTCACCGTCGGCGGGGGCATCCGCACCAAAGCCGACATCAAGGAGACGCTCAGGGCGGGCGCTGATAAGGTCTCCATCACGACGGGCGCGCTCGAACGCCCCGAGCTGATCACGGAGGGTGCGGCCGCCTTCGGCAGCCAGTGTATCGTCATCTCCGTCGACGCCCGCCGCCGCCACGACGACGAGGGAGACCATTTCGTTACCGACGCCGACGGCGAGGAGGTCTGGTTCGAGTGTACAAAAAAGGGCGGCCGTGAGGGGACCGGGATCGACGCGATCGCTTGGGCGAAGGAGGCCGAGTCGCGCGGGGCGGGTGAGCTGTTCGTCAACTCCATCGACATGGACGGCACGAAGGACGGCTACGACATCCCGCTCATGACGGCGATCTGTGAGGCGGTCTCGACGCCCGTCATCGCCTCCTCGGGCTGTGGGTGCCCGGAGCACATGTACGAGGTCTTCACCGAGGCAAACGCCGACGCAGGGCTCGCAGCGTCGATCTTCCACTTCGGCGATTACTCGATCGACGAGACGAAAGCATACCTCGCCGAGCGGGGCGTCCCCGTCCGGCGCTAAGGCGACCCCAAACCATCCGTCCCACGACGGATCGAAACCGTTCCTTCTTAAGCGATGGCGGGACAAGATTTAGATATGCCCACGTCCCCGATACCCGCCCTCCCCGCGGGCCCACCGGCGCTCATCGCCCGCCAAACCACGGCGGATCGCGATTCGGCGGAGGGGACCGGCCCGGAAAGGGAGACCGGGTCACACCGGACGCGGTCGAAGGCGTCGTCGGACTCCGAGGGGTCGAACGCCCGCGTCGAGGTCACCCTGTTCGAGGCCGACCGCGACCCCGACGATCGGACGACCCGCTGGATCACGGCCGCCAAGGCCGACTGTGTGCCGGAAGCCGAGTGGCGCTGATCGGCGAACGGGCCGGATCGGCGCTCAGTAGATCCCTTCGATCGAGCGAAGCGTTTCCCGAACGTCCTCGGGTGTCCCATACGGCCCACCCCCGACGCGATGGTCCGGCACGAGGATCGGCGTCGGGTTCTCACGGAGCGCCCGCGCGACCGTTTCCAGATCGTCGGGGTCGTTCGGATCCAAGCCGGCCAGCCGTGCGAGCCGGCTGACCGAGACCTCCTCTCCGTGCCGGATGTCCCGGAGAACGGTGAGCACGTCACGCTGGTCGGTTGGAACCGTCAGCCCGACGGCGACGTCGATAAAGCTCTCCGGTTCACCCCGAAGGTAGGTCTCGAAGCGATCGAGCAGCGCGTGTCGCTCCTTCGCGTCCTCGGGGACCCCAGTGGGAAATGAAACGGCGATCACCCGGCCGCCCGCGAAACCGACCTCGATCGTCCGGTCGAGATCGGCGTATGCCCGCGCGAACACACCGGATGTGCCCAAACTGACCATAGCACCCATTCGACGGGGGTGAATAATAAAAGGTCGCAGCAATCGGGCGAGCAGGCGATCAACCGATGCCGGCGTCCCGGAAGCCTTATGAACAGATAAGTACATTAATGTACACTAATGGAGGATCCAGACGAGTTGGCCCCGGCGGTTCGCTCGATACTCGCGTCGGCCCGCGAACGCGGTGGGGACCGGGCCGACGGGCCTATCGTGGTCGAACCGCGCGACGTGCACGCGGCCTTCGAGGCGGCGGAGGCGGAGGGGCTCGTGCCGGTGATCGCCGAGGTGAAGCCCACGAGTCCGACGACGGAGGGAACCCGCGAGGATGACCCCGTCGAACTCGCCCGGTCGATGGTCGCCGGCGGGGCGGCCGCGCTGAGCGTGCTGACCGAGCCGGAACACTTCGGCGGCAGCGTGGAAACGCTCGAACGCGTCCGTGCGGCCGTCGACGTTCCCGTCCTGCGAAAGGACTTCATCCTCGATGCGGCCGGGCTCGACGCCGTCGAGAGCGACCTCGTGTTGCTCATCGCGCGGTTCGTCGGCGACGACCTCCCCGACCTCCTCGCGGCCGCACGCGACCGCGGCTTTCAGGTGCTCGTCGAAGTGCACACCCGCGAGGAGCTCACGGCGGCGCTCGACGCCGGGGCCGACGTGATCGGCGTGAACAACCGCGATCTGGCCGAGTTGGTCGTCGACCTCGGCACGTTCGAGGAGGTTGCGCCCGAGGCACCCGACGACGTGACCCTCATCGCCGAAAGCGGCATTTCGACGCCGGCGGACGTTCGGCGGATGCGGGCGGCCGGCGCCGACGCGCTGCTCATCGGGAGCGCGATCATGGACGGCGACGTCGAGGAGAACACGCGGGAACTAACCACCGCGGGCACGAACGGGACGACAAGCCGCGAAGAGACCACCCACTGACTACACAACACACGACACATGAGCGAAACAGACACGACCGAGACACGGAATCGATGGGGTCGACCCGGCCGCGAGCGCGGACGAACCGACGGGAAGTTCGGGCGATACGGCGGCCAGTACGTCCCCGAGGCGCTGATGCCGGCCATCGAGGAGCTCACCGATGCCTACGAGCGGTACGTCCTCGACAACGAAGACGGCTTCATGGACGAGTTTCGCGAGCGGCTGGCGGACTTCGGCGGCCGCCCCACCCCGCTCCAGCGGGCCGACCGACTTTCGGAGCGGTACGACCGGGAGATCTACCTCAAACGGGAGGACCTCCTCCACGGCGGCGCACACAAGTTGAACAACGCCCTCGGGCAGGTGTTGCTCGCGAAGTACATGGGCAAAGAGCGGATCATCGCCGAGACCGGGGCCGGACAACACGGCACCGCGACCGCGATGGCGGCCGCCCACCTGGACATGCCCTGTACGGTCTACATGGGCGAGCGCGATATCAACCGCCAGCGGCCGAACGTCTTCCGAATGAAGCTCAACGGTTCGGACGTGAAGCCGGTGACGGCGGGTCGTGGCACACTCAAGGAGGCGATAAGCGAGACGATGCGCGATTGGGCAGCGACCGTCGAGGACACCCACTACGTGATCGGCAGCGTCGTCGGCCCACACCCGTTCCCGGTCATGGTTCGCGACTTCCACGCGGCCATCTCCGAGGAGGCCCGCGAGCAGTCGATCGAGGCGACCGGGCGGCTGCCGACCGACGTCATCGCCTGTGCGGGCGGCGGGTCGAACACGATGGGATCGTTCACGGCGTTCGTCGACGACGAGTCCGTCGCGCTCCACGCCGTCGAGGCGGGCGGCTCCACGCTGGAGGTCGACGAGGAGGCCGGGGTCGCGCCGAACTCGGCGTCGCTCTTCGCCGGCGGCGAGGGCGTCCTTCACGGGGCGCGGACGAAGCTCCTGCAGGATTCCCACGGCCAGATCATGGAGAGCCACTCCATCTCCTCCGGACTCGACTACGCCGGCGTCGGTCCCGAGCTGGCCTACCTGGTCGACGAGGGCCGAGTGAACCCGGTCGCGGTCGACGACGACGCGGCGCTCGAAGGGTTCCACCGCCTTTCGCGCACGGAGGGGATCATCCCCGCGCTGGAGACCGCTCACGCCTTTGGGTTCCTCGAGGAGCACGCCGAGGAGCTCCGTGACCGGGTCATCGTCACCGTCTCCGGGCGGGGCGACAAGGACCTCGATGCGGCCATCGAGGAGACCGACAAACGTGACATCGAGGGCGCACCCGATATGTCGATGTTCACAGGGGGACTCTGAATGGCCGAAAATGAGTCCACGGCGGACGCCGGGAGGGATGGAGACACGGCCTCCACCGGCAACTCGAAAGCGATCGCCTCGGCGTTCGCGGACGGGCCGGCGTACATCCCGTACCTCGCGGTCGGCGATCCGGACTACGACGCCTCACTCGCGTACGTCGAGGCGCTCGACCGCGGCGGTGCCGACATCATCGAACTCGGGCTCCCGTTCTCCGAGCCCATCGCCGAGGGGCCGACGATCCAGGGCGCGGTCGTCCGCGCGCTGGAGGGCGGGATGACCCCCGACCGGTTCTTCGCGTTCGTCGAGGAACTCGACGTCGACGCGCCGCTCGTCTGTATGACCTACTACAATCTGATCTATCAGTACGGCGAGGGTGAAGGGCCTCGTCCGTTCGTCGAGCGTGCCGCGGCGGCCGGCATCGAGGGCTTCGTCGTCCCCGACCTCCCGGCGGAGGAGGCCGACCCGCTCCGGGAGGCCTGTGACGAGTTCGGGCTCGATCTGGTCTTCATCGTCGCGCCCACGACGGCCGGCGAGCGGCTCGAACGGATCATGGAACACGTCTCTGGATACGTCTACGTGCAGGCGCGGCTCGGGACGACGGGCGCAAAAAGCGACGTCTCGGATCAAACGACCGAGAGCCTCGCACGGATCCGCGAGTACGACGTCCCGAAGGCAGTCGGGTTCGGCATCTCCACGGGCGAACACGCCGAGCGCATCGTCGCCGGCGGCGCGGACGGCGTCATCGTCGGCTCCGCGCTCGTCGACATCGTCGCGGCGGGCCACGAGGAGGACCGAGCGACCGACGAGGTCGCAGGCGAACTGACGGCGCTCTCCCGGGAACTCAAAGCCGGCGCGGAACGCGGCTACGCGGCTCGAACCACCGATGGCGACGCGGAGGCCTCGGCCGAGCCCGCGAGTCCGGGCGAGTCGCGATAGCGCCCGTCGTTCCGGAGGCGTGTGGTTCCCGCGGATCGATCCCGCCGTACCGATCCTGGCGAAGCCGTCCCCGAACGAAACCGACTTACCTTCGATTGCCACACAGTCACATAACGAGCCATTCCACATGACAGCAGGACTCGCCGCACGACTCGACCGCATCTCCACACACGACCGCTATCTCATCGTTCCGATGGACCATGGGATCACGATGGGGGCCGTAAAGGGCCTCGTCGACATCGAATCGACCATCGACGGCGTCACGCGCGGCGGCGCCGACGCGGTGCTCACCCAGAAGGGGATCGCCCCGCGGGTACATCCCAATAAGAACGACGCGGGCTACATCGTTCACGTGAACGCCTCGACGACGATTGGCCCCGACGAGAACGACAAACGCGTCACCGCGACCGCCGAGGAGGCGGTTCGTGCCGGCGCGGACGCCGTCTCCTTCCACATCAACGTCGGCTCCGATCACGAGCCCGAACAGATCGAGGAGCTCGCGGAGCTCACCGATGACGCCTCACGGCTCGGGGTTCCGGTGCTCGCGATGGCGTACGCCCGCGG
>SL_8KL_010_SEDDRAFT_10001301_pt1 | contig 21635 bp, 25 predicted proteins | sample SodLakKL_010_SED_4_FD_11160 | JGI IMG/M metagenome (IMG submission 11160) | reverse complement strand
CGGGAGACAAAAGCAAAGAAGACTCTGGAAAAGACGGAAGATGAACCGTCTTTCCTTCTGGCGGGAAATCAAGCGGTGGGTCTCGGCGCTCTGGAAGCGGGACTGGAAAACTATTACGCGTATCCGATGACTCCCTCGACGGGCGTACTCAGATTTCTTTCCGGAATAGACGGAGTGAGAACGTTTCAGCCCGAAAGCGAGATAGCGGTTATAAATAGCGCACTCGGTTCCGCCTATACGGGAAAAAGAACAATGATCGGGACTTCCGGTGGCGGTTTTGCTCTTATGACGGAAGGTATAAGTTTTTCCGCGCAGGCGGAGATTCCTCTTCTTGCCGTTTTAAGTCAGAGAATGGGACCTGCTACCGGTGTTCCCACTTATCAGGGGCAAGGAGATCTGCTTTTTGCTGTTTCCGCGGGGCACGGAGACATGATGCGCTTTGTTACCGCGCCCGGAGACGCTAAAGAAGCCTATATTCTCGCCGGAAAGTCGATGAATATTGCCTGGAGATATCAACTTCCTTCCATACTTCTTCTCGACAAAGAGGTTTCCGAAAACACGTACAGTGTTACTAAAGACTTTCAGATAGTAAAAGAAGATGCGGTTTTTGGAGAAGACAGCGAGGACTACGAGCGCTACGGGGGAGAGGATGTTTCTCCTATGCTCTTTCCGGGAGGAGAGGCGCCGGTCAAGGCAAGTGGCTACGAGCACACCAAGAAAGGGATAGCCACGGAGGACTCTGAGGAGATAACCGCGATGCACGAAAAAAGACTCCGTAAATACGAAAAGCTTAGAGAAGAAGTGGAAGAGATGGAAGAAGCGGTAAGAACTTACAAAGAGGGGGAGGTAGCGATAATCTTTTGGGGATCGAGTAAGGGAGCGGTATTGGAAGCGACAAGAAATATGGAGGCAAGACTTATTCAACCTCTCGTAATGGAGCCCTTGCCGGAAAAAAGGCTAAAGAAAGCTCTCCGTGGAGCAAAGAAGGTTGTCTGTGTGGAAACGAATGCGACAGGTCAACTTGCCAAGCTTCTTAAATCAGCCGGCGTAAAGGTAGACGAGAAGATACTAAAGTACGACGGAAGGCCTTTTACTGTGGAAGAGCTAAGAAGAAGAATAAAAAAAGAGCTGTAGTATAATTTCAAATTTCAAATTTAAAATTTCAACTGAATTTTAAATGAAAAAATTTCAAAAAGAGTATAACCTGGAAGAAAGAACTGCGAAGTTTGGAGAAAATATCATTATTTTGTGTAAAAGAGTTAAAAGCGATCACGTGACAGAGCCAATTATTCGACAACTTGTCAGGGCGGGAACGAGTGTTGGTGCAAATTATACGGAAGCTAACGGGGCGAGCTCAAAGAAAGACTTTAGAAATAAAATATTTATATGTAAAAAGGAAATTCAAGAGACAAAACATTGGCTAAGAATGCTTGGGAAGTGTGGCTACAAAGAAGAAGAGCTCAGAAGAATCCAGAAAGAGGCGCAAGAACTATCTTTAATTTTTGGAAAAATATCAGCAACGCTTAATAAATAGTTATTTAAAATTAAGAAAATTAAAATTTAATTGAAATTTGAAAATAAAAATTTAAAATTAATACCTTTATGGAAAACATTAATCTTCCCACAAAAAACACTTGGTGTCCCGGATGCGGAAACTTCGGGATACAAAAAGCGCTGACCGATGCCGTATCAGAAATGGACAGGAGAAAGGCGGTGCTTGTTTCGGGAATAGGATGTCACGGGAAAATGTCCGACTATTTGAACATAAACAGCTTTTACTCCTTGCACGGAAGAGCGATTGCGGCCGGAGTAGGGGTGAAACTCGGCAACGAAGAGCTTGACGTCATCTGCTCTGTGGGAGATGGAGACGCGTACAGCGAGGGGGTTGCACATCTTATCCATGCAGCAAGAAGAAACTCCAATATTACGGTAATCGTTCACGATAACCATGTTTTTTCGCTTACCGTAAAGCAAAGAACAGCTACCAGCCCGAAAGGATTTGTCGGAAGTACTACGCCCAAAGGAAGCGTGGAAGAGCCGATAAATCCTTTAAAGCTAATGCTTGAAACGGGGGCCACTTTTGTGGCAAGAGGGTATTCCGCAAAAACAGAACACCTAAAAAGACTTATTTTAGAGGGAGTAAGACACCAAGGATTTTCTTATATCGAGGTTTTGCAGCCGTGTATTGCCTGGTATAATACATACGAGAGCTATAACGAAAGGGTTTACGAGATGGAAAACGAGTTTATGGAGATGAGAGATGCCAAAGAAAAAGCATCGGAGTGGGATTATAGCAACTCGGACGCGAAGATTCCCTTGGGAGTTTTCTATAAAGAGGAAAAAGATACCTTTGAAAATCAAACGGGCAGATCTTTTTTCGTAGATGTAAACAGCGTATTGGAAAAAACAAAGTAAGAATTATCAAGTATGACAAAAAAAGCAGTGATTCTCGCCGCGGGTTGGGGTACAAGACTGAGACCGCTCACTTTCGGAAGACCAAAGCCGGCTATTCGCCTTACAAAAGAGACCCTTATAGAGCACAACCTGAGAGAACTTTCCGGTCTTGTAGAGGAGGCCGTTATCGTCGCTGGTTATAAGGAGGAGATTATAAAAGAGATACTGGGAGAAGAGTTCGCGGGAATAAAAATAACGTATGTTAATCAGGAAGAGCAACTTGGAACGGGTCATGCCGCCAAGGAGGCGCTTCCTCACCTTGATGAGGAGTTCATTATTCTAAACGGAGACGATATTTACTTAAGGGAAGACATTGAAGCGTGCCTTAAAAGAAGCCCTTCCATTCTGCTAAAGAAAATGGAGGACCCCCGAGGATACGGTCAGGTTTCTACAGAGGGTGATAAAGTAAAGGAGATAGTGGAAAAACCACCCGTGCCGGTGAGCAACCTGATAAATGTGGGGTGTTACCACATAAATAAGGATTTTTTTCGAGAAGAGATCGAAAGATCGGAGAGAGGAGAGTACGAGATTACAGATTACTTGAAAAGTTACTTGCAAAAAGGCGGGGAAATAAGCTATGCGCTTGCCAAGAACTGGATGCCGGTTACTTATCCGTGGAACATACTTGACGCTTCGGAGGATGTATTAGAGCAAGATGAGGAGAAAAGAGAGGGCGTGATCGAAGAAGGGGCTTTCGTGGAAGGAAAGGTGATTATGGAGAAAGGGAGTATGATAAAAAAAGGAACCGTTGTGGAAGGCCCCGTTTATATCGGGAAAGATACCGTAATCGGGCCCGGAGCCTATATAAGAGGAAATACGGCTATTCACGATGACTGCCTTATAGGAAAAGGCGTGGAAGTAAAGAATTCCGTTATTTTCTCCGGTACGCAGATTCCTCACTACGGCTTTGTAGGAGATTCGGTTATCGGAGAGAACTGTAATATAGGAACCGGGGTGGTTCTTATAAACTTCCTTTTCGGAGGAGATACTATTCACGTAAAAGTGAAAAAAAAGCTAGTGAGTACGGGAAGAGAGGAGATGGGAACGGTCATCGGTAATAACGTGAAAATAGGGCCCAACGTGTCCGTGATGCCGGGAGTAACCATAGGAGATGACACCACCATTTATCCCCATACTTTGGTAAGGGAGAATGTAGAAAAAGATACCAAAAACAAAGGAGCATAAAGCCATGTATATAATCGCCATAGACGGAGGAGGGACCAAAACGGTAGCCGTACTTGCCGACAAGGACGGGAAGATTTTAAGGAGAAAGGAAGGAGGGCCGTCCGTTTGGCGCAACGTGGGAATGAGAGAGAGTGTAAAAGAGATAAACTCCCTGATAAAGGAAGTTAAAGGCAATAAGGAGATTGAGACTTACTGTATCACGCTTGCCGGAATAGAAGAGGAGAGAAAGGGAGATAAGGAGGATTTTGTAAAAAAACTAAGGGAAGAAGGAGTAAGAGAGGAGGTGGTAATGGAAAGTGATCAGAGTGCCGCTTTTCGGGCGGGGACGGAGGAGAGAGACGGCGTGGTTGTTATCTGCGGAACGGGAGCGGTAGCTCGGGGATGGAGAAGACCGGGAGTTGTGAAAGCGAGCGGCTGGGGGTATCTGGCGGACGAAGGAGGGGCTTTTTATACCGGTATAGAGGGATTCCGGGCTGTGCAAAAAAGCTTTGACAGGAGAGGAAAGCACACGGAGATAGAGAATATTATCTGTAAAGAATGGAACGTTGCTTCGCCCGAAGAGGTTAACGGCATAGTCTACAGTGATTTTAAAAGATACATACCCTCTATTTCCACTTTTGTGGGAAGGGCGGGGGACAAAGGAGACGAAGTGGCGAGAAACATTCTGGAAAAAGGGGCTCGTGAGATGGCTCTTTCCGCAAAAACGGTGATAAAAGGACTTGATTTTACAAAAGATGATTTTCCTTTGGTGGTTGTAGGAGGGATGTTCGGCTCTAAAACCTTCACCGACATCTTTGAAAAAGAGATATCCTCCTTTTCCCCCAAGGCAAGAATAATAAAGCCCGAAGATCCCGTAAAAGGGGCGGTAAAACTGGCTCTGGAAAGAATAAATAATTCTTAAAATGAAGAGAAGAGAATTAAAAAACAAGGACACAGAGATATACCACCTTCTAAAGAAGGAAAAGAAAAGAAGAGAAAAGGGTCTTGAACTTATACCATCGGAGAATCATACCCATCCGGCGGTACTTTCTCCTTTAAGTTCCATTTTGAGCGACAAGTATGCCGAAGGATACCCCGGAAAGAGGTATTACGGAGGAAACGGAGTAATAGACAGGATAGAAGATCTTTGCATAGAGAGAGCGAAAAAGCTTTTCAGGGTAGAGCATGTAAATGTTCAGCCGTATTCGGGTTCTCCGGCAAACCATGCTGTCTATTTCGCTCTTCTTTCTCCGGGGGAAACGGTAATGGGAATGAATCTTCAAACGGGAGGGCATTTGACTCACGGAAGCAAGGTTAACTTCTCCGGAAAACACTACAAACCGGTCAGTTACGGAGTAAGCAGAAAAACGGGTAAAATAGATTATGACGAGGTAAAAAGAATCGCCAAAAAAGAAAAGCCAAAGCTTATATTCGCGGGAACAACGGCTTATCCGAGAAAATTGAACTTTAAAAAGTTCAAAGAGATAGCAAATAGCGTCGGAGCATACCTTTGCGTAGATATTGCTCACATTGCCGGGCTGGTGGCCGGAGGAGCCCATCCCAGCCCCGCTATGCACGCGGATGTTATAACCACTACTACACATAAAACTTTAAGAGGACCGAGGGGAGGAATGATAATGGTCACAAAAAAAGGAACCAAGAAAGATAAAGATCTTCCTTCCAAGATAGATAGGGCCGTTTTCCCGGGAATCCAAGGGGGACCGCACGAGAACACCATAGCGGGGATTGCCGTATGTCTTAAAGAGGCCTCTCAAAAGAGCTTTACCGGATATGCTAAGGATGTCGTGGAAAACGGTAAGCATCTTGCCAAAGAACTTAAGAAAAGAGGGTTTAAGCTTGTTTCCGGAGGAACGGATAATCATCTTATGGTCATTGATCTAAGAGACAAAAATATCTCCGGAAGAGAGGCCCAGAAACTTTTGGATAGAGCCGGTATTACGGTCAATATGAACACCGTTCCTTTCGATCCAAACCCTCCCGGTAATCCTTCGGGTATCCGTCTTGGCACGCCGGCGATAACGACAAGAGGGATGAAGAAAAAGGAGGTGGAAAAGATAGCGGAGTTTATAAACCGTGTTCTTGAGAAAAGAGAGGAAAAAGAAGTAAAGAAGGTGGAAAAAGAGGTAAAAACTCTCTGTAGGAGATTTCCCATACCAAAATGAAGATAATGGATGGAAAAAAAATAGCCGAAGAAAAGTTTTCTCGGCTGAAAGAGGAGATAAAAAAAGAGGAAGAGTTTCCTTCTTTGGGAGTGGTACAAGTGGGAGAAAATGAAGTCTCCGAGGTTTATATAAAAGAAAAGAAGAAAAGAATGGAAAGGGCGGGAATCGTTTTTTGTTTGCACTCGATTAAAGAGGATGTTTCAGAAGAAGATGTTAAAGAGAGAGTGTCTACACTAAAAGAGGATGGAATTATCGTTCAACTTCCTCTCCCTTCAAAATTTAGAAAAAGAAACGTCCTTGACGCTATTCCCGCCGGAAAGGATGTCGATATTCTTTCCGCAGGGGCTTGCGGAAGATTTTACACGGGATTTTTTGACATTCTCCCTCCGGTGGTGGGTGCCGTAGATACACTTCTCAGGGAACATGGTGTAGAGGTAGAAGGAAAAGAGGTTGTGCTGATCGGGGCAGGCGAGCTTGTCGGGAAACCGCTTTCCGTGTACTTTATGCGGAGAGAGGCCACCGTTTCCGTTCTTAATTCCAAAACAAAAGATCTGTGGCAGTTTACAAAAAATGCGGACATTGTTGTCTCGGGAGCGGGGGTTCCGGACCTTGTAAAAGGAAAAATGATAAAAGAAGGGGCAGTTCTTGTCGATGCGGGAACGAGTGTTGACGAAGGAGAGCTTAAAGGGGACATTGAAAAGGAAACTGTAGAAAAAAAAGCTTCTTATCTTGCTCCTGTTCCCGGCGGAGTAGGGCCTCTTACCAGCTATCATCTTGCCTACAATCTTCTTTATCTGAAAAGACAAAATGGGAATTGAAAAAACAATACTTTTATCTCTTAACCGGTTTACCGGCGTTACTTTTGAGCTCGATTTTTTGTTTTACTTCTTGGCGGAGATATTCCCTATCATTCTTCTTCTGCCCTTCTTTTATCTTTTTGCAAGAGACTGGAAAAAGCATATCTCCTTTCTCGGAGAACTGCTTTTTACGGGATTTTTTGCGCGCTACGCCCTGGTGGAGGTTTCTCGCCACTTCTTTCCCCGTCTTAGGCCTTGCCACTTGGTAGAGGAAGCAAACTTTCTTCTTTCCTGTAAGGAGAGTTTTGCCTACCCATCCGGCCATACGGCCTTTATTTTTGCTGTTTCCACGGTTGTTTATTACTATAACAGGACGCTGGGGATAGCTTTCTTTGTATTTTCCTTTATTATGGGAGTTTCCAGGATTATTATTGGCGCCCACTGGCCGCTCGACATATTCGGGGGGGCTCTCCTTGGTGTGGCCTCCGGAATTATAGTAAGGGAGATAGCGAGAGCGATTAAAGAAAAAAACGCTAGGTAAAACAGGGGTTGACATCCGCGAAATAGTAAATATAATAAGCCAACATGACAATTAACCTTGCGAAAACGAAACTCATCCTTGTGGTCCCTTCTTAGCGTAGGGAGGTTTTCGTTTTTTCTTTCTTTATATCAACCTCCCTTTAAAATAAGGGATTTTTTATTCTTCACCCTCAGTCCCGAGAAGTCTTTTTTCGGGGTTGTGGGGGAAGAAGAGGCCGGTAAAAGCGCATCTAACACCCCTTGTGCGTCCTTTTTACCGGATTCTCCCCCTCACAACACCAGCCGGAGGGAGAGACAAGAAAGGGGAAGACCACGTATCGAAAAGACGTAAGTACCCCTGAGCGTCTTGGTGGTCTATTGTCTTTCTTCTCCGGAACCAAAAAAGGAGGGAAAGATCTTTTAAAGGAGAAGTATTTTAAAAAAAGGAGGTGAGCTTGAATGAGAAATACGATTAATTCCGAAAGAATTGACATGTTGCTCACGAATCTGGAAGGAGTAAAAAGAAAAAAAGAAAAAGCACCGGATGTCGGTAAATGGAAGCTGTACAGATACCACGAAAAGAAGCTCAAGGAGGCCCTCAATAATTTAATGGACAGTAGCTATTACGGAGTCCAAGTTCGAAAATAGTGCGATAATTAATATCTTCTCTTTTATACCATGCTCGGCGAAAAGCCGAGCTTTTTTCTTCAAGCACAATCCCATGTACACCCCCGGGGGTGTACATGGGGCGCCAAGCAAGATATAACAACAAAAAGTTTAGAATTTAGATATTAGGATTTCGGGTTTCCGACGCGAAACGTTGGCCTTGTGCTCGAGGAGAGTCTCGCTCCCAAGCCATGTTAGGTTCAGGGTAAAAACACGCAAAAATCTTCTGTGCCCGAGGTGGGACTCGAACCCACACGGGATAAATCCCATACGATTTTGAGTCGTATGCGTCTGCCAGTTCCGCCACTCGGGCATAGCAAATGCAGTATATTTTAACTAAAATCGACTCTCTTGTAAAATTTAATATAATTGATATACTAATCCCGACTAAAATAATCGGGTTTAAATTATAGCAATGAGAGCGACAAGAAAAACGCAGTATGCCTTAAGAGGAATGATTTTTCTTGCCAAGAAAGAAGATTCTTCTTCTTTGCGCGAGATTGCAGACAAAGAAGGCATTCCCTTTGACTATTTGGAGAAGATATTCTCCGGGCTTGAGAAATCGGGACTCTTAACCTCTAAAAGAGGGGCAAACGGAGGATATACCCTCTCTGTATCTCCCGAGAAAATAACCCTGCAGAGTGTTTTTGATGCCGTAGGAGAGCCGGTAGCGATCGTCAGTTGTATTGAAAGCTCTTGCCCGAAAGGAAGCGCTTGCCGAGCTGCTAGGGGATGGAAGAGGGCGAATAAAGAAATAAAAAAAACACTTTCGGAGATAAGGCTGTCGGATCTACTAAAATAATTAAAGCATGAACAACAAAATATATTTCGATTATGCTGCTACCACCCCCGTTGACAGGGAGGTGGAAAAAGAGATGCTTCCTTATTTTGGGAAGAGTTTTGGCAATCCTTCTTCTTTGCACAGCTTTGGACAAGAGGCTCTTTTTGCCATAGACGGGGCAAGAGAAAAGGTCGCTAGGTTTTTAGATGCAGACCAAAGAGAGGTGGTGTTTACTTCTTCTGCGACGCAAGCTAATAATTTGGTTATATTCGGCGCGCTAAAGGAAAAAGAGAGCCCGCACGTAATAACCTCCGCGATTGAGCACAAAGCCGTCTTAGAGCCACTAAAAGAAAGTAATGCGGACGTTGATTATCTTCCTGTTTATGAGGAAGGAGTGGTAAAGGTGGAGGATGTAATAAACAAGATAAGAGAAGAGACGGTGCTTGTCTCTATAATGTATGCAAACAGCGAGATAGGAACGGTGCAACCGATAAAGGAAATAGGAGAAAAAATAAGGGAGATAAATGAAAAAAGAAAGAACAAAATTCTTTTTCATACCGATGCGGTGCAAGCGGTGAATTACCTTTCCTGCAACGTAAAGGAGCTTGGAGTGGACTTTCTTACGCTCAGTGGTCACAAAATATACGGCCCCAAAGGGGTGGGCGCTCTTTTTGTGAGAGAAGGCGTCAAGCTTTCTCCCGTGTTTTTTGGAGCTTCTCAGGAGAGAAAGCTTAATCCGGGAACGGAGAATATTCCGGGGATTGTAGGTCTTGGAAGTGCCGTAAGTAGTCTTAAAAAGAACGATGCCGGAAAAACGAAGGAGCTCCGCGAAAAGCTTATTGACGGAATCAAGGAGAGTATTCCCGGAAGCTCTTTAAATGGCAGTAGAGAGGAGAGGCTTCCCAATAATGTGAATATGAGCTTTGAAGGAGTGGAGGGGGAGAGTTTGATGATTGCGCTTGACAGAAAGGGGATTGCCGTTTCCACCGGATCCGCCTGTGCCTCTCACTCTCTTTCTCCTTCTTACGTACTTCTGGCGCTCGGGCTTTCTCACGAAAAAGCTCACGGATCTTTACGCATTACCCTGGGAAGGCATACCACGGAGGAAGAAGTTGACTACTTACTTGAAAAACTCCCTCCTATCGTAGAAAGATTGAGGAAAATATCGGGAAAATAAATGTCTTAAAAATTCTAAATTCTAATATCTAAATACTAGACAAATTCTAAACCCTAATATCTAAATTCTAAACAAGCTCTAAACGGGTTATTTTGCGTGTGATTTGTTTAGAATCTCGGATTTTTCAAAGTTATGTCCAACTATTATACAAAAGAGACAATGGAAAGGTTTTTAAACCCCAAGCATATGGGAGAAATGAAGGATGCAAGCGGTGTTGGGGAAGTGGGAAATCCGAAGTGTGGAGACCAGATGACGGTATACATCAAGGTAAAAGATGGGAAAATTACGGACGCTTCCTTCCAAACGCTCGGCTGTGCGGCGGCTATTGCCACTTCGGATGTGATCTGCGAGATGGCTATCGGAAAAAAGACAGAAGAAGCACTTTCTGTTACGGAGAAAGAGATGATAGAAAAGCTAAAAGAGCTTCCCGCTGTCAAAGTTCACTGCTCTTCTCTTGCTATTGAAGGGCTAAAAAAAGCTATCGAAAATTATGAAGAAAAGTAAAACAGTTGCCGTGGGACTCTCCGGAGGAGTTGACTCCTCCGTTGCCGCTTATCTTTTAAAAAAGAGAGGCTTTTCCGTGGTGGGGGTGTTCATGCGGTTTTGGTCGGAAAAAGGGGAGAATAAGTGCTGCGACAGTAAAGGAGAAGAAAAAGCAAGGAGGGTGGCCGGAAAGCTCGACATTCCTTTTTACGTAATCAATCTGGAAGAAGACTTTAAAAAGAAGATAGTTGACTCCTTTTTTTCGGACCTTAAAAAAGGGGAGACGCCCAATCCTTGTACGCTGTGCAATAGAGAGATAAAACTCAAAGCGCTTTTTGACAACCTTGCAACCTTTGGTGCTGATTATGTGGCTACGGGGCACTATGCCCGGCTTCGCCGGGAAATCCGAAATCCTAAATTCGAAATTCGAAAAAACGAATGTAAGCTGTTGAAAGGGAGAGATAGGAGTAAGGATCAGTCTTACTTTTTGTGGAATCTTAAAAAGGAATGGCTTTCTAAAATACTTTTTCCTTTGGGAGGTTACAAGAAAGAGGAAGTAAGAGATAAGGCAAAAAAAATAAAGCTTCCTACCGCCAGCGCGCAGGAATCACAAGAGATCTGTTTTATTCCCGATGACATGACATCTTTCCTAAAGAGAAACATCGGAGAATCCCCGGGAGAAATTGTAGATACGGAGGGCAAAAAGCTGGGAGAACATAAAGGGCTTTTTTACCATACGATAGGGCAAAGAAAAGGACTAAACCTTTCCGGAGGACCTTATTATGTGCTAGAAAAGAGGAAAAAGGATAATAAGTTGGTAGTGACAAAAGAAAAAAGAGATCTCTTTAGGAAGGAGCTCAGCTTCAAGAATGCGAACTTTTTTAGCAAGCCCTCTTTCCCCTTCAGAGCAAAAGCAAAGATAAGATACGGAGAAAGGGGAGGAGGTGCGCTAGTAGAAAAAGGGAAAGTGATCTTTTCTTCTCCCCGAGAGGCGGTTACTCCCGGGCAATCGGTTGTTTTTTATAAAGGAGAAGAGCTCATAGGAGGAGGAGTGATAAAATTTTAAATTTCAAATTTTAAATTTTAAATTGTTTGAATTATGTTTAATGAAAACTCGACACTAAAAGAAATATTGGAAACTGAGCACGGCAAAAAGGTTCTCACGGAAAACAGCGTTCCTTGTCTTTCTTGCGCAATGGCCTCGCAAGAGATAGACATTTTAAAGATAGGGGATGTAGCCGATATGTACGGGCTTGACAAAGATAAAATAATAAAAGAGCTAAACAAGGAAAGTAAATGAGAAAAGAGTGTGTTATTTGTCATTACGGAGAGATAGGGACGAAGGGTAAAAACAGAAGCTTTTTCGAGAAAAAGCTTGTTTCCAATATTGGCAAAGCGCTACCGGATGCCAGGATATTATCCCCGCCGGGAAGAGTTGTTGTTTTTAGCAAGGAAAAAGAACTCAGAAAGAAACTAAAAAGAGTTTTTGGTATCTCATATTTTTCTTTTGCTCGCATAGTACCTTCTAAGGAGAAAGAGATAGAGAGGGAGGTGCTTTCTACCGTAAAAGAAAAAGATTTCACCAGTTTTCGGATTACGGTAAGGAGGTCTTGCAAGGATTTTCCGCTATCTTCCATGGAGTTTGCTGCAAAATTGGGGGAAAAAGTACAAAAAGAAGTAAAAAAGAAAGTAGATCTTGAAAACCCCGATCTCAATACTATTGTAGAGATTACTCCCAAAGAAACCTATATTTATACGGAAAAGATAAAAGGGGCGGGAGGGTTGCCCGTGGGGGTGAGTGGCAAAGTGGTTTCTCTTCTTTCCGGGGGGATAGACTCTCCCGTTTCTTCTTTTCTTATGGCAAAAAGAGGAGCAAAGAATGTCTTTGTTCACTTTCACGCCTATCCGAGCACCTCGAAAGAGTCCATAGAAAAAGCAAAAAAAATTGTAGAAATACTGTCGCTCTATCAGGGAAAGAGTGTTCTCTATCTCGTTCCTTTTGATGATGTCCAAAAGGAGGTGGTGCTTAACACAAAAGACAGTACCAGAGTTCTTATCTACAGAAGATTGATGATGCGTATAGCAAAAGAGATAGCAAAAAAGGAGAAAGCGAAGGCCGCTTCAAGCGGAGAAAGTTTGGGGCAAGTGGCTTCTCAGACTCTGGAGAATATAGCGGTAACGGACGATGCGATTGACCTGCCCGTTCTCCGTCCTCTTGCAGGATTTGACAAGGAAGAGATAATAAAGATAGGAAAGGAGATAGGAACCTACGAAACATCAATCTTACCGGAAGAGGACTGTTGTGTAAGATTTTTGCCCAAAAAACCGGAAACCAAAGGGTCTATACCCGAAACACGAAAGAAAGAAGAAAATCTTGACGTAAAAGAGATGGTAAAAAGAGCCTTGGACGGTACGCAAAAAAGCGTAATAGGCGATATTTGACTTTTTTAAAATTTTGTGTAATATATGCTCGCAGAGGCTGCGTAGGCCTTGCAGTTTGTTTTTGTTTGATAATTCTGCTATACATATAAGGATGCCTACTATAAATCAACTTATAAAAAAGGGAAGAAAGAAACAGAGGAGAAAAGATAAATCTCCCGCTCTTTCCTATGGATTTAATAATGTAAGAAACAGAAAATCCAAGTTTTCCTCTCCGTTCAAAAGAGGAGTTTGTCTTAAAGTGACCACTGTTACTCCCAAAAAGCCCAACTCGGCACTGCGTAAGGTGGCGAGAGTGAGAGTTTCCAACGGAGCGGAAGTTACCGCCTATATTCCCGGAGAGGGACATAAGCTTCAAGAGCACTCCGTTGTCCTTATAAGAGGGGGAAGAGTAAAAGACCTTCCCGGAGTGAGATATCATGTGGTGAGAGGCGCCCTTGATGCTACGGGAGTGGAGGGAAGAAAGAGTGCGCGCAGTAAATACGGAACAAAGAAAAGTCAATCCTAGTAAAGTATGTTTGAAACGGAAAAGAAAAAATCCTACAAAGAGCACACAATCAATCCGGATCCGCACTACGGAAGCGTTTTGGTATCTAAGTTTATCAATCACGTAATGAGGGAAGGAAAGAAATCCGTAGCGGAGAGGATAGTATACGAGGCTTTCTCCGACATCAAGAAAAAAACCAAAAAAGAGCCGGTAGAGGTCTTTGAAGTTGCACTAGACAATGTAGCTCCCGAAATGGAGGTAAGATCAAAGAGAGTAGGGGGAGCCACTTATCAGGTTCCTATGAAAGTAAACCAGAAGCGCTCTACAAGCTTGGCGATGAGATGGATTGTTAATGCCGCAAAAAACAAGAAAGGGAAAAAGATGAGCGAGAGGCTTTTTGATGAACTTATGAGTGCCTCTCAGAACGAAGGCGAGGCTGTAAAGAAGAAAGAAACCATGCACAAGATGGCAAAGGCGAACAAGGCTTTTGCTTACCTTGCTAAGTAATAATGATTTGAGTTATGGCTAGAGAATATCCACTGGAAAGATATAGAAATATAGGAATTATCGCTCACATTGATGCGGGGAAGACAACAGTCACGGAGCGCATGCTTTTTTATACCGGAATATCCCACAAAGTGGGGGAAACTCATGACGGACAGTCTATCATGGATTGGATGGATCAGGAAAAAGAAAGAGGAATTACTATTACTTCCGCAGCGACTACTTGTTTTTGGGTGCCTACCGGGACGGAAAAGAAAAAGGAGAACGAGTACAGAATAAATATTATTGACACGCCCGGTCACATTGACTTTACGGCGGAGGTGCAAAGATCGATGAGAGTGCTGGATGCGGCGGTGGTAGTTTTTGACGGTGTTGCCGGTGTAGAACCTCAATCGGAGACTGTGTGGAGGCAGGCCGACAAGTACAACGTTCCGAGGATCTGCTTTATAAATAAAATTGACCGAACGGGAGCTTCCTTCGAGGATTCCGTGGAGTCCATAAAAGAAAAACTTACTCCCGATGCCATTCCCATGCAGATTCCGTTGGGAGAGGAGGAGAACTTTGAGGGAGTGGTGGATCTTATAACAAGAAAGCTGATTCGGTTTGGAGGAGATTTTGGAGAAAAACCCACACAGGAAGAGGTGCCCGGCGAACTCAAGGAGAAAGTGGAAAAGTACCGAAGCGAGATGATAGAAAAGGTTGTTACCGAGGACGAGAATCTCTTTAACAGATACATGGAAGGAGAGGAGATAACAGAAGAAGAGATAAGAAGTCTTCTTAGAAAAGCTGTGCTGGGATACAAGGCCGTACCTATCTTTTGTGGAACAGCTCTAAAAAACAAAGGGGTACAGCCCGTGCTTGATGCTATCTGTCACTACTTTCCGGCTCCTACCGACCTTCCTGCCGTGGAAGGAAAAGATCCGAAAACGGAAGAACCGATGTCAAGAGAACTCGCTGATGACGAGCCTTTCTCCGCACTTGCTTTTAAACTTGCAAACGATCCCTATGTAGGAAGTCTTACCTATGTTCGTGTTTACTCCGGAAAGCTGTCCAGCGGATCATATGTTTTAAATGCCAATAACGGTAAAAAAGAAAGAATAAGTCGTATTCTCAGAATGCACTCCGATCAAAGAGAGGAGGTGCAGGAGATATATTCCGGAGACCTTGTTGCTGTAGTAGGACTAAAGGACACCTCTACCGGACATACTTTGTGTGCAGAGAATAGTCCTATTGTCCTAGAGGAGATAACCTTTCCCGAGCCCGTGGTGGGAATTAGAGTTGAACCGAAAACAAGAGAAGATCAAGAAAAGATGAGCATCGCTCTCAGGAAGCTTTCCGAGGAGGATCCCACCTTCCGAGTAGAGGGCGACGAGGAGACGGGAGAAACCATTATTTCGGGAATGGGAGAGCTTCACCTCGATATCCTCGTAGACAGGCTAAAAAGGGAGTTTAAGGTAGAGGCGCAAGTAGGACAGCCTCAGGTTGCTTACAAAGAAACTATCCGGAAGGAGGCGGACGAGGAAACAAAATACGTCAAACAGAGTGGAGGAAGAGGTCAGTACGGACATATTAAGCTCCGTATCGAGCCACTTCCCGAAGAAGGGGACAAGAGACTTGAGTTTATCGATGAGATAAAAGGAGGGGTTATTCCGCAAGAGTACATTCCGGCCGTAGAAAAAGGAATCGAAGAAGTTATGGACGAGGGAGTGCTTGCGGGATATCCGATAGTGAATGTACGTGCCACACTTTACGACGGATCTTATCACGAGGTAGATTCTTCCAAGATGGCGTTCAAGATAGCCGGATCGATGGGCTTTAAGGAAGCTTACAAAAAAGCCGACCCCGTCCTTCTTGAGCCTTTTATGAAGGTGGAGGTTACCATTCCTCCCGAGTATCTGGGGGATGTAATGGGAGATCTTTCCTCGAGAAGAGGAGAGGTGGAGTCCACGGAAGAAACGAAAGGAAAAAGGGTGCAAAAGATTATCAGAGCAAAAGTTCCTCTTGTGGAAATGTTCGGGTATGTAACGACGATGCGTTCCCTTACCAAGGGAAGAGGAAATTACTCGATGGAGTTTGACAGCTACAAAGAGGTGCCTTATAATATCGCCCAGGAAATCATAAATAAAGAAGGATAAGAGAGGAATGACAAATGACAAAGCCCAAATGACAAAAGAATGACAAATGACAAAGTCCAAATGACAAAAGGGCTATTTATAATTTGACATTTGGGTTTTAGGCTTTGGACTTGATGGGCATTTGGGTGTTGAAATTTTTAAACAGATAGTGTAATATAAAAGGGCTTTTGAGAACACAATAGAAATAAAAATTAAAAACTTTTTATAAAGGTTAAAAAACAAAAATATGGCTAAAGAAAAATTTGAAAGAGGAAAACCCCACCTTAACGTAGGAACTATTGGTCACGTTGACCACGGTAAAACAACCCTTACGGCGGCAATAATAAACGCATTGCATCTTAAGGGACTTATCGACAAAAAAAGTTCGGTGGATGAGATTGATTCCGCCCCCGAGGAAAAAGCCAGAGGGCTCACAATCTCTATTTCTCACCGTGAATATGAAACGGAGAACCGTCACTATGCGCACATTGACTGTCCCGGACACGCCGACTATGTGAAGAACATGGTGACCGGTGCTGCACAGATGGATGGTGGAATTCTTGTTGTTTCCGCTACAGACGGACCGATGCCTCAAACGAGAGAGCATCTTCTACTTGCCCGCCAAGTGGGCCTTCCTTCACTCGTAGTTTTTCTCAACAAGGTAGACATGGTGGATGACCAAGAGATGATCGATCTTGTGGAGTCAGAGGTGAGAGAACTTCTAAACAGCTACGAGTTTCCCGGTGATGAGATACCCATTGTGAGAGGCTCCGCTCTCAAAGCCTGTGAAGCAAGCTCTGCGGACGATGAAGCGATAAAACCGATCGAAGAACTTCTGGAAGCTATGGACAGCAACATCCCCGAGCCCAAGAGAGATGAAGATAGACCCTTCCTCATGGCTGTGGAAGACGTCTTTTCTATTGAAGGTAGAGGAACTGTTGCCACGGGAAGAATTGAAAGAGGAGTGGTAAAATCGGGAGAAGAGGTGGATATCGTAGGACTTCGCGACACCAGCAAGACTACGGTGGTAAGCATTGAGATGTTTAACAAAAGCCTTGACGAAGGAAGAGCCGGAGATAATGCAGGTATTCTTTTAAGGGGAACCAAGAAAGATGATATCGAGAGAGGACAGGTTCTTGCAAAGCCGGGATCTATAACTCCGCACACCGAGTTTGAGGCGGAAGTGTACATCCTTGGCAAAGACGAAGGTGGTAGACACACTCCCTTCTTTAACGGTTACAAGCCCCAGTTCTACATGAGAACCACCGATGTTACCGGTGAAGTAGAGCTTCCCGAAGGAACGGAAATGGTGATGCCCGGCGATACCGCGAAACTAAAAGTTAAGCTCATTGCACCTATTGCCATGGAAGAACAGATGAGGTTTGCTATTCGTGAAGGAGGAAAAACGGTTGGTGCAGGAGTGGTAAGCAAGATTATCAAGTAAGAAAATGGCGAAAGAGAAGGAAGTAAAATCGAAGATCCGCATCAAACTTCGCGCTTACGACCACAAGGTGGTAGATGCGAGCGCCAAGCAGATTATTGATACGGCGCTTCGATACGGAAGTGACGTCTTGGGACCCACTCCGCTTCCCACGGAAACAAAGAAGTATACGGTAAACCGCTCCACATTTGTCCATAACAAGGCAAAGGACAAGTACGAAATAAGAGTACACAAAAGAATCATTGACATTGTTAGCCCGGGCGCGAAAGTTCTCGACGCATTAAGAAATCTAACTTTGCCAACGGGAGTGAATATCGAGATAAAGATGTAAGAGGGAAGTTAGGTAGATACAGGCATCGCTTCGGTTTCCAAACTTACTAATATCGAGGGAAACCTCGATATTTAGTTTTGAAAAGATGAAAAAATGAGTTTTATAATCGGAAAAAAACTGGGAATGACGCAAATTTTTGACGAGCAAGGAAGCGCGCTTCCGGTGACTTTGGTGGAGGCGGGTCCCTGTAGTGTAACCCAGGTAAAAAACAAGGAGAAAGACGGGTATGATGCCGTCCAGATCGGATTTGAGAAGATGAAAGAAAAAAGAGTAGGAAAATCACAAAGAACGAAACCTTTTCGTTTTTTGTGTGAATTCAAGGGAGGGTCCGAACTTAGTGTAAACGACCAAGTGACTGTGGAAAATTTTGCTTCCGGAGACACGGTTAAAGTAAGAGGAGTTTCCAAAGGGAAAGGGTTTGCGGGAGTTATGAAGAGATGGAACTTTTCCGGAGCGGGATCATCCACGCACGGAACAAAGCATACCGACAGAAAACCGGGTTCTATTGGTTCGGTCTTTCCTCAAAGAGTCTTCAAGGGAACCAAGATGGCGGGAAGAATGGGTGCCGACAAAGTTACCGTGAAAAATTTGAAAGTAGTAGAGGTTGACCCGGAGAAAAACCTGATTGCTCTTAAAGGGGCACTTCCCGGCAAGAAGGGAGGATTTTTAACCATTGAAAAAGCATGATAAAGAACGATCTGCACAACATGAAAGGAAAGAAAACGGAAGAAGTGGAGCTTCCGGAGGAAGTCTTTGGGAGGACTGTGAACCCGGAGGTGGTTTATCAGGTAGTTAGAATGCAGATGGCAAACCGCAGACAGAACACTGCGCACACGAAGGAGCGTGGCGAAGTGAGGGGAGGAGGAAGAAAGCCGTGGAGGCAAAAAGGTACCGGCAGGGCAAGGCACGGATCCAGACGTTCTCCTTTGTGGAGAGGAGGAGGAATCACTTTTGGTCCTCGCACGGAAAGGAATTACAAAAAGAAAATAAACAAAAGAACCAAGAGATCTGCTACTTCCATGATTCTTTCGGGGAAAAACGAAAGCGGGCTCATCTTTTTTGTTTCCGACTTGAGTGTAAAAGAGGCGAAAACAAAAGAGATGCGTGAATTTTTAAAAAACACCCCGTGTAACGAAAAAAGCACCCTTTTGGTGCTTCCCGAGATGCAGAAAGATGTAGTACTGGCAACGCGCAATCTGGAGAATGTGGATACGATACAGGCGAAAGACATAAATCCGCTTGATCTTCTTTCTTACAAGTATCTTGTTATGCCAAAAAGTTCGATAGAAGTTATTAGAGAGAATCTTAACTCAAAAAAAGATGGCGAAAAGTAAGTTTGTGTTAAAAAAACCTCATATTAGCGAAAAGTCCACCGACCTTTCAGGTGAGGGTTTTTATACGTTTCAGGTTGACAAGTCGGCTGGAAAGAGAGAGGTAAAAGAAGAAGTGGAAAGAAGGTACAAAGTGACGGTTGTATCGGTAAAGACGGTAAATATCCCTCCGAAAAAAAGAAGAGTGGGCAGAACGGAAGGGGTTAAGAAAGGGTATAAAAAAGCGGTAGTCAAACTGAAGGAAGGACAGAACATTGATTTGACTTTAGCCTAATCTTGTGTTATGAATTCAAGGGCAAAAAAACAAAAAAAACTGGTCTCCCCTATAAAGAAAAAAGCGGGAAGATCAAATCAGGGGAAGATAACCGTAAGACACAGAGGTGGAGGCGCGAAGCGTCTTTACAGGCATGTTGATTTCGGTCAGCCTTGCAAAGGAGTAAAAGGAAAAGTGGTGGGTTTGGAGTACGATCCCAATCGAACTGCCGACATTGCTCTTGTAGAGTATGAGAATGGAGAAGTAAAGTACATTCTTGCCCCGCAAAAGCTTAAAGAGGGAGATGAGATAATTACCGATGAGAAGACGGAGGTAAAAGAGGGGAACAGAATGCAACTTAAAAACATACCGGTTGGTACTCCCGTTTATAACATCGCTCTTCACCCGGATGGGAAAGGAAAAATAGTGCGAAGCGCAGGATCATCCGCTACCGTGCTTGCTCACGAAGGAAAGATGACTCACCTTCGCATGCCCTCAAGGGAGGTAAGAAAAGTTGTTAACGCTTGCTATGCATCGGTGGGAGAGGTTTCTCGTCCGGAGCACCGCTATAGGGAAATAAAGAAAGCGGGAACGGCAAGAAAAATGGGGAGAAGACCTGTGGTAAGAGGATCGGCGATGAGTGCGGTGGACCACCCCCATGGCGGGGGAGAAGGAAGGGCTCCTATCGGGATGCCTGCTCCTAAAACGCCTTGGGGTAAGATTGCAAGGGGTGTGCGCACAAGGAGAAGAAAGCACACCGATAGATATATTATTAAAAAAGCCAGCAAAAAGAAGAAAAAAGGAAAGTAATAGAGAGAATGACAAATGTCAAAATCCAAATGCCAAAAGAATGCCAAAATCCAAATAATAGAGAGAATGACAAATGCAAAGGTGAATTATTTGACATTTAGGTTTTAGGTTTTGTCATTTAAAATTAGCAATAATTTTTACAGATATGTCCAGAAGTTTAAAAAAAGGTCCTTACATTGATGAAAAACTGCTTGCGAAAGTAAAGAATCTTAAGAGTGGAGATAAGACTGTTATAAACACTTGGTCTCGCAGAGCGACTATTACCCCCGAGATGATAGGATACACTTTCGGCGTTTATAACGGCAAAGAGTTTGTAAAGGTGACGGTTTCCGAGGAGATGGTAGGGCATCTCTTGGGAGAGTTTGCGCCTACCAAGAAGTTTGTAAGGCACGGAGGGAAGTTGCAGAGAGAACAAGAAAAGAAATGACAAATGTCAAAATCCAAATGCCAAAAGAATGTCAAATGACCAATGACAAAGTAGATTATTTGAGATTTAGATTTTAAGCTTTGTCATTTAAAATTTTTGTAACGATATGGCTGTGGAAGCAAAACTTAATTACACGAGAATGTCTCCCCGAAAAGTTCGCCTTGTGGCGGATCTTGTTCGCGGAAAGCACGTTTTGGAAGCGGAGAACATTCTTGAGTTTACGGTAAGAAGACCGGCAGAGCCCGTGTTAAAGCTTTTACGTTCAGCAATTGCCAACGCGGAACACAACCACAGCTTGAAAAAAGAAAATCTTTATATTTCAGAAATAAGAGTAGACGGTGGACCGACAATAAAGAGATTCAGGCCACGAGCGAGAGGAGCGGCGTTTCCCATAAACAAAAGAACATCCCATGTTTTTATAAAACTGGAGGAAAAGCAGGGTGAGACTCTTCGGTCCCCCGACAAAACTCAGGACGGGGCAAAAGAGGTAAAGAAAAAGAAGGACAAAGGAAAAGCAAAAATAGAAAAAGTTTATCAAACGGAAAAACCCAAAGAGGAAGCTCCCCAAAAGTCCACAAAAGCAAAACCGGTTGAAGATGAGACGGCAAAAAAAGAGAGCGCGAAAGGAGTAAAGGGAGATAAAAAACAACTCTTTAGGCGTAAATCAATATAACTATGACACACAAAGTCCATCCAAAAATCTTTAGAATGAACCAGACAAAGGACTGGGGNTCCAAAGGCTTTTACGAGAAAGACTTTGCTTCTTCTTTGGAGGAGGATAGTAGGATAAAGCAGATGCTTTACAAACTTCTACGTGAAGTGGGAGTGGAAAGGATAGAGATTGAGAGATCTTTTGACGAGATAGGAGTAATTATCCACAGTGCGAGACCCGGACTTATTATCGGAAGAGGGGGAGAGGGAGTAAAGCAACTGAAAGAAAGAGTGGAGAAGGTTATCGACCAACCTTCAAAAGAAAAAAAGAGAAGAGTAAAGATAGAGATAAAGGAAATAAAAGATCCGTGGTTCTCCGCCTCACTTGCCGCGCAAGATATAGCAAGGCAGCTCGAAAAGAGAATNCCNTACAGNAAAGTGGTNAAGCAGGCACTACACAAGATAACGATGAACAAGGAAGTAAAAGGAGCAAGGATTCAGGTGGCGGGGAGACTTAACGGCATAGAGATTGCACGTACGGAGCATTTCCAGGAAGGGCAACTAAAAAGAGCCACGATAAGAGGTGACCTAGATTACGGATTTGATATGGCTCGTTGTCCGTA
>SL_8KL_010_SEDDRAFT_10001300_pt1 | contig 21638 bp, 18 predicted proteins | sample SodLakKL_010_SED_4_FD_11160 | JGI IMG/M metagenome (IMG submission 11160) | reverse complement strand
CCCCCCCTTTTTATCTATGCTTCTTCAACTTTCTTAACTTCAGGAATTTCTTCCTTTAAAATTCTTTCAATACCATTGGCTAGAGTCATGGAGGCCATTGGGCAGCCCTTGCAGGCTCCGGTAAGGCGAACCCTTACAACGCCATCCTTAACTTCAACCAGTTCCACATCCCCGCCATCAGCCTGGAGAGCGGGGCGGATTTTTTCCAGCGCAGTTTTTACTTTTTCTTCCATGTTTCCACCTCCTTGAACCTCAAATACCTGTTCCTGATTTTCCTTCGCGATAAAAACGTTATTTCCTCTAGTTTATTTTACCCGGATTTAAAAAAGAAGGTGATTTGCTTGGCTCCAAAATACCTGGAATTGATAAGATTTATTGAATCCCTGGAAGAAGGGGAAAAAATTTCGGTGCGCAAACTTGCCAAAGAACATGGAGTAAGCCAGGGTACTGCTTACCGGGCTATTAAAGAAGCTGAAAATCAGGGTATCGTGAACACAATTGAAAGAGTTGGAACCATCAGAGTTCACGGAGATCCCCGCCAAAATACCCAGGAACTCACCTACAGGGAAGTAGCAAGAATAGTTGAAGGGGAGCTTCTTGCCGGAGAAGCAGGGAGTCAGGAAAAACTGAAAAAATTTCTGATTGCTGCCATGGAACTTCCCGCTGCAGCCTCATACATTGCGGAAGGAAACCTTGTTATTGTGGGAAATCGCCATGATATCCAGGAATATGCTTTAAACCACGGGGCCCCGGTTCTGGTTACCGGGGGTTTCGGGGTGGAAAAAGATATCCTAAAACTGGCTGAAAAAAAGGGATTGCCGGTAATTTCATCCTCTTACGATACCTTTTCCACTGGGGCCCTGATTAACCGGGCTTTATTCGAGAGAAGTGTTCAGAAAAGGATTCTCCTGGTCGAGGATATAATGGTTACTGATGTGTTTTCCCTTAGCCCTGATTCAACAGTTTCGGACTGGTACCAGCTCCTGAAAAATACTCACCATACCCGGTTTCCCGTTATTAACAAGAGCGGCAGGGTGGTAGGGGTTGTCACGGGAAAGGATGTAGCGGAGGCTCCGGAAAAAAGGAGTGTTTCCCGGGTTATGACTCCCGACCCCATAACGGTGAGCCCCAAGACTTCCGTGGCCACGGTCTCCCATATTATGGTCTGGAGGGGAATTGAACTGTTGCCGGTTGTAGGAGAGAATCAAAAACTCCTTGGAATTGCCACCCGTCAGGACGTGATGCAGGCTCTGCATCAACTGGAAAAACAGCCCCACATGGGGGAGGGGCTTGAGGATAATGTTTTAAGATCTGTTAGTGTCTACCGCCAGGATAAGCGGTTTATCCTCTCGGGGAGAGTTACAGGTTATATGCTGAACAGGCTGGGGGTAATGAGCACTGGAATTATGAACCTGCTTTTTTCCAACCTGGCTGCCGAAATAATGCAGTCTGAAAATAAAGAGCGGGGCGAAATGGAAAATTATAATTTTTATTCAATAAAACCCCTGCCCCTGGGGAGTAGTTTCCTTATTGAAGGCGAATTACTGGAAGCCGGTCGTCATGGGGGGCTTGTTGAAATGAGGGCCTATAATCAACCCGGGGAAGAGCTTGTTGCCAAAGCGACGGCCTGGGTAAAAGTCCTGGGGGGTTAGGAAGTTAAAGAGCCTGCGGGAGAAAAAATCCTGCAGGCATTTCTTTTTATTAGAACGAATAAAACTGGGGATTGGAAGGAATAAGAGGGGGAAAAAAGAAATAATTAAGGAGAAGGAGGGGTTGGGAATGTCGGAATTTGTTCACCTCCACCTGCATACTCAGTACAGCCTGTTGGATGGAGCTGTAAGTCTGAAGGGGCTTTTTAAAGCCCTGACCGAAAAAAATATGTCCGCAGTGGCTATTACTGATCACGGGGTTCTTTACGCTGCTATTCCTTTTTATCAACAGGCCAAGCAGGCAGGTATTCACCCTATAATAGGGTGTGAGGTTTACCTGACCCCTGGGTCCTATAAAGATAAAAGTCGCAAGGAAGAAAACCTTTATCACCTGGTTTTACTTGCGGAAAACCTGGAAGGTTACCGCAACCTGATGGAACTGGTCAGTATTTCCAATACAGAAGGCTTTTATTATAAACCCCGAATTGACAAAGATATTCTTTATCGCTACAGGCGAGGCTTAATTGGCCTAACCGCCTGTTTAAGCGGTGAGCTGCCCACTCTTGTAATTCAGGGGCAGGAAGAAAAGGCTGATCAGGCCCTGGAGGAATATCTGCAGATTTTTGGCAGAGACAATTTCTTTTTAGAATTACAGGAACACGATTTAAAAGACCAGGTTCAGGTTAATAAATTTTTACGGGAAAGGGCCAGGGCCAAAGATCTGGGACTTGTTGTAAGCAATGATGTCCATTACCTTTCTCGGGATGACGCCGAAGCGCACGATGTGCTTTTGTGCATCCAAACGGGGAAAACCCTTGATGAAGAAGAAAGGATGCGTTTTCCCAATAGCAATTTTTACCTCCGCTCACCAGAGGAAATGGCCGAGCTTTTTCCCGATGAAAAAGACGCTCTTGCCAATACGGTTAAAATTGCTCAGCGTTGCAATGTAGAATTATCCTTTGATAAATTCTTCCTGCCGGAATATCCGGGTTCTTCGGAGAAAACCCCCGAAATGGAACTGGAAGAAAAATGTCTAGAGGGTCTAAAAAGGTTGCAAATGGATACCCCTGAGATTAGTCAACGAATGGATTATGAACTGGAAATAATAAAGAAAATGGGCTTTGCCTCATATTTTTTGATCGTCAACGATTTTATTGAATTTGCCCGAAGGGAAGAAATCGCTGTTGGCCCGGGGCGGGGTTCTGTGGCGGGGAGCCTGGTAGCCTATCTCTTAGGAATTACGGGGATAAACCCCCTGAAATATGGCTTGATTTTTGAACGCTTCCTTAACCCGGAAAGGGTTACCATGCCGGATATTGACATTGATTTTTGTTTTGAACGGCGGGAAGAAGTAGTGGAATATGTAACGGGAAAATATGGGCAGGACCGTGTAGCCCAGATAATTACCTTCGGAACAATGGCCGCCCGGGGAGTTATCAGGGATGTAGGAAGGGTTCTCGGTTTTCCTTACGGGGACGTGGACCGGGTGGCCAAGGAAATCCCCGCTTCTCCCGGGATCCACCTCAAAGAAGCCATAGAGTATTCTCCAACCCTGAAAAAACGCTACGAGGAAGAACCTGCAATAAGGAGGCTTTTGGATCTTGCCCTAAAAGTTGAAGGTTCCCCCAGGCACCCCTCTGTCCATGCCGCAGGGGTGGTTATTGCGCCGGACAGGATCACGAAATTTACTCCGCTGCAGAAAAATAAAGAGGATATTACAACCCAGTATGACATGGGTTCGATTGAAGATATAGGGCTGTTGAAAGTTGATTTTCTGGGCTTGAGGACCCTAACTGTAATTGACCATGCGACCAGAATGATTAAAGAACAGTTGAAAGTGGAGGTGGACCTGGAAGGGGTTGGGCTGGACGATAAAAAAACCTATGAATTATTGCAAACCGGGCGAACCCTGGGTGTTTTCCAGATGGAATCCGCCCTCTATCAAAGGCTGGCCCGGGATTATCAACCCGATTCTTTTGAAGATATAATTGCTATAATTGCCCTGGGTAGGCCGGGGCCAATGGGAAGTGATCGTTTTCAGGACTTTATCCAATCAAGACATGGCCGCCAGGAAATCAACTATCCCCACCCCCTGTTAAAAGAAATCCTGGAAGAAACGTACGGGGTGATTCTCTATCAGGAACAGGTAATGCAGATTGCAAGTCACCTGGGTGATTTGACCATGGGGGAAGCAGATAATCTGCGCAGGGGAATGGGCAAGAAGAAGGAAGATTTAATTCAGCAGTACAAGGAGAAGTTTATTGAAAATTCAATGACCAAGGGGTTGAGCAGAGAAAAGGCCGAGGAAATTTTTGAGCTTATGGAATATTTCGGGGGTTACGGGTTTAATAAATCCCATTCGGCTGCTTACGCTCTTTTATCCTACAGAACGGCATACCTGAAAGCCAATTATCCCCTGCAATTCATGGTTGCCCTCCTGAATTCCGTTAAAGATAATACTGATAAAGTGGCCCTGTATCTCCAGGAATGCCGGGAGATGGATATCGAGGTTTTACCTCCGGATATTAACGAGAGTGGCTATGATTTTACTCCTGCCGGTCCTTCTTTGCGATTCGGCCTGGGGGCGATAAAAAATGTTGGGCAGAGCGCAATCGAAACCATTGTCGAAGCCCGTAAGGAAGGTGACTTCACTTCTCTATACGATTTCTGCCGGCGGACTGACCTGGGCAGGGTTAACCATCGGGTTTTGGAAAGCCTGATTAAAGCAGGAACCTTTGCTTCCCTGGGTTTCAAGCGCTCCCAGTTAATGGGGATCATGGAACAGACCTTTCAGAGGGCATTGAGCCAGAGAAAGGCCCGGGATCAAGGGCAAAAATCACTTTTTGGTGGGATGGAAGAAAAGATTTTTTCTGGAGATATTGAAGTCCCGGACATCGAAGAATTTTCTTCCCAGGAATTACTGAGAATGGAAAGAGAAACCCTTGGTTTTTATATCTCCGGCCATCCCCTGGATCCCTATCAAAAACTTTTGGCAAGAGAAGGTGTAACTCCCCTGGAGCATCTGGGCGAAAAAACTGACCAGAGCAGGGTAAGGATTGGAGGATTAATTTCCAGGATAACACCTCATCAAACCAAAAGAGGTCAACAAATGGCATTCATTTTGTTAGAAGATAGAGTTGCCCAGGTAGAGATTATTGTTTTCCCGGATATTTTTAGCAATAACCGGGAACTTATTGAAGTGGGGCAGGCTGTATTAATTGAGGGAAAAATTGATCAGCAGGAAGAAGAGGGTCCCAAAATTCTTGCTGAAGAAATAAAAAAATTAGAGGTTCCTTTCCGGGTGGAGATGGATTTTGAAAAGATCCCCCCTGGTTTTTGGAAAGAACTCAAGGAAATTTTATATTCATATTCCGGCTCCTGCCCTATTTATCTTGAACTGAAAAGGGGAAATGAGAAAATTACTATTGCCCTAGGCAATGCCTTCAGGGCACCTGCTGATGAAGGGGAAAGAAATAAGTTGAAGGCTGACATTAAAAAACTTCTCGGCAGGAATAAAGGAAAGGAAGCAGGTAAAAATGAAAGAAAAAATAATTGATATGCTTAAAGAAAGAGGGGTTACTCTGGAGGAAATAGCAGAGATTGTTCTGAATATGCAGGCCCCCTATAACGAAGGTTTGAGTTTTGATGAATGCCTCTGGAGTGTCCAGATGGTTTTTGAAAAAAGAGAAGTCCAGCATGTGATCCTGACCGGGCTGACCCTTGATAAGTTAACAGAGGAGGGGAAGATTCAAGAACCCCTGCAAAGCATTATTGCCAGTGATGAGCCGCTTTACGGGGTCGATGAAACGTTGGCAATGGGAATTGCCACAATTTATGGGACTATTGGGATAACCTCTTTTGGTTATTTAGATAAAGCTAAACCAGGAATAATGGAGAGGCTTGATAACAAGGAAAGTAAAAAAGTCCATACATTTATGGATGATATTGTAGCAGGTGTTGCCGCAGCTGCAGCTGCAAGAATTGCTCATACAAGGGAAGTTGGCGAAATCGAAGACGATATTTCCTGAAAAGGAGCGAAGTAATTATGCAGGAAAGAACAGAGTTCGATGCCCTGGGGGAATTAAAAATCCCCGCAGATGCTTATTACGGAGTTCAAACCAAGAGAGCTGCCGAGAATTTCCCGATAACCGGTTACCCGGTTCACGGAGCCTTGATTAAGGCCCTGGGAGTGGTAAAAAAAGCAGCGTTATCTGTTAACATGGAACTGGGCATGATTGAGGAAAAGAAGGGGCAGGCATTACTTCAGGCTGCCCAGGAAGTCGTTGATGGGAAATTCCAGGATCAGTTTATTGTAGATACCATCCAGGGAGGCGCTGGAACTTCATTCAATATGAATATGAATGAGGTTTTAGCCAACCGGGCTTTGGAAATACTTGAAGAACCCCGTGGAAATTACCGGGTTATTCATCCCAATAATCATGTAAATATGGGACAATCCACAAATGATGTTGTGCCAACTGCTATCCGACTTGGGGCAATCAAGCTCCTGGATAAATTGATGGACGAGTTCAGAGGTTTAATTCACACCCTGAAAGAAAAAAGCGAGGAATTCGATTCGGTGATAAAGATGGGGAGGACTCATCTCCAGGATGCAATTCCCATCCGTCTGGGGCAGGGGTTAAAAGCTTATTCAGCTGCTCTGGAAAGAGACGTTGAAAGGATGACCGATGCCCGGCGAGATTTAATGACCGTTAATTTAGGAGCTACTGCAATTGGGACAGGGTTGAATGCCCACCAGGAATATGTGAAAATTGTAACCAGAAAATTAAGGGAGCTGACCGAACTTGAAATGAAACAGGCCCCTGATCTTGTTGATGCAACTCAAAACCAGGACGAACTGGTTCAGCTTTCGGGTTGTCTCAGGACAGCAGCCGTTAATCTCTGCAAAATGGCCAATGATTTACGCCTGCTGGCTTCAGGACCCCGGGCCGGTTTAGGGGAAATAAATTTGCCGGCGGTGCAACCGGGATCATCGATAATGCCGGGGAAAGTAAACCCGGTGATCCCAGAAGTAATTAACCAGATTTCTTTCCAGGTCCAGGGTAACGATCACACGGTAGCCCTGGCCGGGCAGGCAGGCCAGCTTGAATTAAATGTAATGATGCCGGTCCTGGTCTTTAACCTGTATCAATCCCTTGATATAATGGTGTATGGTGCGAAAATATTTAACGAAAAATGTCTGCAGGGAATAACCCCCAATCGGGAGCGGTGCCAGAAAATGGTTGAAGATAGTTTGGGTATTATCACCGCAATCAGCCCCCATATTGGTTATGAAGCAGCTTCCAGGGTGGCCAAAAAGGCCCTTGATACTGGAAAAGCACTACGACAGATTTTGCTGGAGGAAGGAATGTTAACCAGCGAAGAGCTTGACATAATCCTCGATCCCAGGGAAATGACAGAACCGGGAATAGCAGGAGGAGAATTGCTGAGAAGGCTTAGTGATGAACAGGGAAGTGATAAATAATGGGGTTTCTATCTGAAATCCCCCCGGCTATCTGGGTTGTCATAACTGGAGCGGCTCCTATTTTTGAGTTGCGGGGAGCCATTCCCCTGGCCTGGAGGCTTGGCTTTGATCCGGGGCCAGCATTTTTGCTTGCGGTACTGGGAAATCTCCTTCCAATAATTCCCCTGCTATTGTTTTTAAGGATTGTCCGGGAATTTCTGGAGGCAAATGTTCCGGTCTTTGAAACTTTTTTCAACTGGCTGGACAGAAGGACCTACAGGCGCAGCGAGCGGGTTGAAAAATATGGGATTATTGGCCTGATTATTTTAACTGCTATTCCCCTGCCAACAACTGGGGCATGGACTGCTTCTCTCGCCGCAGTTTTATTCAAGCTTCCTTTCTGGCCTTCCTTTTTTGCGATTCTTACCGGGGTGTTTTTAGCGGGTATTTTGGTTATGTTGATTACTTTTGGTTTTATTTCCAATTTTTTTCTGGTAGGTTAAGGTAAATAAAAAAATTAGCAGGCAAAATTTGGGCAGGGCGCGGGTTGATAATGTGGATGAAGGAGGACAAGAACAATGAAAAAGATCGGGGTAATAACAAGTGGGGGAGATGCGCCTGGAATGAACGCCGCCCTGCGGGCGGTTGTAAGAAATGGAATATACAAAGGTATCGGCATCTATGCTTTCCAGCATGGTTTCCAGGGTTTGATTAATAAAAAATTCAGCCCCATGCAGAGAGGCAGTGTTGCTGATATTATCCAGCGGGGAGGCACAATATTGCAAACCGCCCGTTGCGAGGAATTTAAAACTAAAGAAGGAAGAACAAAAGCCGCAGAAAACTTGAAAGAACTCGGTATTTCGGGTCTGGTAATAATTGGAGGAGACGGTTCTTTTCGAGGCGGCGAATTAATACAAAAAGAACACGGAATTGAAGTTGTGGGAGTTCCTGCGACTATTGATAATGATATCGGGGGGACAGATTTCTGTATTGGTTTTGATACAGCAGTGAATACAGTTATTGATGCTGTGAATAAGATCCGGGATACGGCAACTTCCCATGAAAGGATTTTTGTAGTGGAAATAATGGGGAGAGAACGAGGTTTTCTTGCTCTTTATGCGGGTCTTGCCGCCGGGGCAGAATCAATTCTTATCCCCGAAAGACCTACTTCTCTTAAAGATATTTGCGATAAACTGGAACACGGCTTCAAAAGGGGCAAGAAACACAGCATAATCATGGTCGCCGAGGGAGTAGGCGGTGATTTTTATACCAACCGTGACCTAAGAAAAACTCCTGCTTTTGCTCTGAGTGAGGCAATAAGCGATAAACTTGGCCACGAAACCAGGGTTATTGTTCTCGGGCATCTGCAAAGGGGAGGTGCTCCTTCTGCCCGGGATCGAATTCTGGCCAGCAGGATGGGAGCTTCTGCAGTTGATTTATTATGCGAGGGAAAGTCTGGTTTAATGATTGGGATGGTTCATGAAGAAATGAAGGCAACACCACTGGGAGAAGCCCTGGCTCAGGAGCCTCAAATCAACGAAGAAATCCTGCAGCTTTCTCATATTCTATCCCTTTAAATACTGGAGGTGTGTAGATTGAAGAAGATTTTAAGTCCCAAGGAAGCAGCAAAAAAAGTTAAAAACGGCATGTCAGTTATGGTCGGGGGGTTTATGGTTGTCGGTAGTCCGAACACATTAATTGATGCTCTAGTGGAGGAAGGAACTAATGATCTGACCCTGATTGTAAATGATACCGGTTTCCCGGATAGTGGTGTGGGTAAACTGGTTGCAGCAGATCAGCTCAAAAAAGTTATTGTCTCTCATATTGGAACCAACAAAATAACCGGGGAAAAAATGAATAATAAAGAAATTGAAGTTGAACTTGTTCCCCAGGGAACCCTTGCTGAACAGATCAGGGCCGGGGGAGCTGGATTGGGTGGAGTTCTTACCCCTACTGGAGTTGGAACTGTAGTCCAGGAAGGGAAAAGGGTAATAAACGTTGACGGCCAGGATTATATTCTGGCCACGCCCCTAAGAGCTGATGTTGCCCTGCTTAAGGCCCATAAGGCAGACCTGGCGGGAAACCTTGTTTTCCGGCGTTCAGCCCGCAATTTTAACCCGCTTATGGCTACTGCCGCCGACCTGGTTATTGTAGAAGTTGAAGAGATTCTGGAAATAGGGGAAATTGATCCCGACGAAGTTGTAACTCCCGGGATTTTCGTAGATTATCTGGTTAAAAAGGGAGGTGCAGCATAGTGGATAAACAGCAAAAAAGAAACATGATTGCCCGCCGGGTAGCCAGGGAATTTAAAGATGGTGATGTTGTTAACCTGGGAATTGGAATGCCAACTCTTGTAGCCAATTTCATTGATGGTGATAAAAAAGTAATACTGCAGTCGGAAAATGGTTTTCTGGGAGTAGGGCCTGCTCCAGAACCGGGACAAGAAGACCCGGATGTGGTAAATGCAGGTGGGCAGCCAGTTTCCATACTTACCGGTGGAGCATGTTTTGATAGTGCTACCTCTTTTGGGATTATCAGGGGAGGTCATGTGGATGCAACGGTTCTGGGGGCCCTGGAGGTTGATGAAGAGGGGAATCTTGCTAACTGGATGATCCCAGGCAAGCTTGTTCCGGGAATGGGTGGAGCCATGGACCTGGTTGTTGGCGCCCAAAAAGTAATTATCGCAACGGAACACTGTAATAAAAAAGGCGAACCCAAAATACTCCGGAAGTGCAAACTACCCCTGACTGCAACCAAAGAGGTGGACCTGATTGTTACCGAACTGGCAGTTATTGAAGTGACTCTTTCTGGACTATTGCTCAGGGAAGTTGCGGAAGATTCTTCAATTGCAGAAGTTCAGGAAAAAACAGAAGCAGAACTAATTATTCCCGATGACGTGGGAGTTTTAAAGTAAATTATTTAAAGGAGGGTCAATTTTGGAGCGAGTAGTTATTGTTGAAGGTGTAAGAACTGCTATTGGTGGATACGGGGGGACATTAAAGGATTTTGCTGCCTGGCAGCTCGGGAAAATAGTAATTGAGGAAGCTTTAAAACGCAGCAAAATTGAGGGGGATCAGGTTGATGAAGTTTTAATGGGGAATATTTTGCAGGCTGGCCAGGGAATGCACCCCACCAGGCAGGCTTCTCTTGCTGCCAATGTTCCCAACGAGGTTCCGGTTATGACAGTTAACAAGGTTTGCGGTTCCGGCTTGAAAACCGTAGCCCTGGCTGCTCAATCTATTAAGCTTGGTGAAGGGAATATTATTGTGGCCGGGGGAATGGAGAGCATGAGCCAGGCCACCTATTACCTACCCCAGGCCCGCTGGGGATATAAAATGGGGCACGGGAAAGTTGAAGATGCAATGATAAAAGACGGCCTCTGGTGTTCCCTCACTGACCAGCACATGGGTAATACTGCAGAGGCTATTGCAGAGAAATATAATATTTCTCGGGAAGAACAGGATGAGTTTGCTGCTGGAAGCCAGGCCAAAGCGCAAAAAGCTCTGGAAGAAGGCTGGTTCAAGGAGGAAATTGTCCCAGTTGAAATACCCCAGCGGAAAAAAGACCCGATAATTTTTACCCAGGACGAGCATCCCCGCCCAGGAGTAACAGCGGATAAATTAGCCAAAATGAGGCCTGCTTTTAAAAAGGACGGAAGTGTAACTGCGGGGAACGCTTCAGGAATAAATGATGGAGCAGCAGCCCTGGTTATTATGAGTGAATCCAAAGCCAAAGAACTCGGACTTGAGCCCATTGCTTATCTAGAAAGTTATGCCTCTGCTGGAGTCGATCCTCTCTACATGGGAATGGGTCCGGTTCCTGCAGTGAAAAAAGCTTTAGATAAGGTCAACTTAACAATTAATGATATTGACCTGATCGAGGCCAATGAAGCTTTTGCAGTTCAGGCTCTCGCAGTAGGCAAAGAACTTGGTTTTAAAGAGAATCGGGTGAATGTAGGCGGAGGAGCAATAGCTCTGGGTCATCCCATAGGAGCAAGTGGAGCAAGGATCCTTGTTACCCTGCTCGGACACATGAAGCGCCTGGATAAAGAGACAGGGCTGGCGACTCTATGTATTGGTGGAGGTATGGGTATAGCGGCAGTTGTAAGAAGAGCATAGAAAAAATTCAGGCCCCGTAAGGGGCCTGGTTTTTCCAGAGTCTGGCTAGCAAAGGAGGTGGGAAATTGAGAAAGACCAAAATTGTAGCAACTCTTGGGCCCGCTTCAAAAGGGCCGGAAATGATTAAAAAACTCTGCAAGGCTGGTGTTAACGTTTTTCGTTTGAATTTTTCCCATGGCACCCAAGAAGAACATTTTGAGCACATCGAAAGTATCAAGAAAACAGAAGTCCCGGCTGCAATAATGCTCGATACCCAGGGGCCCGAGGTAAGAACAGGGCTTGTTGAGGGTGAGGTTGAACTGAAAAAGGGTGAAGAAGTTATTCTAACCGGAGAAGAAATTCCCGGCACATCTGAAAAAATTTCAGTATCCTATCCCGATTTAGCCCAGGAAGTTGAAAAGGGAAGTACAATTCTTCTTGCCGATGGGTTGATTGAACTTAAGGTAATTGAAACTTCGGGAAAAGAGATCAGGTGCAAAATCCTTAATGGAGGGAAAATTAGTTCCCGCAAGGGGGTAAATTTACCGGGAACTAAGCTCAACCTGCCCCCCATGACAGCGAAAGACGAAAAGGACATTAAGTTTGGTATCGCCCAGGAAATTGATTTTATCGCAGCCTCCTTTATCCGCAAGGCAGAAGATGTTATCGCAATCAGGCGGGTTCTGGAGGAGAATAACTCCCAGGCCCAGATTATTGCCAAGATTGAAAATCAAGAAGGGGTTAATAATATTGATGAAATCATAGAAGTTGCGGATGGGATTATGGTTGCCCGAGGAGATATGGGAGTTGAATTACCCGCTGAAAAAGTTCCCATGATTCAGAAACAGATAATCCACAGCTGTAATCGGGCCGGCAAACCTGTAATAACAGCAACCCAGATGCTGGAATCCATGGTAAATAATCCCCGGCCAACTCGCGCTGAAGCAAGTGATGTTGCTAATGCCATCCTTGATGGTACTGACGCTACTATGCTTTCCGGGGAAACGGCAATGGGGAAATATCCTTTAGAGGCAGTTGAAACAATGGCCCGGATTGCCAGGGAAACAGAAAACTCACTGTCCTACCAGCTCAATGTCTTTGAAAGCCAAAAAGAAAAGATGCCTTCAACGGTTACAGACGCTGTCAGTTATGCTACATGTGCTACAGCAACTGATTTAAAGGCTTCGGCTATAATAACTTCAACTCGTTCGGGGCATACTGCGCGTATGGTATCAAAATACCGCCCCCAGGCCCAGATTATCGCTGCTACGCCCAATCATCAGGTCCGCCGGCAGTTAATGCTATCCTGGGGAGTCTATCCTCTTTTCGTAGAGGGAACTGGAGACACCGACGCTATAATTGAAAGTTCAGTTCAGGGAGCCCTGAGGGCAGGTCTAATTAATTCGGGAGATCTGGTTGTTATTACTACTGGCGCTCCCGCAGGAATTCAGGGAACAACAAACCTGATGAAAGTGCACACAGCAGGCGAAGTATGGGCCCGGGGAACTGGGATAGGCCGGACTTCTGCAGTTGGGAAGTTAAAGCTCGCCCAGACTGCTGAAGAGGCCATTGAAAAAGTTGAACAGGGGGATATCCTGGTAGCTTTTGAAACTGACAGGGATTATATGCCTGCCCTTGAGAAGGTTTCGGGATTAATTACTGAAGCCGCAGGCCTGACTTCCCACGGAGCGATTGTGGGTTTGAGCATGGGTATCCCAGTTATTGTTGCAGTTGAAGATGCTCTAAATCGTCTCGAAGATGGTGAAATAGCAACAATTGATGGCCTGCGAGGTTTAATCTACAGGGGTGAAGCCAAAGTACTTTAAAAAGGGGTTGATAGTTGTGGAAAGAGCTCTGATAACCCTTGATGTTGCTGAAAGCAAGCGGCTCATTGCAAGGGCAGTTATTCAACTGCCTGAGGTTCGGGAAGCTCTGCGCAAAGGAAAAGTAATTATAGCTGGTGGTACGACCAATGCTTATATCTATGAAGAAATTACGGGCAAGGAAATTCCCAAAGAACGCTATACTGCGGGAATAACCTGTGGGGGAAGAATGTGCGTATCACCTGCTGAAGGTAGAATTTCCCCTGCAGTATTTATTGAAGGAGAAGAAGTGGAGAAAGACTGGCTTGAGGTTTTGGAAGAATTTACAGCAGGGGATATCTTTTTTAAAGGTGGAAATGCCTTTGACCTGGAAGGAAACGTCGGTGTAATGATTGGTAATCCTGTGGGGGGGACAATTGGAAAAGCCCTTCCCATTGTTAACGCTAGGGGAGCCGAACTGATTTTCCCCATTGGTTTAGAAAAGTTGATACCCTCAGTACCTGAAGCAGCATCCCTAATGGGGATAGATGTTTTGCGGAAGGGAATGGGAATGAAAGTTGGAATGAACTCTGTTAATTATGGAGAAATATTTACTGAAATAGATGCCCTGGAAAGCCTCTTTTATATTGAAGCCTTTCCTGCAGGGGCGGGAGGCATTGGAGGTAGTGAGGGAAGCCAGACAATTCTACTTATAGGTGACGAGGAAGAACTTGAAAATGCATTGCAGTTTGCCAGGAGTGTAAAGGGTGAACATCCTTTACCAGGGAACAAAAGACCATGTCCCTGCGACGATGAGTGTATTTTATAGTTGACCATCTCTCAATATTTGTGTTAAGATATTGGTGAGCCGAAGTGGTGGAATTGGCAGACGCGACGGACTCAAAATCCGTTGGGCCCAAAGCCCGTGTGGGTTCGAGTCCCACCTTCGGCACCAGTTTAAAACAATATTTTTGGTTTTTCCCGGTGGGATTAATTCCGCCGGGTTTTATATTTTGGTAAAGATAATTTAATTCATGGGAATAAAGTGGTGAAGGGAAAAGCAAAAAAAGACAGAATATTAAAAAAATAGAAGTTAAAAAGTTTATTTAAAAATTAACAACCCCCAGTTTTTTTAGAGATTGTTGTTTTTCTTGAGTCGGAGGTGGTTCACTATGCTTATTTTTGGTGTTTTTATTAGGAAAACAAACCTAAAGATATTAAACAATAAAAGAAAAGGTTAAACCGAAAGGAGGGGATATTAATTGGCTTTAAGTTCCTGTAACAAGAAAAATAGGATTACCTTAAAATATTTTTTTATTGTTTCCCTTGCTGTTATCCTTTTTTTCTCAATAGGGTCGGGCTGGGTAGTTTCCGGAAGTGATGATTGTCCTATACCGGATATATTTGTTTTGCTGGAAGGGATTGACGAGGGACTCCAAGATCTTTTTTTGAGAAAAATAGTTCAAGAAAATCAGGATGAGGTCAAATTTTCTATACCCCTAGGGGAGGAGCTAATAGCGAACGATTCAAGGTACATTATGAAAGTATCCTCCAGTAGTTTTGATGATTCCCCTCGCTGGATAGAAGTAACGCTTCAAGATCCCAAAGGAAGGGTTGTATTTGGTCAAAATGTTTTAACTCCGGTAAATGGTCGCGACGAAACTTCCATTAATAACTTCTTAGTTGACCAGCAGGTTGCTTATTGTTCTCCCTTATTAAACAAAGTAAGGGAACATCAAAAGAGAATTAGAGAAATCGAAAATTCAGCAATTGAAGCCAGTATTGGAGGTTTATATGACTTTATCGAAGTTAATCCGGGAACCGAAATTTCCTTTGATTTCTGGCTCAGGGATTGTGATGGCTATTATCTTGGTAACAGGGAAGTTTCAATTGAATTTAGGGGGGTTGGGGATGTTTTTCCCGGGGAATTAACAACTGATGATGCCGGTAGGGGATCTTTTACTTTTGAAAGTGAAGAGGAAGGATTGGCAGAGGTTCTTATAAAATATTTATTCGAAACCCCCGAAGGAAAATCTCGTGAAGCATTGGGAACTAACAAGATGGTAATAAAAGTTGGGAGAAATTCAGAATTTTTCTTTCAAAGCTGGTTTAACTGGAAATTAACCAGAAGTCGTTCGGATAATGTGGCCTGGGTTACCGGGAATTTTTTAGCAAAGGTTCCTTTAAAAGAAGTGGAAGGAGAATCAGGGGTTTTTGAAGGAAGGGGGAAATTTTATTTATCCGATGTAATTTATTCAAGTGGAGAGGGTACATTTGAACCTATGCTCAAGGATGGGAGAATGGATGTAATTATTCGAACCGGGGAAAAAGGAGAGCCTATTGTTGAAATTAATGTTGGGGATCGCCCGGGAGAATATATTGAAATAAGTTCAGAAGGGGCAGCCTGGATTGAATATCTATGGTTTGCGTGGGCTCATTATTTCCTTTCAGAAGCTGAAGGTCAAACAACAGCACCCAATATTTATTGGGGCCCTTTTTATTTATATTTTGACTGGATGGATGATCCTTCAAGAACAGGCAAGCTGGGTTATGGAGAGTACGAGCTGGTTTGTCCCTTTCATCGAGCCCATTGGGGTATAGATTTTCAGGGAACCCTGAAAATATATTTTGAAGTATTTATAGAATAACTTTTAAAATTTTCTTTTAATTAGGGTAAGCAAATAGCAGGAATTGTGAAGCAAGATACCCTTGAGCCCAAAGGGGTTTAAGCGGGATTACCTTAAGCTTTCAGACCCAGAATCCGCTTGAATATCGAGGTTTTAAAGGTTTTCGGGACGTTGATTCTGCCCCATGGACTCAAAATCCGTTGGGCCCAAAGCCCGTGTAAGTTCGAGTCCCACCTTCGGCAACAATTAAAAAAGTAAGGAAATTTTGTATAGCCAACGCGAGGAATCGCGCTGGTTTTTTTTGAAAACCTGGCAACCCTTTTACCTTAAATAAAAAAACGGTGGTTTTGCAAGTTTTATTACTGCTCTGGTCATAAGGGTAAATCAAATGGAGAAGCCTTAAAATTTTTTCAGGTAAAGAGGGAAAAACCTTTTGGAGAATAATTATTTTAAAAAGGAGTTTACAGGATTTGGGGGTCCTTAAATAAGGAGATTGGACCATGGAAAAAGAAGGAGAAGTAACTCGGGAAATGAATTAAATGTTATTAACGAGATAACCATTTGAAGGGAAAAATGTTTTTCGAAGGGAGATGTTCTATTGGATAAAAAAGACAAAAGTGCACTTTATTTATTTATTTTGCTAGCATTCGGAATTTCCTGGGGGTTTTGGTTGATTGCTTTCTTGTTCGGGTATAGAGATATTTCCTTCGTTGATATCATCAACTGGGAATTTGCCAAGGCTGAGGGAAAAAATGCTTTTCTCCTTTTTAGAATAGGTATTTATGGCCCGCTTCTGGCTTCCCTGGTAGCCACTTATTTTTTGTCTGGAACCCGGGGTTTAAGGGATTTATTCACCCGAATTTTCAAGTGGAATGTTGGGTGGAAATGGTATTTATTTATGGTTCTTATTCCCCTGGGAATTAGTTTGCTTTCCGTCCTGGTAGGTGTAATTTTGGGAGTTCCTTTTGGTGAATTTTTTAGTGGAGGGATTCCTTTATCCCTGATTTTTATCTTTTTTTTATACCAGGTTTTTACCAGTGGGTTGGAAGAACCAGGCTGGCGTGGCTTTGCACTGGATCTTTTGCAAAAAAAATATAACGCAGAAAAAACCAGCTGGATTCTAGGACTGATCTGGGCAATATGGCACTATCCCTACGTTGTTTTTATTTATTCTGATACTGGTTTTTTTGCTATAGTTATGTCTCTGGTTGGTTTTTCCATGGCAATAATCGGACAGACGTTTATCTTTACCTGGTTTTATAATAATACCAGGAGTGTTTTTATTTCAATATTATTTCATGCAATGCTTAACACATCAACAACCTTTATCCTGGGGGAAATTACTCTTGTCCATCCTGTGATGGGAATAATCCCGGCCCTGATTACCTGGGGGATTGTAGTAATCCTGTTAAAAAGATTTGGGGGAGAAAAATTAATGACCTAAGCTCTGGTTTTAACCCGGGAAAACATTGATAACTTATGAGGTTTTGGATGTACCGGAGTTAATTATCGGTAACCCTCCTCGAAAAAAGCAAATCCGCAAGGAAAAGCCTTTTTATAAGGAGAAGGTGGATGTTTCTCTGGAGATTCTGTTTAAAATTAAACAGGTGATTTTGGTAAAAATGATTTAATTATTTTTAGTTTTGGGTGAAACCCCAAAAAATTCTTATTCAAACTATATTTAAAAAAATCAGCAGAGGATAAAAAAGATTAAGGGGTTTATTCCCGGTACAACCGGGTTTGGACCGCTTAATCATTATTTTTAGTTGGGTTTAGCTTAGTAATGATTTTCTTTAATACTTAAGCCCCGGTCCGGTTGTTTTTGAGCGTGTTTATCATTCCCGATAGAATTTCCATTTTTAATCAGAACACCTGCGAAACCCATTATGGTTGCAAAACCAGGTAAAAAGTTATTGGGGGTGGAAAAGGTCCCCTTTTCCGGAGTGGGTTTTTCTAAAAACTCCATAACCCAATACCATGTTATTTCTTTGCCGATTGTAATTGCCCACAGTTCATAGTTTGTACCTGGCATATGTTGATAAAGGGGCTTAAAGTATGCAGTAAAACCTTAACAGGTTTTATTTTTCAATAGTTTCAGCCTGACAGGAAAAAGAGGCTCCCTCATGGAGGAAATGCCTATACCCAGACCAACCATGATCTTTTCAGCAACTTCTCTGGTTTTCAATCCTTATTTTTTTGCAATTAGAAAATAATTTTTGTTCTCCATAGTAAATTTAAGGTTGTGCCAATAAAAGGGAAAAAGAAAGGATTAAAGAGATAACTTTTTAACCTGAATTATAGTTTTCTTAAAAATTTTTGTTGCCTTCCTGGTATGGGCAGGTAGTTTTTGGATCTTTTTTGGTTGGTATTTCCAGCCCCGCCCTACTTTTTTGAAAGGAAACAAAACTTTTTATTGACAATGAGTTAATTATTTAATACAATAAAGAAATAATTAATTTTTGGAGGTGAGGTTAGTGAAAAAGGGTTTTTTATTAGCGTTTTTACTAGTCGTTATTCTGGTGGTTTCTTCTATTATGGCGAGTTCAAGTGAACCAATTAAACTAGGTTTGGTTGGACCCATGACCGGCCCACTAGCCCCCTACGGAGAAGGTGTTCGTGATGGTGCCTTGCTTGCAGTTGAACAGATAAATTCCCAGGGTGGGATTAATGGCCGACAGGTGGAATTAATCGTTCTGGACAATCAAGCTAATCCGCAAGAAACAATCACTTTGGTAAACCGCCTGATCCAGCGGGAAGGAATAGTTGGTTTAATCGGCCCAGTTATTAGTTCTACTTCAATGGTTGCGGGACCAGTTGTTCAACGTCAGGGGATCCCCATGATTTCCCCTACTGCAACTGCAGTAGATGTTACATTACAGGGTGATTTTGTTTTTCGGGTATGTTATCTGGATGATTATCAGGGTCTTGCTGCAGTAAATTATGCTGTTGATGACCTTGGGGCAAAAAAGGCCGGTATTCTATTTAAAGTTGGGGATGCCTACAGTGAAGGATTGAGAGTAGTTTTTCGGGACAATTTCCAGGCGGCAGGGGGCGAGGTTGTTGAGCTTGCTTATAATCTGGGAGATACCGATTTTAGTGCCCAATTAACCCGGATGAAGGATCAGGGAGTAGAGGTAGTTTATTCGCCCTTCTACTATGAAGATGCAGTTCTGGCCCTAACCCAGGCAGAATCAATTGGCCTGGATGCTATCTTTATTGGCGGAGATGGCTGGGATGCCCAGGAGTTGCTTGACCAGGCAGGTCTTGCTGCAGTCAACTCAGTTTTCACAACACATTACTCCACAAGCGATAGTCGCTCTGTTGTCCAGGGATTTTTGAGTAATTTCCAGGGCAAGTTTGGGCGACCTCCCATTGTCCTTGCAGCACTTGGTTATGATGCGGCAGCACTCATGATGGACGCTGTTGAAAGGGCCGGTTCTGACAATCCAACAGAAATCAGGGATGCAATAGCTGCTACCCAGGGTTTTGAGGGAATTACCGGGCAGAGCATTTCCCTTGATGAGGACGGAAATCCGGTTAAAGATATTACTATTATCCGGGTAGTAAATGTTGAAGATAATCCCCAGTTTGAATTTGTTACTCAAGTGGGGTATTGATAAGTCTTATTTGTTTTTAAGGGGTTAAAATCTCTGGAATGTTTCTTTGGTGGGATAAATGGGATTACCCCTTTATCCCACCAATTTTAGTTTTGAGTTTGGTAATAAGAGGAAGGTGGTAAAGCAATGCAGCCAGTATTCGGTTTTGCTTTGTTTGCAGTATTTGTTGCTTTAATTGTCGTTTTAGCCAGGAATAAAAAAAGATTTCCTGCGAATCCAATCAGCAGTTTTTTCTTTGGTTTTATAATAGTCCTCCTAGCAATTGGAGCTGCAAATTATTTTATGGTTGCTATTAGTGCAAACCGCCTTTATTTCTGGCAGCAGACTATCTACGGAGTTTCCCTGGGCAGTGTTTATGCCCTGATTGCCCTTGGGTATACCATGGTTTATGGGATAGTCCGGTTGATTAATTTTGCCCACGGTGAAATCTACATGATTGGAGCTTATGCAGGTTTTTTCGGCGTTACATCGCTGGGTTTTCCTTTTTACTTTGCGTTGATATTTGCAATGTTGACCGCAGCTTTAGCGGGAGTCATAGTAGAGAGAATTGCCTATAAACCTTTACGCAAGGCTCCAAGATTGGCAGTTTTGATCACCGCTATTGGGATGTCTTTACTTCTTCAGAATGTAGGCCAAAAAATTTTTGGTTCTATTCCCCGTTCTTTTCCCAGACAGTTTACCGGATTGTATCGTATTGGAGAAATTAACCTGGATCAATCCCGGGTAATTGTGTTTGCAGTCACCTTTTTATTAATGGTTGCCCTGCAGTACTTCGTTACTTTTACCAAACCCGGCAAGGCGATGCGGGCTGTCTCCCAGGATAGGGATGCCGCACAAATGGTTGGGGTAAATGTTGATCGGACAATATCCCTGACTTTTTTTGTTGGGTCTCTACTTGCAGGGGCTGCGGGGATCCTCGTGGCAATAGTTTTCCCCCAGATACGCCCAACAATGGGCTTAATGCCTGGCCTCAAAGCTTTTGTTGCTGCAGTAATCGGAGGGATAGGGATAATTCCAGGGGCTGTGCTGGGGGGATTAATAATTGGTGTATCGGAAAACCTTGTTACTGCTTACATTTCTTCGAGCTGGCGGGATGCAATAGCATTCGGGCTTTTAATCCTAATCTTACTGGTAAAACCTTCAGGAATCCTCGGGCGTAATACAAGAGAAAAGGTATAGGCTGGTGAAAACAATGAATAAACATCCCAACAAAATTTATGCTTCTCCCATTTTAATCTTTCTGGGCTTTGCAGCCTTAATATATATTAACCTTCAGGTTAGCCTGGACAGGGTTAATTTTTATGTTATTGGTGTCTTGAGTGTAGTGGCGATTAATATAATCCTTACCGTGAGTTTAAATTTAATCAACGGGATTACCGGACAGCTATCCATTGGGCATGCGGGCTTCATGGCAATAGGTGCTTACACCACCGCCCTTTTTTCTATTCATCTGGGAACCCCGATTTATTTCAACCTCCTCGTTTCAGGTATAGCAGCAGGGTTTGTTGGTTTTCTTATTGGCCTTCCTACCCTTCGCCTGAGGGGGGATTATTTAGCAATTGCCACCCTGGGGTTCGGGGAAATTATCAGAGTAATTTTGCAAAACCTCCGCTTTACTGGCGGAGCAGCAGGGCTTGGAGGGATAGATTGGGTAGACAATTTTTATTTAACCCAGTTCATGGCCATTGTAGTAGTAATTGTGGTCTGGCGGATTGGGGCTTCGGCTCCAGGAAGGGCCATGGTGGCGATCCGGGAGGATGAGACAGCTGCAGAAACAGTAGGAATTAATACAACAAAGTTTAAGGTAATGGCTTTTGCCCTGGGGTCCTTTGGGGCCGGGATTGCAGGCTCGCTTTTTGCCCACCGGATGACCTATATTGCCCCCGATGGATTTACCTTTATGAAATCAATTGAAGTCCTTGTTATGCTGGTTCTTGGAGGACTGGGAAGTATTACAGGGGCTATTTTTTCGGCAACCCTGCTTACCGTTTTACCAGAATTTTTAAGATTTATTGACGAATGGCGGATGATTATTTACCCGGCCCTTTTAGTTACTGTTATGATTTTCCGTTCCCAGGGTTTATTTGGGACGATGGAATTGGATTTTGCAAGAGTAAAAAGTATCTTGAAAAAAGTAGCACCAGAAAACCTGGGCCCGGAAAAGGGAAAATCCAATCCCCCTATGCAGAAAATAAAAGCTTTAGGATTTGACTCCCAGGAACAAAAGCCAATCCTGGAAACAAAAGACCTTTCTATTTCTTTTGGAGGCTTAAAGGCTGTTAAAAACCTGGATATGCAGATTACCCAGGGTTCTCTGCATGGCCTTATTGGCCCCAACGGTGCGGGAAAAACAACGGTATTTAATATGCTTACGGGTGTTCA
>SL_8KL_010_SEDDRAFT_10001299_pt1 | contig 21651 bp, 17 predicted proteins | sample SodLakKL_010_SED_4_FD_11160 | JGI IMG/M metagenome (IMG submission 11160) | reverse complement strand
TATGAAGATGAACCTGGAGAATACAACGTTACCGCGACCTATGACGAGGTCATCTCGAATGTGACGATAGTGACAGTAGAAACCATAGATATTGCCTATGTGGTCATATATCCAGAAGATGATCAGTCGATAGAAGCGGGAGAAACCATAGAATTTACCGCGGAAGCTTATGACCAAGATGATAACCTCGTTGACGACACAGACGAAAATTTCACGTGGGAGAACACCGACGAGACGGGACTTTTCGAAGAAACGCAAGTTGGAGAGTATGACGTAACAGCGACATACCATGGGGTGACATCTCCAACAACGACTGTAACAGTAGAACCTGCAGAAGCCGTGGCTTTCTGGATAGAACCAGCAGAAGCCACAATAGACGCGGGACAGTCACAGGAATACACTGCCTATGCGGAAGACGAATATGGCAATGAATTCGAAGTTACTGGTGAAACAACCTGGTCGGATGATGTTGAACCTGAAGAAGCTTCTTGGTGGGACCATAATGTTATCACAGTGGAAGTCGCCGGCGATTGGACGATAACCGGAGAATACGAAGGATTTGAAGATACGGCAACTCTTGAGGTAGAACCTGCAGAAGCGTATCGTGTAGAGATAGAGCCTTCAGAGGATCAGACTATACCTGCGGGTGAAACAATTGATTTCCATGCCGAAGCTTACGACGAGTTCGATAATCTTGTTGAAGACGACGATGGTGAGTTCACATGGCAGAACACCGACGAGACGGGACTTTTCGACGAAACGCAAGTTGGAGAGTATGACGTAACAGCTACGTTTGGAGACGTAACGTCAGATGTGATAACGGTTACGGTAGAGCCTGCAGATGTGCACTACGTTATGATATATCCGGAGGAAGATCAGGTGATGATGTCAGGAGAAACTATAGACTTCGACGCCGAAGCTTACGACGAGTTCGATAATCTTGTTGAAGACAACGATGGTGAGTTCACATGGCAGAACACTGACGAGGAAGGCATATTCGACGAGACTGAAGCCGGCGAGTATGAAGTCACGGCTACGTATGAAGAGGTCACTTCTGACCTCGTAACTGTAACTGTAGAAGTGGAAACCGTTGGACCGATATTCGAACTTTCAGATCTTAGAACGGATCCAGAAGATCCGATCGTTGGAGAAGAAACCGTCTTCATGATTAACGTAAGCAATGTGGGAGATGAGACAGGCGAGCGTACTGTGGAATTCTATATAGATGGAGAAAGTATTGGAACCGATACTGTAGAAGTAAACCCCAACGAGACGAAAACTGCTTCCGTAACTTATACCCTCGAGGAAGAAGGCTATTATACTCTAGGCGTTGAGGGAGCAACTAAAGTCCTGACCCCTGTGTCTTTGGAAACTGAAACTACGGAGGATGATGTGGGAAACGACTTAACTATCTTCTTATTGCTAATAGTTATCATACTGATCTTCTTATTGATCGTAGCAGTCATACATATATTGGACATAAAAAGAATGATACTGAAAGTAAGAAAAAAAAGAAAGAAGCGGCACGGAAAAAAGAAATTGATAAGACCTAAAAAGTTGAAGAAGAAGTCGGATTAAGACGAAAAGGAAAAAGGATCGCTGGATGACAAAGAGTAGAATTATTTTGCTCATAGATTTAAAAATCAAAAGGGATGAACTAGACTATTTAAAATCCTATAAATACCCTTTCTCATTTAGTTGGAAAACTATTATATACTCGTTCTTGACATAGTTTAAAAGTGCAACGGTGAAGGGGATGATAGGGATTAAGCATGAGTTGTCCTACCTGATGTTAGGACAGCAAGGAGGAAGGAATCGTATCAAGATACTGGAACTGCTAAAAGATAGACCGTACAATCTCAATCAATTGTCTACAGAACTCGATCTCAACTATCGAACTATCAAACATCATGTTGAGATATTGTTAGAGCATGATTTGATCAAAGTGTCAGGAGAGGGTTATGGAAAAGTGTACTTTTTAAGCCCCAAGCTAGAAGAAAATTATGAGATATTGGAAGAGATGAAGATAAAATATGAAACATTATCAAAACCACCAAAACTTTATGAGAAAGTCGTAAAACAAACACACGAAGGCATCATAATCTTAGATGAAGATAAGGATGTCATATTCCTCAACAAGAGTGCTGAGAAGATAACAGGGTACGAAGACGAAGAACTTTTGGGTAAGAACATAAACGAATTGATAGGGCCGGATATCCAACAAAGCTTTGAACAAGTATTGAGCACTGAAGATTACACCAAAGAAGTGATGCGATTGAAAACGAAATCCGGAGAAAAAAAAACTGTCTCGATCACATTGGATCATCTTACTTTCAATAGTGGAGAAGAGAAAATATATTCTATCCTCATGAGAGATATCACTGAACAGACAAACCAAAAAGAGATATTGGATGTTCTGATAGAGAATTCGGAGATCATGATGGCATATATGGATTCAGAATTTGATATACTGTATGCGAATTCAGCGTACGCGGAAAAGACTGACCACACCTTAGAGGAGCTAATAGGAAAGAATCATTTCGAATTGTTTCCTAACGAAAAAATCAAGGAGCTCTTCGAAGACGTGGTAGAAGATGGTGGAAAGAGAACCGTCATAAATCGATCTTTATTTTCTTCAGATAGTTCTGAACAGGATGTCGAGCAGAGAGAAGGAAATTGGATATTAGAGCCCCTTCAAGACAGCGAGGACAAGGTTAAAGGTCTAATTCTGTCGCAATGGGAACGGTCATAATCTAGTTATACCTCAAAAGAAAAAGATTGATACTTTTTGGTTAATTCACTCCTTCGTTTATCTGGCACCAACAAAATCATTAACTTATGACTTATAAAAAAAGGCATATAAATCACTTGTTTTATGTGAAATCTTATCAAGCTATAAATGGTTAAAATAAAGATTTACAATATATATGTGCTGAATTTTCACTTCAATAAGGAACGATTTGTCACCGTCTTTGAAGAAATATTATTTATATAATTAAACAATCTTTATCCTACGGAGACTCGGTTGGGTGAATGATGAATCTAACATATCTCAGTAATTTAACCTCTGATTTGAATCGAGCCTGAATACGGTTAAGGCGATGAGAATAGGATCAGAGGGATCAGCTCAAGGTCTAATTCTGTTTTGGAAAAACGAAGATATCTACCATCGGTTACGGGGTTCAAACATTTACCCTATCAAAGAGTCTAAGGGGGGATATTATTAATTTAAGCAACTTAAAGAAAAAATCAAGATATAAAAAGATGATCGCTAGAAAAGAAAAGATATGTAAGGGTCTTGACGTAACGGCCTTTGAGAGATCAGAAGATCCTTTAGAGATCATGACCGACTTTGACCATGATGAATTAAGAGGGGTGGAGAAATGAGCATAGCTGGAGTTAAACAAGATCTATCCTATCTGATGTTGGGTAGACAGGGAGGAAAAAATCGGATCAAGATATTAGAGATGCTCAAAGACAGGCCGTACAATCTCAATCAATTAGCTAACGAATTGGAACTCAATTATCGAACGGTCAAACATCATATCGATATACTATTGGACTATGATCTCGTCACTTCATCGGGAGAGGGTTATGGAAAAGTGTACTTCTTAAGCCCTAGGTTGGAAAAGAATTATCAGATGTTAGAGGATATAGAGATAAAACTCGATACGATTTCAAAGTCGCCAAAACTTTATGAGAAAGTCGTAAAACAAACACACGAAGGCATCATAATCTTAGATGAACACAAGGATATCATCTTCATAAATAAGAGCGCCCAAGAGATAACGGGATACGAAGACAAAGAACTGCTGGGAAGGAATATAGATGTATTGATTGAATCTGATATACAGAGAAGCCTTGAAAAAGTATTGATCTCTGACGAGTACGTCGAAAAAGTGATGCGATTGAAAACGAAATCCGGAGAAAAAAGAACAATCTCGACTACATTGGATTATTTCTCATATGAAGATAAAGAACAAAAAATCTATTGTATCCTCATGAGGGATATCACCGAAAAGACAAAACAAAAAGATATATTGGATGCCCTTATGAAAAATTCAGAGGTCAGGGTGGCCTATTTAAATACCGCCTTTGATATACTATACGTAAATTCAGCCTACGCCAAGATGACCGATCATACATTGGGAGAATTGATAGGAAAGAATCACTTCAAGTTGTTCCCTGACAAGAAGAACGAGGAGATCTTCAAGGAAGTGGTGGAAAAGGGAGAAAAAAGTTCTATCATGAACAGACCTTTATTCTCTCTAGACGGTTCAGAGAGTGAAGGGACCTATTGGACTCTAGATCCGGTCAAGAGTTCTAAAGGAGAAGTCAAAGGTCTTATACTGTCACAGTGGAAAAACCATGACCTGTCCTCTGAAGAAAAAGACAGAGATACGGAAGTGTAGGATCAAAAGAGAATCATAGCTGATTAAAAATGTAATCTATATCCTGTATATTTGTAAACGTTTTTGAAGAAAGGTTATTTACTAATAAGTACAATATAATATTTACAAAGCCTTGTGAGGAGGGAGGGTAAATAAAAAACCTATCACAAGGCTTCTTAGGGGGGATGATATGAGTGTAAATACAGAAGAGATGATATCGAGACCTAAAGAGCTGATAATAATAAGAGAAAAAGGAAAGAGATATGAGTATTTTAAAAAACTAAAGGCAGCTCTGATATCAGAGTTGGACTTCCAATTAGATCTTGCCTCAAGAGCTTTCCGTGAATTGGAGAAAAACATCGAAGAAAACGATGAATTGAAGACTTGGTACTCAGCACACATGTTTCTATTCACATCAAGATGTATCTGGGATTTATTAGAAAAAATAAAAAAATTGCTTGAAGAACATTCTGACTATATAGAATCAGAAGACCTAAAAAGCCTTTCGAAAATATTTCCTTATCTAGAGTTTAGAAACAGCGACGCGAATGAAAATCATGCTGAAGAATTAGAAAGATGGGTTTTAGATCCGGAGAACGATCGTATAATCGAGAATCATATATATCGAAAGAAATCGGGTATTGCTATAGATGTGAAACAAGTATTACGGCACTTCGATCCCGAAACATATGAGATGACCTTCAAAGATAAAACTTACGATCTTAAAGAACAGCACGAAGAGATCCAAGAGATCAAGCAATACGTTGAAGATATCTATAAAGAAAATTTTTGGAGTCTGTGAGTATCAGAGTCAAGATGTTTGAAGTAAAAACTGGAGTTGGGATCTGATCCCAAAGTATAGTTTCGAATATATAGGGGGATAGCGGGGTTTTCACTCCGTTCGTAATTCCATAATTAAGAGGGGGGTAAATATGAAGGACATCACGGCGGAAGTTTCCGCCTCAAATAAAGAGGCATTTGCGGATACATCCGTATATGAAGATAATCTCTTCGCTAGTCTACTATTCAAGCCGAAGGATGAAGCTGATCCTGTGGTCGGCATCCCGGCGCATAACGAAGAAAAGACAATCGCTAGTGTAGTATTAAAGGCGAGAAGACATGTGAACGACGTTATCGTTGTAGATGATGGCAGTTCAGATGAGACCGCTCAGCTTGCGCAAGAGGCTGGTGCCAAGGTGATAAGACACGATGATAACAAAGGCTATGGCGCTTCTCTGCGCACGTTGATCCATTATGCCCGTGATAATAATAGGGGTCCTCTTGTATTACTAGATGGAGACGGCCAGCATCCTGTACACGAGATACCCTCACTGCTTCAAGAGGTTTTACTCGGAGAAGCGGACATGGCGATCGGCTCTCGTTTTCTTCACGAGGAGGACAAAGATGACGTTCCAATATACCGAAGGTTTGGCATCAAGTTTCTAACACGGTTAAGTGCTAATAGGATCGTTATCAAGGATTCAAAGGGAGAAGTAAAAAAGCTCACAGATGGCCAATCCGGCTTTCGTGCATTTTCCAGGAAGGCTTTAGAAGAAGTTAACCCGAAGGAGATGGGGATGGGAGCTTCTGCGGAGATATTGATGGAGGCAAAGGACGCAAATTTGAATATCCAAGAAGTCCCTATCTCGGTCAGCTATGAGGGAGATACATCTTCAGAAAACCCTATAAAACACGGGCTCGGAGTTATCGGCAGTATCATAAGGTATACTGAGACCAAACACAGTCTACTATCCTTTGGAGTTCCCGGTTTGATAGCCTTTTTACTGGGTATATACATGGGGATACGGACAGTTCTGATCTACAATGATCTAGGATATTGGCCGGTAGGACACGTTTTTGCAACGGTTTTACTCTTCTTCGGAGGGATGGCCGCCGGTATGACGGGTTTGATACTCCATGCCATAATAAATGCCCACCGACGTGGGTATGATTGATTCCTAGGGATAGCGGTTGGCAGTAAAAAGAAAACGGTAATAATGATGTGAATAACATGATTTTAGAGCCCCTAAAAAAGATGAATACAGTAGTTGGTATCCCAGCTTATAACGAAGAGAACACTATCGCTAGTATAGTTTTGAAGGCCAAGAGATACACGGACGAAGTGATCGTGGTAGACGACGGTAGTTCAGACGAGACCGCCGAACTTGCAGAAGAGGCAGGGGCTAAGGTGATAAAGCATGGGAAAAATAAGGGCTATGGGGCTTCTCTGCGCACATTGATACTTTACGTCCGTGATAAGAAGAACGGACCTCTTGTGATAATCGATGCAGACGCACAGCATCCGGTAAACAAGATCCCGGATCTACTTGAGAAGATCTTGAACGGCGAAGCTGACATCACCATAGGGTCAAGGTTTCTAAACAAGGAAGATAAAAAAGACATCCCCATGTACAGGCGCTTCGGGATAAAGGTGCTTACATGGTTGAGTACGAACAGAGTCGTTATCACCATGCCCGATGGAAGCGTGAAAAAAATAACGGACGGTCAATCCGGTTTTCGTGCATTTTCTAGAAAAGCTTTAGAAAAGATCGATCTGAGAGAACCGGGCATGGGTGCTTCTGCCGAAATATTGATGGAGGCGAAAAGCTCTAAGTTGAAGATACAAGAAGTTCCGATAACCGTTAGTTATGAAGGAAAAACCTCTTCTGAAAGACCTCTTACCCATGGACTCGGTGTCATCGGCAGTATGATAAGATACGTAGAGACCAAACACAGTCTACTATCCTTTGGAGTTCCGGGTTTAGCAGCCTTTTTACTGGGTATATACATGGGGATACGGACAGTTCTGATATACAACGATATAGGATATTGGCCCATAGGACACGTTTTCGCAACGGTTTTACTTTTCTTTGGAGGGATGGCCGCCGGTATGACAGGTTTGATACTCCACGCGATAATAAACGCTCACAGGCGCGGATATGATTGAATCATACCGTGTCTTAACGAATTTACAAAAAGGAGGGAAATTATGAAGATAAACGTTTTAGGTTTGGGTTATATAGGATTGCCGACGGCACTTTTACTGGCTAAGGCAGGTCATGAAATCGTTGGTGTAGATATAGACGAAGAAAAACTGAAAATATTGAAGAAAGGAGAGCTACCTTTTAAAGAACCGGGTTTAGAGGAACTGTACCATGAGGCAAAAAATAATTTTACGCTGAGAACATCTCCGGAGAAGAGCGATGTCTTTATAATCGCGGTCCCTACACCTTTAGACAGAACTATCGATGTCGCCGATCTGAGTTCCGTGAAACAGGCAGCTGACATGATATATCCTGTTCTAAGGAAAGATGATCTCGTCGTGTTAGAATCGACAGTACCTCCCGGAACTTCAAAAAATCTCGTACTGCCTATTCTAAAGAAAAGCGGTTTGGATGAGACCGAATTCCATCTTGTACATTCGCCCGAAAGAGCGATACCGGGAAACACGTTGAACGAGATGAGGTATAATGACAGGATAATAGGTGGTTTGGACAAAAAGGCTACAAACAAGGCGAAGGAGGTGTATTCTACTTTCAGCGAGGGGGAAATATTTGAAACTGACGTAAAAACCGCTGAGATGGTAAAACTGATGGAGAACACCTTCCGGGACGTTAACATAGCCTTGGCAAATGAATTTTCACGGATATCTGAAGACTCAGGGATCGATGTGTGGGAAGCTATAGATCTAGCTAATAACCATCCTAGAGTGGATATACTTCATCCAGGTCCTGGGGTGGGAGGTCATTGTATCTCCGTTGATCCGTTGTTCTTAACTGCTAACTCGACGACGAGTAAGATGATAAATCTAGCGAGAGAGATAAACGATTCGATGCCTAATTTTGTCTTATCTCTCGTCAGAAAAAAAACAGCAGGGATAGAAAGACCTACCATATCTATTTTCGGCGTCGCCTATAAAGGTAATGTAGACGATACTAGAGAAACACCTTCGAAGAAGATCATCAAGCTAGCTAACAATGAAGGCTATCGGGTAAAATGTTATGATCCTCACGTGAAGGATTTTGACTACGAGCTATATGATCTTGAAGAATCGGTCAGAGAAAGCGATTGTATATTGATAGTAACTGATCATGATGAATTTAAAGAGATAGACCCCAAAAATTTAGAGATGAGAAATAAGAATATGATCGACAGTAGAAATATGATCGATAAGGACCTGTGGATCGAGGCCGGCTTCGACGTCAAGATAATGGGTGACGATGCAGAATACACGGGTTATTAAAATGAGCAAATTACTGATAATAACGAACAATTTTCCTCCAGAAAAATCGGGGAATGCTTCTAGGATATATGACTTAGCTAAAAATTTAATAAAATTAGATTCTGAAGTGACAGTGATATGTCCTCATCCAACTATACCTATAGGAAATTTTGAGAGGAGGGGGAAACGAAAAACTGAAGAGGAAATAGATGGTATAGCCGTCAACAAGATATGGACGTGGCAGCCCCGTGATAAAGACCCGAGTTTTTTGAGCAGGATGGCCTATTATTTGCTTTTTCCTCTACATTCACTTATCTACGTGCTCAAATTTAGAGACGAATATGATGTCATCCTGACCACGTCGCCACCGCTGTTCGTACACCTACCCGGCCTCTTCGCAAAAAAGCTGCTCGACAAAAGATGGGTGCTAGATATAAGGGACCTATGGATAGATGCATCTGCGGGTTTAGGTTTCGTTAAAGACGATTCTCTGTTGAAAAAACTCAGTGAAATATTCGAGAGAACCTGTTTGAATCTCTCTGACCTTGTATCGATAACGACTTTAAAGATGGAAGAAAAATTAGGATCTAAGTATCGTTTAAAGGAAGATGCCGATTTTCTATTTTTGCCCAACGGCGTTGACATGGAAACCTTCTTTCCACGGGATGTCAAAAAACAGGACCAGATAATATACGCGGGCTTGTTGGGACACGCCCAGGATATGGTGAGTCCTATACTAGCTATGGAGAAGATCGGAGATGAATATGGTTTTGTTCTAAAGATAATCGGTGATGGTGACAAAAAGGAGGAACTAGAAAGATTGGTAGGATCTAGGGGTTTAGAAGATTTCGTTAAGTTCGAAGGACTTGTACCAAGAGAGAAAATACCGGAATACCTCTCTAGATCTAAGATAGGCATAGCACCAATCAAGGGTATCGAAAGTTTAGATTACGCTGTACCTTCCAAGATATTCGAGTATATGGCCTGTGAACTCCCGTACATATCGTCCGGCCTAGGAGAGGTCGAAAGGTTGACGGAAGAATCCGGTGCAGGGCTGGTCGCGAAAAACGATCCAGGATCTTTTGTGGAGAAGCTGACTTATCTTCTAGAGGACGAAAAACGTTTCCGAGAGATGGGGCGAAAAGGTAGAAAATTTGTCCAAAATAATTTCGATAGAAAAAAGATAGCTATGAGATTGAAGGATGCAATAGAGGGAAGGAGATGAACTTAAGATCAACGGTAGATAGACTGGACTCTAAGATAGGGAAATACATTATCGAAGAAGATAGAGGAACTTATCTTTACGATCCTTACTTCGGTATAACAAGGAACAGAGTCAATGCTGAATACTGTAAAGGTTTGATTAGATTGGAGAGGAAAGACGAAGTGGTGAATAAGATCGTCGACTTCCTGATAAAAGCGCAGAATCACGACGGTTCTTGGAACGAGATACATCCTTATTACGATGAACCTTCTTCCTTGGTGACCTCTATCGTTGGAGATGCGCTGATAGAATTTTACGTTAGAAATAACGAAAAGCGGATTAAAAAATCCGTTGAAAGGGCTACTAAGTATGTGCTGTCTTGTGAGAGGGCTCCTGGATATTTTATAAAATCTAGAAATTTTCGACAGGATCATCTCAATGTGGATGCGACTTGTGCTGATTTTCTTTCTTCATACGCACGCCATTTCTCCGATCGGGAGGCAAAGATAGCCGCTGGCAGGGCTGTGAAACATATAAGGGATCATCAATTTGAAAACGGAGTCCTTCCCTATCGCGTTGGTGATCAAGGCGAAAACGGATTCATGAAAGTACCCTGTATACACTATCAGGGAGTGACGGCATATTATCTGTATAAAACGTTGGAGAATCTAGAGACCGAGGAGCAGGATTGGTTAAAAAGAGCAGTAGATTGGCTCGCTGAAGTACAAAAAAGAGAGGGGAGATTTGACTGGTCTAAAAGCAGCTTGATGTTCGCCTATCGATTGACAGGAGCCTATGCATTCGCATATTCGTCTTATGCTCAAAGGAGAGAAGACAAATATTTTGATAGATCTATTCGTTGTTTAGATATCCTAAACGAACACATCTATGACCTGGTCCTGAGATGGGAAAAGAGCACCACATCAGATATATTTCCATCTTTTGTCTCGGTGATAAAAAGTTCCAACAGGAGAAACGATAGTATTGTCGATTTCCTGCACAAAACCGGCTATGGCTATTACAGGGAATTTTCTAGAAGAAGGTTCACTCAAAATCCAGGTGATGATAAACTGTTTGAAAAAATAAACGACGTGCTATCCTTGAACAGCTCGACCATAGAACCTTCTAGAAATTATCCCGACCTTTTCATGACTACAGAATGTTTCGATTGTCTTTCATTTTCTTATGTTAGATCAAGATGATAGTTCAGGAGTGTTAGATATGATCGATGATAAAATAACCATCGCCTATGCCTACGGCCCTCAAAATGCAGGGGATTTTTCACTCAATCTGGGTACCATAAGTCTTCTCTCGGAGATATATGATAAAAAAAATTTTTACATGATATCCAGGTTTGGAGAGGATTCCCCTGATTTTAAAGAATCAAAAAAGATGTTGACAAAATACGAACCCGATGTTTCTCTAATTCCGTGTTTTTTTGATGTGGATAGGTACCGCCAAACTAGATTTCAAAGGTCGTTGAATATGGGTAAAGCCGCTGCTGAATATATACATTATACAAAGATGCCCGGGGCGGGTATAAACAGTGATTCTCCGGCCGTAAAGGCTATAAACGAATCAGAATTTGTTTTCTGCAACAGTGGAAACCTATTTTATTGGAACGAATACAGGAGGAGAGATCTCGCATACCTGTACGGTATCGTGTTTCCCTTTAAGTACGCCCAGAGGATCGAAAAACCATATGGTTTTCTACCTCAATCTATTGGCGATATCCAGGGCCTCGGAAAACTGCTGATGAAGGATTTATTTGAGAAGGCGCAGTTTTTTACTTTTCGAGAACCTATCTCAAAGGAAAAATTTTTAGAGACCTTTGGTGAAGAACATCCCGTCTTTTTAGACACTGCGTTCTTCATAGATTCATTTGAACACGACATAGCTAAAGAGATTTTAGATGAAGTAGATCTGGATGAAAATAATTTTATTTCTATCACGATAAGGACCGCTAAACTAGGCGATGTCGGATCATTAGAAGAAGAAAAACAGAGTGATATCATACAAAAATTACAGAAGTTGATTGATCACAACCTATCAGAATACGATCATGATGTGCTGTTAGTCTGTCAAACAAAAAAAGATCGAGATAGCACACGATTGTTGAAATTGATTTACGAAGATGAACACAGAGTCAAGATCATCGAAGAATACGACCCTGTTGTTTTAAGAAGTATATATCGCCATAGTATTTTTCTAATAGCTATGAGACTTCATTCGGCAATATTTTCTCTCTCTGCAGGTACACCGGTGATCGGATTGTACAAAGAGGAATGGGGACCTAAGATGCCCGGTACATTGAAACTATTAGATCTCGAAGACAGCGTATTTGAAATTTCATCATTCAACTTAGAGGACATATATGCGCAAGTAGATACGATGATAGAGGAAAACGAGAAATTGAGGGAAAAAATATTTAAAAATATCAAAAAAATAAAAAGGGAGTTGGTGGATTATCTCAAGCAATAAATTTTACACAGCCGAGAAGGTGATCACATTCATCGGTGCCGTTTCTCCTCCCGTTACAGGACCAGGAGTAAAACATTCTATTTTCATTGAAGCTTTGGAAAATAAAGGTGTCGGAGTCAAAATTATAAATTTATTAGGTTCTAAAATAACTTTCTTAAAGGACCTGATCCATTTACCTAAAAAGAAGAACAACATAATCTTAGGAGCATCGTCCAAACTAAGATTGTTATTGATACCGTATCTTTATTTTATATCAAAACTGAANGGTAGTAGGATCATCTTATTACCNGTAGGAGGAAAGATGGTCGATGAGTTTAANGNTTTNCCNTCTTTTTTATTAAGTTTATATATAAGATTTTTAAAACAACTTGATCATATCTACATAGAATCTAAGCAGTTNAGNGATTCGTTACAAGATATGCTNGGAGAAAACAGTATGGTTGATTATCTGCCAAATTTCAAAGTTAGACCGAAGGAAAAAGTGGAACATAATTCTACAAAAAATTTCAGTTTGGTTTATTTAGGAAGGATTAAAAAAACCAAAGGAGTTGATGATATAATCGACGCCTTTGATATACTTAAAGATGAAAATTTAGACTTAGAATTACACTTTTATGGCACATTTCTCAAAGATGATGATTTTAAAAAGAAATTTATAAGAAAGATCGAAGAAAGGGAGAATATCACTCATCACGGTTATTTAGGTGATGAAGAATTGATAGAAACATTGAGTGGATACGATGTGTTTGTTTTTCCCACGTATCATGAAGGAGAATGTTTTCCTGGAGTGCTTCTTGATGCATTTTTTTCAGGCCTACCTGTGATCGCTAGTGATTGGAGATTTAATGCAGAAATAGTCCAAGAGGGGAAGAATGGACTTTTATGCAAGCCTAGAGATCCGTACGATCTCGCCGACAAAATAAAAACTCTATACGATGATGAAGAGCTTCTAAAAGAGATATCACAGAACGCATATGATATGTCGAAGAAATACGATGTAGAGAAGGTTATAGAAGGATTCTTGGAAGACCTGGAAGAATTTGGGTGGTTTTCCGCTTGATATCTTAATTGTTTTTGGTGATCATTTTGAAGATACTAATATTGACCAGATATGATATGGAATATAATCCATTCATCACTAAGATCTGTAGATGGTTTTCTAAAGAATCTAGTGAAGTATATCTATTGACATCTGACTCGTCTTATTTTTTCTCAGACCAAAAAGAAGGACCTCGAGAACCCAGATTTGAATACACTATCATGAACAGGATATCGAATAGATTGGGTATGGAAAGGGACCTTTCGTTTTTTGGCTACTTGTGTAGGGCCCTTACAGAAGGAAAGAAATTTGATCCGGATCTTATCTTTTATATTGGATACTTTGCTTATTTTAATTCCTTCGTAGCCAACTTCGTTTCGAAGATCTTAAACGTTCCATGCGTTGGAGACTGGATCGGAACCGATCTTTTACAGGGTGATGATCTTTTTGAAAAACATTTGAAAAGGTATTTTTTGAGAGCTAACACACTCAATCTGGTTCAATCGCGGCACATGAAGAAGAAGGTTGATGACTTGGCCGATACGGCCAAGGTTGCCATCTCACCGGATAAGGGTATCGATTTGAATTTATTTAGGCCTAGAAAAGGTAACATAGACCATGAAAATTTAGAAAAGAACGTCAAAATATTGTACGTAGGTAGATTGAACGAGATCAAAGGATTGGATTATCTTGTTAAGTCTTTTAAAGAAATAAATCAAAATTATCCCAGATCTAGATTACAACTCGTAGGCGACGGACCTACAAAAGATGATTTGAAAAGAGAGATAGATGATCTAGGAGTTAACGACTCTGTAGAGTTCAAAGGTCATGTTGAATATGAAGAACTACCTGATCATTATGTTTCGGCCGACATATTTATACTTCCAAGCATCTCGGAAGGTTTATCGAATGTTTTGATGGAGGCTATGGCCTGCGGTTTGCCCGTGGTCGCAACCGACGTCGGCGGTAACAGAGAGTTGATAAAGGAAGAAAGGGGCGGCTATCTCGTCGCCCCCAAAAGTTCTTCCGAACTGGTTGAACGTATAGAGAAATTGATAGAGAATCCAGAGTTAAGAGAAGAGATGGGATATTTTAACAGAAGATATGTTGAAAGATATGAGCAGGAAAAGATATTGAGAGAAAAATCAGAACTTCTTGAAAATCTTTTAGATGATCACTTAAAAGAAGAGGGTTAAGTATGGGGAGAAAAGATGAAAATACGTATGGAAAAAGATCAAAATTGTTTTTGATCTTTCTATTCTCTCTTCTGTTGACACTTATATTAGTTATTATAGCTAGAACACCATCTGCACATGATTATGAGCTCGATATCTATAGTGCCTATCCATGGTATTTTTGGGCATTGATTTTTAACACCTCGGCCTTAGGCTGCGTTCTTATTTTATGGTCACGCTCTAAAGAGCTGATCACCTATGGCTATATATTCATAGTCATAACGAATGTGGTCCTATTGGGCCTACAATTCTTCAGAGGATACTTTTTTTACGGAGGAGGAGACGCCTTCACGCATGTTGGATACGTAAAAGATATCCTGAGGTCTGGACATATATCATCATACAACTTTTATCCCTTTCAACACCTTTTGGTAATCGATTTGAATCTAGCCACTTCTCTATCGATAGAGATCTCTTATATGATATTGACCATAATATTCTATGTACTTTTTGTAGTATCTCTGTATGTATTTCTAAGAAGATATACACTTCCAAAATTCAGATATTGTTTAGTGTTTGGGACCTTGTTGATATTTGGAACAACATATACTAGTCCGTTACCCAACATCCTATCTTTTCTCTTTTTCCCCTTGGTTTTATTTTTACTAGTCAAACTCACAGAGAGTCCGTATAAATTAAGACTGAATATCCTGTTGTTTATAGTTGTCCTATCGGTCATTTTTTTTCACCCTATAACTTCATTATACCTTTTAGGCATATTGGTACTCTTTAGATTAACGAATACGATAACCTTTGAAATCTGGGACAAACGTTATAGTCTGGATTATTTGGATATCACAATATTCTCATCCACGGCGGCATGGATGTCATGGCACTTGGGATTTTCATCGATCCGTCGAGGTATCAATAGGACTTTATATTCGATATTATTTGATCCATCTCTTAATCCCAGGGCCGAAGATTACACTCAAACATTGGGGATGTTCGATATACATGTTTTAGATATACTCAGAAAATTTATTTTTGATTTTGGAATAGTCACGATCCTCTGTTTGGTGATCATAGGATATTTTATATACATGAGCTGCCGAAAGGGAAAGGTAAGCAGGTTTTTAAAGCAGAGAGAAGTCTTATTTTTGGGTGTATCCACCTTCATTTTTGTAGCGTGGTCTACGGTAAACTTCTTCGCTGACTTTGTAAGTTTCACCCGGGTTTTCAAGTTAGTGATACTATTTTCCTTCATCTTAATCGGCTTCATATTCAGTTTCAACACGACTTTTCAAGTCAATTATGATATAAAAAACAAAAANATACATTATGGTGTCCTATCACTACTNGTCGTATTCATATTGGTCATATCCGTCCTCGGAGTATATCCGTCTCCTATCTCTTTCAGTAGTAATAGACAAGTCACTCAACAAGAAAACCAGGGGATGAACTGGTTCTTCGAAGTGCAAAACGATGAAAGGAGGATATGGGAGGAAGGAATAAGGCAACATAGATGGGCAGATTTCGTACACGGTAGAGAAGGTGAAGACAGGCCAGGTAACATAAGAAGAGAGCCAAATGTAAAAGATCATTTTGGTTACGCAGAACATGAAAGGATGGGAGAAAATTATTCAGGTTATTTCATCAAAACAGAGATCCATATCATAACATATAGGGAAATATTCCTCGATTATAAAGAATACTGGAGATTTGATGAATCGAGTTATAAACGTTTCTCAGAAGACGACTCTGTAAACAAGATATATGACAGCGGATTTTTCACCTGTTATGATATAGAGGAGGTAGAATAGCGATGAGAGAATTATACGTCAGTTTTACTCCCTATCATATATTGTTGAATTCCAGCATAGCATCTAGGAGGAGTTTAACCGCCGATAAAGAGATGATCATAATTGAAGACTTTTCTGACGCTGAAAAGATGCTAAACGGCTTGAAAGGATGGAAAGATAACCCGTTCAAAGAACATATCATGATAAAAGGTATTTTTTCGGTAGATGAAATACCCGAAAAGTCGATTTTTAACGTGTTTAGGAGTAATTCGGTGGTAAACGTGTTGAAAGAAGGTATAGAAAGCCTAGATGATAGATATGGAGACGCACAAATCGACAAGGTATTTACTTGCAACGACGGTAGACCTCATTCACAATTTTTGGAATACAAATGCAAGAAGAAAAGAGGTCATAATATATATGTGGAAGACGGTTCCTCCGTATATAATGATTTTGTTGGTCCAATACTTCCTCTTTACGAATCTATATTTTATAATCTGTATTATGGTAGATGGTATGAAAAAACAAGGGTATTGGGAAATTACAGATACACTGATGAAATCAGAGCGTTCAGACCTGATCTCGTAAGACCGGAACTAAGGGACAAGAAGATCGAAACCATCGATATGGAAGGTTTTACCGATCTAAAGAAAACTGGACTCACTGAAAAGATATTGGATGAATTCAGTGTAAAATTACAGACTGATTACGATAACATGATCTTGTTTCTCCCTCATTCGGAATTAATAAGGAAGAGAAACCTACTGCCCTTGTATCAAAAGATCGTTTCTAAAGTTCGCGAGGACGATAAAAAGATACTCTTAAAATATCATCCTAGGGAAAAAGATCATTATTTGAGTGAACAGAGCGATGGTATCTTTAGTTTACCTCAATCTCTACCTTCCGAACTATTGTTATTGCACATGATAGAAAAACCTCCTCTGATCATAGGAGATATCTCCACGTGTCTGTTGACTTCTAAATTCCTGAGAGAGGATTTCAAAGTGATCTCTTTGATAAATATCATCGGTATGGAGTCGGAAAATTTGAAAAGAGCATTTAAAAAAATCGGGGTCCTTATGCCAAACACTCATTCCGAGCTTGAAGTTATCTTGAAAGAAATTTGATCTAGGTCACCATATTTTTTAGAAATCTGATCTCTTTCCTTTCGATACCGCCTATCGAAAATAAAACTGAGAAATATATGATGATCCCAAGTGACATAAGTACGAAGATGTTCGTCAATATGTGTTGTCTTATCAGAAAAATAGATAAGGCCATTATTGATGAAGAAAGAATCATCTTTCCGTAGGAGCCAAAATCAAAATCCAATTTTATGTCATCCTCATCTGCCAAGGAAAAGTAAAGAGTTAAAGCTGTGGCGATAGAGTAAGCTGCTACAGTAGTGATAGCGGCTCCTATTATCCCTAGCATAGGTATGAGTATCAGATTCGCTCCAAAATTCACTATACCGGCGATGGTCCATTTTATACCTATGATCTTAGTTCTTTTCTTTATGACCAAAATTTGGCTGAATAGTACCCCTACACCATAGATCAGGCCCGTAAAAGCGGAATATACCGCTATTATACCTCCTTCAGAAGCGATCACGGTGTCTCCCGTCAATAGCTGCACAATGGGTTCATATAAAAGCAGTATTCCAAAGAAAAAAGGTATCGACATCGTAAAAAAATATTTCAGAGATAGTGCCAAGACCTGCTCCATTTCTTTTATGTTGCCCTTTTCGTAATATTCCGATAGGGTGGGGGGCAAGACCAAGCCGTATATACTCGCGATCATGAAGGGAACGAGATGCCCTATAGAATAGCCAGGATGATAATAACCTACATACGTTGCGCTCAGGAATATACCTATGAGATATCTATCACTGGTCGACACTACCCAATGAGAAAGATTTGAAGGGATCGTCGGCACTCCAAAACTCAGATATTCTTTTGTTCTAGATAATTCGGGAAAAGAGAACTTTAATCTTCTAGATAACAGGAACAACAGGATCAGAAATAAAATCCCTCGCACGATAAGTATGCTTAGAAGCGCACCGATCAACCCATAACCCAATATGACTAATAAGGCGGCGAGTGCGATCTCACCGATTTCGTAACCTATATTAAAAATAGAGAACTTTTTCATCTCTCTGAAAGCTCTGAAAACATTCATCATCAGATTGTTAGAACTGTATACGAAGATGATCAGTGCCACAATTCTGACAACCAATATTTCTCCTTCGAAGATAGCGTCGGCTAAAAGACCCGGAAAAAATAATAAAAAGATCGAAACTATCGCCGATGCTATAAGAACAAGAAATGAGATAGAGTAAAAATCTTTGCTTATCTCGGAGATATTATCTCTTGATGGAAATATCCTTGTCATGGAATACGGAAGACCTAAAACCATCAGAGGAAGAAGGATGCTCATGGTGGCTATAGCCTGCACCCATAAACCATATCCCTCTGCGCCTAAATAACGCGTCAGGATGGGTAATAAAATGATACCTTTAGCACTGATGATGATCTTCGATATCCCGATCACACCCATGTCCCCTACGACTCGCCTTATACTCATGGATACACCCTTAAAACTTTACCAATGCACGAATAAGCGTTAGTATAAGAGCTTCCTATTAATTAAATTTTACCTGAAAAAAAAATAGAAGTAAAAGGACGTGAAAATATGGAAAGCGATATCCGGGGAGATAAGATACTGATCTTAGGGACGTCTAATCCTCAATTAGACGCAATCAGATATTGTCAGAAAAAAGGATTGACAGTTCATGCCTGTGGTCATAAGAGGATCGGCAAAGGAGTCGATGCTGCAGATAGATTCGACCTGATAGATATCAAGAATGAAGACGAGGTCCTGCGATATTGTGAGATGAACGATATCGATTATGTTTATTCTGTTGGTGTTGAAGTTGCGGTCCCTACAGCAAATCACGTCTCAAAAAAATTGGGATTACCCTACTTTATAGAACCCGAAAATACCGATCTTTCAAAGGATAAAACCGTCTGGCGAAGAAGGTTGGGGAACGATTTTTCCGGTAATGTGAAGTTCAGAGGGATGAAAAGCAAAGAAGAGCTTTCTTCTTGGGATCGTTATCCTGCGATCATGAAGCCTTCCGACGGTCAAGGACAAAGAGGTGTTAGACTAGTCGCCGGTCGAGAAGAGGCGATGGCCTATTTTAGCGAAGTAGCTAAATTCTCCTCTACGGGTAAGATGATGATCGAAGAGTACGTCTCAGGACCTGAATTGTCGATAAACGCATTCGTTATGGACGGCGAGATCGTACATTTTCAAGAGACTGACCGGATATCTTTCGATGAATATCCTGGAGGCATAATCAAGGAACACCATATACCTTCAAAGTACCTGTCTAAGGAAGAAAAGCTGAGAAGAGAGACCTTCGATATGGTACAAGAAGCCGTAGATAAATTATCCATGGATAACGGGCCCGTTTATGTTCAACTCAAATTAGAGGGAGAAAAAAGGCCGAAACTGATAGAGATCACACCAAGGTTGGACGGCTGTCATCTATGGAGACTGATAAAATATCACTCAGGAGCTGATATCTTGGATGCTACATTCAGATCTTTGTTTGGACAAAAAGAAAAGGCGGAGGAAGCTCTGAGGGAAAATGATAAAAAAGGAAGATTCAAACTTGAATTCATGATGGAGAAGCCGGATAAAACCGTAGATAAAGAAAAATACGATCTAGATGATCCATCATACAGTGAGTGGTACTATGATCAGGGAGACGAGATAAGAGAGGTGAATGGATTTATAGAGAAGATCGGTTATCGTATAATTATAGTGGAAGACACCGAAAAAATCACTAAAAGTTGTGTCTTTGACTATAATATGTGAAAATATGGATCTGGAGGTAGTAGATGAGAACTGAGAAGGTAACAGCTGTTATAGTCCAGGCGAGGATGGGGTCTACCAGGCTGCCCGGAAAAGTGGATATGGAACTTGCGGGAAAACCTATGTTGAGTCATGTCATAGAACGGCTCAAGAGATCGAAAGAAACGGATAGAATAATAGTAGCTACAAGTTCAAAAGATCATGATGATAGGGTAGTGGAGATAGCTGAGGATGAAGGAGTGAATATCTACCGTGGATCGGAACAGGACGTTTTGAGTAGATATATAAAAGCGGCGGAAGAATTCAAGGTAGACATAGTGGTGAGGGTCACTGCGGACTGTCCCTTGATCGATCCAATAACTGTAGATAAGTTGATCAGAAAGTTCATCGCTTCTGAAGATTCAGATTACATGAGACTCGAGGGGTACCCCCGGGGTCTCGAAACGGGTATATGTGATTTGGAAACTTTGAGAAAAGTAGATAGTAAAGTGACTGATGATCCCGACGAAGCTCTTTACAGGGAACACGTTACTCTATACATATATCGTCACCCGGAAGAATTCAGTATAGCGTTCAAGAGTGCTCCCGAAGATATGAAAAGAGATCATCGTTTGTGCGTCGACGAGCCCAAGGATTTTGAACTGATCGAAGAGATATATGATAGATTATATGAAGAGGGAACCATAATAGATATCAAAGACGTGTTGACACTGTTAGATAAAGACCCTGGATTGGCAGATATCAACGCGGATGTAGAACAAAAAAGATATTAGATATGAGGTATTAAAAAACGGATAAAAGGAGGGAAGCGATGAGGAATATAGCTTTTCGAGTGGACGGCGGTCCGGAGATAGGCATGGGTCACTTGATGCGGTGTCTTGCCTTGGCTGACACCTTCCCGAAGGATGATAAGATCATCTTTATAATCAAACGAGAAAAAGCCGCTATCGATAAATTGAAGGGTACAAGATATGATCCGGCGGTCATAGAAAAGGGGATCAACTATGAAGAAGAGATCGGATCCGTAACCGATATATTGGATGTAAACGAAACGGATATCTTCATCGCCGATACGTACCATATCGATACCGCTTACGATATGAACGGGCATTATTTTTCAGAAGTCAAAAAAAGAGTAGATACGATCGTTGTGATCTCTCCAAAACCTTCTTTTTCTCTGCCTTACGACGTGGTCATAAACGGTAATGCTTTTGCTGCCGAGTTAGGATATGATACATCAAAAGATGAAACAAAGTTCTTATTAGGCCCTAAATATGCTTTACTCAGGGAGGAGTTTCAGGGTCTACCCTATAAAGAGGTAGGTGAAAAAGTGAAAGACATGATCGTCACTATGGGTGGTGGCGACCCGCTCAATTTGACTCCTGATGTTCTGAAGGCCTTAGATCAGATCGATGGAGAAGGTATCCACGTTGATGTGGTTATCGGCCCTGCAGCGTGTAA
>SL_8KL_010_SEDDRAFT_10001298_pt1 | contig 21651 bp, 6 predicted proteins | sample SodLakKL_010_SED_4_FD_11160 | JGI IMG/M metagenome (IMG submission 11160) | reverse complement strand
ATGGTCGGAGCACTTGCTAGACTGAATAACAACTATGAACAGTTAAGCCCCACGGCTAAGAGCATAGCTGAAAAATTTGCTCTTGAACCCACGACGTATAACCCATACATGAACACTGTTGCCCAGGTAGTGGAGGTGGTCCACAGTGTTGAAGATTCTATACGGATAATAGAGGAACTGTTAGACAAGGGTCTAAAAGAGCAGGATGAGTACCACCAGCCCGACATAGAACCGAAGGCGGGAAGAGGTATAGCCGCTATAGAAGTACCGAGAGGGATACTGTTCCACGATTACACCTATGATGATGAAGGCCGCTGTACCGAAGCCAACTGCATAATACCGACGAATCAGAACCACGGTAATATACAGCACGATATGGAGAAGTTAGTTCCGGATATCATAGGAGAAAAGTCAGAGGATGAAATAGAATTGACATTGGAGATGTTGGTTCGAGCTTACGATCCGTGTATCTCCTGCTCGACTCACCACATCGATGTCGATTTTGTGGAGTAAATGGTAAAAAAAGAGGAAGGTTCTCTACTTTCCTCATTTTATATCAATCACACCTGATCTTGGATAGAATATCTTTAAATCTTTTACTGAGTTCTTCGTCCCTCTTTTTCTCGAGCAGGAACATAAGGACTTCGAATCTGAGCAGGAGAGGAAAACTTATCTCGCCTATCTCGTCTTCGGCTTCCTCGATAGGATCCATGACCCTGTCTTTTAACTCTATGAAAAAGGCGGATAGATCTTCTATCACTTCTTCTTTGGTGTCTTCGTCCTTGAGGGAGTATCCCATCACCTCTAAAAGGTCTAGGATCTTTGCCGCATTTTTTCTTTCCCAATTTATAGTGATATCAGAAGGGGCGCCTTCGTCTATGGAACTTGGATTCAACAGGAAGACGTTTGCAGTTCGAGAATACACTTTTTTTGGGATATGGTGATCTTTTTGTTCGCCGATCTCTTCGATGTACCCCGCTTCCTCTAGCTTTTTAACATGGCGGTAAATGGTGGAGTGATCCTTATCCAGGGATTCGGCCATCTGGGAAAGCGTCATATCGTTCACCTTCAAAAGAGAAAGTATATCACTCCTCGTGTCTTCAATGGCAAGCTTAACCCTTTCAGGGTCCTGCACCACTTTAACTTCTTTCTTCATGTTCTTTTTTACTTACAGAGTGTCTATAAATAAATCTTTGGTCGTTAAAAATATGACTTATCAATGTATTCATCTACTAAAAATAGTAAAGTATATTACTTTCTTATATCTATCAAGGGTAAAAACAGGTGTATATCATGAGTGATGATGGATTAGATGAACACTGCTGCTCTGAAGAAGAGAGCTGTTTATGTCCGGTTGAAGGTCTCATCGACGTGATCTCGAAGAAGTGGGCTATATGTATAATAAGTCATCTTGGAAACAAGGAAGAAGGTTACAGGTTCAACGAGCTGCAGAGGTCACTAGAAGGTATAAGTCCCAAGTCGCTTTCGGACAGGCTAAAAGAGCTCGATGAAGAAGACCTCGTACATAGAGAAGTTGAAGATACCGTTCCTCCTAAAGTGACATATACTCTGACCGAAGACGGAAAGCAGCTTCACAGCAGATTGAAACCACTGGTAAGATGGGTAAATGAGAGACAGTGATCAGTAAGAATGGATGGCTCTTTTCTGAAACGTGAAATAAACCATCTCACTTCCCGTAACGATAAAGTATATATCGTAAGTAGCATTTTTAATTTTTAAAACAAAATTGCACATAAATATGGAGGCAAAAAAATGAGAAAACCGGATCTTAAGTATGTGGCATTGTTGACTACATTGATACTTTTGTTTGCGGTCATCCCTTCGGCCGGATGTTATAGAGATGAAGTAGAAGAGTCGGTTGAAGAGGAAACCGATGAAAGGTATACCATAGAGAGCCTGTTCAATAGAGACGAGCTAGAAGACGATCATCCCTACGATATGGAGACCATCAAAGATATGGACCTTGATGATCTAAACTGGACCAACCAGGACGTTGGCGGCGATGGAAAAGCGGACTGGAATTATACTTATGAGGACCCCGAGACAGGGGAAAATAAAACCCTGCGTATAATCGAGGGTACTTTTGGCGGGCAGGATATGCTTGGAGGTGCCGAGTATACCATGTACGACAAAGAGGACATAAAATCAGGAGACCTCAGTGATCCGAGAACGATAAACACGCAGCACGGTGCTATATTGGTACTGCCTCATAATCATTCTACCGCCGAAGGCGACGGCAGGGGTTTGTTCATGAATACACACGGTCTTCCCAGTTTAGATGATCCGTTATACCTTATGATAGTATCTTCAGTGGTAGACGCCTTCGATGCGCCCCTGATGCTGGTGGGCGAGAACGAGACGAACTGGGAATCCTTTGATTATGATAACCAGGACATGATCACCTTCGTTTCGCTATTACCGCTTTTTATGCAGGATATGGACAACATCACTGGAAGCCAATTGAAAATGTTTTATCCTTATCTACTCCTGCGAACTAACCTTTTGGGACACACACTTTTTGAAAATCTAGCATCGGAATTCGGCATGAGTTTGGAGCAGGGTATATTCAGCGAAGGGGCTTCGAAACAGGGCTACGTGAGGTGGTTCACCGCGATGCTCGACGACCGTGTCAAAGTAGCTCAGTGCGACTGGTTCCATCTTCAAGACATGTACAATGCGACCAAGTATTACTATAGAGATTGGGGCCGCCCTCCTATCGAAGACCACGAGGAGTGGGCCTATTATTCCAACGAAATAGCCACGTTGATGACTTCAGTATCAGATTCTCTCACAACGCTCCTTTCTGACGGTTCGGAGTACAGCAGGAAGGTTTACGACGTTTGGGACATACACAGACAGGCAGATCAGTTGAATAGCGACACCCACATAAGCGTGACCGGCTCACTCGGCGTAGGCGAGTACGACGGGGATGAATGGGACACGGATCATGACGGTACTTACTTTCCGATCGGAGCCGAGAGCAATTTTCTGAACAGGCTGAAAGAGTTAGATATAGACTACAGGTACGGTATGGACAGGTCCGAGCCGCTTTCCAGGAACGCTTACAGTTTGAAAGAAACTAGGATGTTCAATAATTGGTTCAACTCGATGAACCTGCTGTTCGAAGAGAACGTATCGGATTGGGCTAAAGTTGGAGAAGTGGAAACCACTTTGAGTGAACACAACGCTACTCACGATCGACTCGATGTGACCGCGGCGATAGAGAATCCGCAGGAGAACATGACGGTACATCTAGGGTACGCGGGTAACAGCGATAGGAGATGGAACGATCCGGAGCATGACCTTGAAGAGGGTGAGTATCCCTGGNAGCAAGAAGATATGGATAGCACGGAGGAGGGGATCTATGAAACATCGGTCCTTTTAGAGAAGGACGTCATGTATGGATACTATGTCGAGGCCTTTTCACCGGGCGTAGTGATGTATCTAGATGGTAATAGGTGGAACACCAGCAAATACGACTCTTCTCCTTTAGAGTTCATAAACGAGTATGAATACGAGTTGGAAGGAGTGAGCGATATGTTCGTGGAAGATCATGCCCTTGATCCAGAGGAACCGATCCCTGGTGAAGACGTAGTTATAGATGCGTCCGTCATCGTTGACAGACCCGATATATACTTCGGTGATGAATACTATGACTCACATCCACCTTTACGTAACATAGATGTAGAGTTCAGGGTTAACCAGGAATTGGAGGAAGATAGGACGATCACGATCTCTGAATATAAGGATCTGCAGTTTATTTGGACAGCGGAAGAGGTCGGGACCTTTGACGCCGTTATAGAAGTGGACGTGAACGACGCTCTGCCGGAATTCAACGTGGATAACAACGTTTATGGATTCGAGATAGAGGTGGTTGAAGACTCCTTCTTTGATGTCGAGATAGTCTCGCCTCAAGATGGTGAAGAATATGTAAGAGGTGAGACCGCAGTTATAGAATATACTGTGGAAAATACCAAGTCCATGGAGAGCACCCAGACGGTAGAGTTTTCTGTTGACGATACTGTGGAAGACAGTGTAGAAGTAACTCTAGGAGGAGGTGAAGCACACGAAGATGAATTTTCGTGGATAACTGAAGAAGAGGGCGAGTTTGTCCTAAAAGTGGCAAGCGAAGACGACGAAGATGAAGTGAACGTCTCCGTAGTAGAAGAGGTGATGGAATACGAGTTGACTATAAACGCAGAAGAAGGTGGAACTACTGATCCGGAACCAGATATTTACACATATACGGAAGGAGAAGAAGTGACCGTAGAAGCGATACCGGACGAAGGCTGGGAATTCAGTCATTGGGAAGGCGATGTGCCTGAAGGAGAACAGGAAGAGCGGAGATAACCATATATATGGACGGTGACAAGGAGATAACCGCACACTTCGAAGAAGATGATCCTGTGGTGGAATACGAACTGACGATAGAGAGCACGGAAGGAGGCAGCGTAGTAGAACCGGGTGAAGGGACTTTCGACTACGAAGAAGGTAAAGTCGTTGAGTTAGAAGCCGCTGCCGACGAAGGTTATGTGTTCGTTGAATGGACAGGCGAAGTTGAAAATATACAAGACATCGACTCTAGAGAAACGACGATAACCATGGAAGATGATTACACCATAACCGCGCACTTCGAAGAAGATGAGGCAGAACGTTACAAGATGACGGTGAATATAGAGGGCCAAGGCGAAGTCGAGTTAGAACCTGACCAAGAAGAATTCGAAGAAGGAACAGAAGTTATACTCAAAGCGATACCAGACGAGGGTCACCGTTTTGTTGGATGGACTGGAGATCATGAAGGTACTGAAGAAGAGATAACGATAACGGTGAGCGAAGAGATCGATCTAACCGCAAATTTCGAGTTATACGAAGAAGAGGAAGACGACGAAGTTGAAGAAGAACCTATGGATCTTCTATGGATCTTTGGTATATTGGCCATCGCTATACTGATAATAGCGATGATCGTGGTGTTCTGGAAGAGAAAAGAGTCCGAAGTCGAGGAAGAGAACGAGGATGAGTTTGAAGTCGACGAAGAAATGTCCGATATGGAGGAAGATGTGTAATCCACTATCCTCTTATCATCCTACAAGCAGCGCTTATCACGTGATCTTGTGCTCAACCGAACATATATATATCTAGATAAATCATACACTCTAAAGGCCCGAAGTTTTAGATAAAAAAGCCCTAAGGAGGCATATGATGGATAGAGAATACGTTAAATTAGTGGTTTTTGTGAGCGCTATTTTACTGATAATGACTGCAGTTCCCGTCGATGCTTATACAGATAACGAAGATATAGGTGAGGATGTTTCCGTAGAAATAGAAAACGAAATAGAAGCGGGTCCCGACCGTCTTACCATCGAAAGTCTCTTCGATAGAGGAGAACAGCTCGAGGACGATCATCCCTATGATATGGACACGATCCAAGAGATGACTCAAGAGGATCTGAATTGGACCAACCAGGCCATAGATAAAGAACCGGATTGGAACCTGACTTACGAGGATCCCGAGACCGGCCAGAATAAGTCTCTGAGGATAATTGAAGGTACGTTTGGCGGAGAAGAAATGCTGGGAAACAACACTTATCGGATGTATCCAAAAGAGCAGATGCAGAGCGGTGATCTGACGGAAAAGAGGGAAGTCAATCTAAAACACGGAGGCATCTTGATCCTTCCTCACGATCATGAAAACGCCAGTGGGAAGGGTAACGGGATGTTCATGCACACCCATTCTCTTCCTTCCGTTTCCGACGATCTTCTTGTCCAGCAGTTGTTGATCGCTGTTGCGGAGAGGTTCGAGGTCCCGGTATTCCTGATGGGTGAGTTCTCTCAGAACTGGGAGATCTTCAACTTCACCAGTGAGGACGATATAATCTATCCTTCTCTGATGCCTGGGATGATGAAAAATAACGCTTCTTCCGAGTACCTAAAGATGTTTTACGGGTATGCTCTGGTGAGAGGGAACCTTTTGGGTCATACGGTCTTTGAAAGGCTGAACGAGGAGTTCGGACTTCATCTAGAGGAAGGGATATTGAGCGAAGGGGGTTCCAAGCAGGGACATGCTAGGTATTTTGCTGCCATGTTGGATGACAGGATAGAGGTCGCTCAAGCGGACTTACTGATGCTCCAGGACAAGATAAACGCTACCAGTCAGTATTATAAAGACTGGGGCAGACCTCCTATCCAGGATCACACTGGATGGGCCAACTATTCCAACCAGATCGCTTCCATCACCACTGCTATCGGTGATTCCTGGACCTCTGGTATACAGGATCCGAACAGCCCTACACGATCGATATACGAGGTCTGGGATATACATCATCAGGCTCACCTCCTCAAAGATGTACCTTTACTCAGCATGTCAGGTACTTTAGGTGTCGGTGCTTACGATGATGGCGAATACGTCACGGATCACGATGGTACGTATTTCCCTCTGACCGCGGAATCTAATTTCTTGGACCGTCTAGATGATCTAGGCGTCGAATGGAGATACGGTAAGGAGAGGTCCACCATACTGTCGAGTGGGTACCCTCTTCTGGAGAATCGCATGTACAGCAACGCTCTGAACGGTCTTTCCGTTTTGACGGAAGAGGAAGATACACTGAACGACTGGCCAAAGATCGGTGATGTGGAGAGCGCCGTTGAAGGATATAACGCCACACACGACCGGTTCAATGTGACCGCGGAAGTCGAGAATCCCAAAGAGAACATGACGGTAAAATTGAGGTTCGCTGGAAACAGTGACAGAAGGTGGAACGATCCTGAACACGTTCCGGACGTGGGTGAACATCCGTGGCAGTACGAGAACATGACCCAGATAGGAGAGGAAGATGGCAAGGATATATATGAAGTTTCGATCCTGATCAGGAACGACTTGATGTACGGCCATTACGTCGAAGTTGAGTCGCCTGGAGTAGATATGTATCTTTTCGGAGAATTGGTAGGGATGGACCGGTATGATATATCTCCTGTTCGATTGCTGAACGAATACGAGCCTGAAGTTGATGGAGTTACTGATTTCTTCGTGGACGACTACCATGTTGAACCGGAGTATCCAGGACCCGGCGATATCATCGATCTCACCCTCGATATCGCGGCGGACAGGCCCAAGATATGGTTGATGGGACCCTACGAGAGCCTTCCTCCGTTGAGAAATATAGATGTGGAATTAGAGGTCGATGGAGAAGTGTACGGGACGGAGACCATCACTATAACCGAAGAAAAGACCATAGACTTCAGCTGGACCGTGGAGGATTTCAAGGAGACCGTGAAAGTTACTGTGGACAGCGGCAACGTTCTACCGGATTACAACGAAGACAACAATACTCTAGAGTTCGAGATCGAAGCTTTTGGAGCCGGCGGTTTCAGATCGCCCTATGACGATGTAGATTGGGATGCTATAGATCATCACGATGCCAATTTCCACGCTCATACTACGGAAAGTGACGGAGATTACGATCCGGATGAGGTCATAGATATGTATCGCGAAGAGGGTTACGACATCCTTGCTATCACGGATCACGATACCGAGACCGATGGAACGACATATCCGTGGACCGATTACGGGAGAGATCCTGACGAATTGGGTATGGTGGCCGTCGAAGGGAATGAGATATCCTACACCCATCATATAGGGAGCCATTTCAACGATTACCCTGGACAGACGATGGATGAGCATGAAGCGTTCCAACAGATAGGTGAAAGGGACGGTCTGGCGATGTTCTATCATCCCGGAAGATATTCTTACACCGTGGATTGGTATCTCGAGTTTTATAGGGAGTATGATCACCTGGTAGGTATGGAGGTATACAATAGAGAGGACGCACATCCCGGAGATAGAGAGTTCTACGATAATGTACTGCACGAACTGCTGCCTGAGAGGCCGATGTGGTTGTTCGGCAACGACGATATGCACAGCTATGGCGACTTTGCATGGAACAGGAACATGTTACCGCTGGAAGAATTGAACAAAGAGAACGTTAGGCAGTCCGTTGAAAACGGCTCGTTCTATCTATGGAAACCCAACGAACAGCACGGCCGCGCAAGTTTCAACATCACGGAGGTGACGAATCACGGATACGGTATCGAGATAGAAGTCGACGAAGAAGTGGACAGCATAGATTGGATGACCTTCGATCCCGAAAGTGAGGAGAGCAAAAGCATACATCAGGGTCCTATGATAACTTTGGATCATATATCTGAAGATACCAGATTCGTGAGAGCGGAGATAGAGGACAGCGAGGGCAAGATATACACTCAGCCGTTCTGGCTGGAGGGCACTCTGATGACTTCGCCCGAACCCGAGGACGTTTCTATCGAAGTGGATACAGATCCAGAATTGAGTGTGAGAGTTATACACCCTGAGGAACAGAGCATGAACGTTTCCTTCTACGACGCTTCGGATGACGATCTGATAGGAAAGGAGGAAGATGTACGAAGCGGTGCACGAGCTAACACTACTTGGCAAGGTCTTGAACAAGAGACCACCTATGAGTGGTATGTTGTGGTCGACGACGGCGAGAAAACTGTAAGATCGGAAGGATGGACATTCACTACTGAGGGACTCGAACCGCCTTACTTCGAAGTAGAGGTCGTAGATCACGATGAAGAAGTAGTAGAAGGTGAAGAAGTCGTTGTTGAGTACAAGACGACGAATACTGGCGACGAGGAAGATACACAGGTAGTAGAGTTCACTGTAGACGATACTGTGGAAGACAGTGTAGAAGTAACCCTTGGAGGAGGCGAAGTACACGAAGACGAATTTTCATGGATAACTGAAGAAGAGGGCGAATTCATACTCAAAGTGGCAAGCGAAGACGACGAAGATGAAGTGACGGTGAACGTAGTAGAAGAGGTGGTGGAATACGAGTTGACTATAGAGGTGGAAGAAGGTGGAACTACGGACCCAGAACCTGATACGTATACTCATGAGCAGGGCACGGAAGTACCGGTAGAAGCGATACCGGATGAAGGCTGGGAATTCAGCCATTGGGAAGGCGATGTGCCTGAAGGAGAACAGGAAGAGGCGGAAATAACCATATATATGGACGATGACAAGGAATTAACCGCTCAATTCGAAGAAGATGATCCTGTGGTGGAATACGAACTGACGATAGATTCGACAGAAGGAGGCAGCATAGGAGAACCGGGTGAAGGAACTTTCGACTACGAAGAAGGTACTGAGGTGAACGTTACAGCAACGCCTGACGAAGGCTGGTACTTCGACGGATGGACAGGAGACATTCCTGAGGACGAAGAAGGAAAAGAGATAACGATGATCATGGACAATGATAAGGATATAACAGCGCATTTCGAAGAGGAGGAAGCGGAATTTGAAGTGAGCGGCTTCCACATCGATGAGAACGCTCTCAAGATTACCGTTACCGCGGATGTGGAGAACGTCGGTGACGCGGAAGGTACCATCGAGCTGATGATCGCCGGTGAAGCAGCAATGAATCTAACGGTCGGACCCGGCGAGAATGAAACGTTAGAATATACTCATGAATTCGAGGAAGAAGGTGAATATACTGTTGAGTTGGGTGATGAGTCAGAAACGGTGAATGTGGAAGACGAAGAAGTAGATATGATGATATTGGGACTCATCGCGCTACTGCTGATAGTTTTAGCTGCCATAGTTTACATGATGAAGAGCGGCGGAACAGATGAAGTAGAAACGGAAGAAGCAACGGAAGAAGAGAGTCGGAAGAAACAGATGAAGGATCGGAGGAGCAGATCGAAGATGCCGACGATGAAAAAGAGATCAAAGAGGATCGAACAGAAGTAGATCGAAAGAGAAAAGATGACAGTCATCCTCTCGTATCGAAACTGCCTAAGTTATATATATTGCTATGCTGATTATAAACCCGAAAGGAAAAGATAAGATAATGTTCAGGTAAAGAAAAAGAGAGGATAAAATGGATGAAAAAGTAAAGTTCCTGTCGTGTTTGACCGTGTTGTTCTTGGTTCTAGCCACTTTTTCGGCCGCTGCCGTTATTTCCGAAAGAGGAGACGAGTATGGAAAAGAAGTCGGATCGATTCCAGAGAACGATCCCATCTCTTCTCACATCGGTATGAGCGGCATAAGATCGGACGAAGAACCCGAAATTCAGTTAGAAGGCGAAGATAACGAGTTAAGATCGTCTGGGTTCGTGTTGAAGAGCGATACAGCTTGGAAAAACGCTACTGGAGACAATCCGATCATCAACATGTACGGTAGCATGGGCAACGCGATAGGATACGGTGATATAACAGCCGACGATACAACTGAGATAATAACCGGCTCGAACGATTTCAATACCGATTTTACAGATCCAATAGACCAAAGGTCATTGAGAGTCTGGGTCTATGACGAGGGAACTGAAGAATTGGAGCTTCAAGCAGAGAGAATTCCTGATGATCTGGCCTCGATCTCGAGTATCAGTACGGGACCTACTGGCTCAGGATATATCGTCACGGGCGGACAGGACGAATCAGAACCTCCACGTTCTGATCTGAGGCTTTGGAGTTATGAAGGTGGATCTTTGAACTTACTAGATGAAGAACAATGGATAGATGACGGTTACAACAATACGATCAACTCGGTCGCTTTAAGAGATATCAATTCAGATGGCAACCTTGAGATAGTTACTGGCGGTTTATCCCGATTTGACGACGACGATGATAAATCTAAAGCCCAGATAACCATCTGGACCATCGAAGAAGATTCTTCACTGTCATTGAGAGTCAAAGAAGAATGGGTATCAGAGGATCAAACGGGCGTAGGAACGGTCAGGATAGCCGACTTAGGTTCTGATGGTACCTATCAGATAATCTCAGGCGGCTGGACTGCAGAAGATGATGCGGAGGTACGAGTCTGGCAATGGGAAGGAGAAGAGATGATATTGTTGGATTCGATAGTTTGGACAGAAGGACAGGGCGGCGTTTTAGATATAGATACCGCTGATATGGTCGGTGACGGCAAACCCGAGATCGTCACTTCTGGGGCAAACGAACAGCTGGACGGAACCGCTGCAGAGGTAGCCGTTTTGAGTTATGATGATGGAGCATTGCAGATATTAGACAGGGGGCGTTATTTTGTGAACCCCCAGGATATGCACGGTGATACGGTCGGTGTTTCCGTTGACGTGGTCGATGGAAATCTTGACGGCGAGCTAGACATCATCGTCAGCGGATTGACCGAAGGGCCACATCCCGGAGGAACGACTTTTTGGGGTATAATGATGGCCTGCAGTTTCTCCGAAGGACAATTGACACAAGATACTGAGCACTACTGGCTCGAGGATGATCAGACGATGGCTGTTGATCAGATCACCACTGATCTGATAGAAGGTCCTCATCCTGAGATCGTTCAGATAGGAAGTAAAGCATTGACAGAAAATTCCGATCAAGAATACCACGCTCGCGTATGGAAGTGGAACTATATGGAGGAAGAGGAGACTCATACTTTAACTATAGAGGTAGGTGAAGGTGGAACCACGGATCCTTCACCGGGAAGTCACACCTATAACGAAGGCGAAGAAGTCACTGTAGAAGCTATACCCGACGAAGGTTGGATGTTTGGAGAATGGACTGGTGACTTTCCACCTGGAGAAGGGGAGGAGGAAGAGATAACCATAACTATGGACGAGGATAAGTCCCTCGCGGCATATTTTGAGAGAGAGTCATACTTTGAAGTAGATATCTTGGATCACGATGATAGCGTTTTGGAAGGCGAGCAAGTCGTTGTTGACTATACCGTGGAGAATACAGGAGAGGAGGAAGATACGCAGACGATTGAATTTACTGTTGACGGCACGCTGGAAGACAGCGAAGAGTTAACGCTCGGCTCCGGTGATACTCACGATGATACCTTTACTTGGCAGACTCAGGAAGGGGACGCGGGAGACTATGTTATTTCAGTGGCTAGCGAAGATGATGTTGAAGAAGTTACAGTCACGGTTTTAGAGGAAGGGATATTCAACGTAGATATAATAGAGTACGATCAAGAGGTGATGGAAGGTCAAGAAGTAATGGTTGACTACAGAATTACGAATACAGGGGAAACGGAAGACACACAGACGATAGAATTTACCGTGAACGGTGATGTCGAAGATACCCAAGAGGTGACACTTGCCCCCGAAGAGATTTATGAAGATGAGTTCACATGGCAGACAGAGATTGGCGATGCGGGAGAACACGATATCGCTGTTGTTGGTGAGGATGACGATGATGAGGTAACGGTGACGGTCACAGAATTGGAAGACGTTTATTTTGAAATAGAGATAGTGGAACCTACAGAAGGAAGCGAGTATGCCCAAGGCGACGAAGTTATTTTGGAGTACACTGTCACGAATATAGGTGAGACGGAAGATACCCAGACTATCGAGTTTACGGTCGATGGTGTATTCGAAGATAGTGAAGAAGTCACCCTGGGGTCTGACCAGATGCATGAGGGCGAGTTTTTGTGGAACGCTGAAGATATAGGCGATTACATACTTGCGGTCGCAAGCGAAGACGACGAAGACGACGTGACGGTTAACGTTGTTGAAGATACGGTAGAATACGAATTGACAATTTATGCTGAGAACGGCGGGACAACCGATCCTCAACCAGGAGTTTATGTTCATGAAGAGGATACGGAGGTCACAGTAGAAGCGGTACATGACGAAGGTTGGGAATTCAGCCACTGGGAAGGCGATCATCCCGAGGGAGATCAGGAAGAAGCGGAGATAGAAGTGATGATGGACAGTGATAAAACTCTGACAGCTCACTTTGAAGAAGAAGAACCAGTTATAACATACGAACTCACGATAGATTCAACGGAAGGAGGAGAAGTTATCGAACCGGGCGAAGACACCTACGAACACGACGAAGGCGAGACAGTGGAGTTGGAAGCTATACATCACGAAGGTTATGTATTCAGTGGGTGGACCGGCGAGATCGAAAATGTAGAAGACACCGGATCGAATGAAACTACCATAGAGATGTTAGACGATTACGCTATAACGGCCGAGTTCGAAGAAGAAGTGGTTGAACATTACGAATTGACAGTGAATATCGAGGGCCAAGGAGACGTATATATAGATCCGGACCAGGAAGAGTACGAAGAGGGTACGGAAGTGTTACTCGAATCTATCGCATTTGAAGGCTGGCAGTTCGTGGAATGGACTGGCGATCATGAAAGTACGGATGAGGAGATAACTGTCACCATGGACGGCGATAAAGAGATAACTGCGCACTTTGCAGAACAAGCATCCTTTGAAGTGAGTATGATCTCACCAGAAGATGGGGATGAATTCGAGAAAGGTGAAGAAGTAGTGGTTAGGTACGAGGTCGAAAATACAGGCGGCGTGGAAGGCACGCAGGACGTCGAGTTCGTGATCAACGGAGAACTGATAGAAACAGAAGAAGATGTGAGACTTGGACCTGGTGAATCTGACGAGGGCTACTTCATTTGGGAAGCGGAGGATGAAGGCGAGATCGAGTTGGTAGTGAGAAGCGTTGATGATGAAGAAGCCGTGGCGATCTCGGTGGAAGACACTATCCCATATTGGTTGATCATCCCTATACTTCTAATAGCCGTTGGCTTGATAGCTGCTTTACTACTACTTAAAAATAAGAAGGAAAAAGAAGAATAGGACTTTACTGAACCTAAAAAAGGCTGAAGCTTCGGACGTGAAGAGCAATCGCACCATTCAAAAGATATATATATTTCAACGCTTGTTATAAAGTTCGATAAAAGGAACCTACATTTATATGATATGGAGTGAAAAAAATGGATGGAAAAACTAAATGTTTTTCGTTGTTTGTAGTGATCGTGTTGTTTTCCGCCGTATTTTCGGCGGCGGCAACATATTCTTTTCCGCTACAGGAAAAGGATCACGGCTTAGAAAGTCTAGATGAAAATGAAGTTTCGGACCAGGACACTTTCCCGCTGAAAGGTCATGCTAATACGGCGTGGATGGATGAGAGAGACGGTAGAACGGCCTTTGTCAAAGGGACCCATTACGAGATGGGATATCAACATGGAGCTCTGACAGGTTCTGAGACGAGAGAGACTATAGATGCATTTTTGAACTCGATAGACGAAGATGTCGAGGAACTGTTGGAAGTGTATGAAGACGGTGAACCCTACCTGCAGGATGCTTACAAAGAAGAGATGTTGGGTCTTTCTCATTCTTCTGGACAATCATTAGATAGGATAAAGGCGATACACGCGGCACCTACGCTTCACCACTGCAGCGGCTTCGGAGTCCACGGTGACGCCACCGAAGACGGCAGTGTGTACCATACTAGGAGCTTGGATTATGACGTTCTGATGATGGATCCAGAGACAGGTAAGACGATGCAGGAGAACTCTTTGACGGTGTTTAGAGATCCGGATGAAGGTCACTCGAGCGCTGTTCCCGCATGGTCCGGCTTCGTCGGCAGCGTGGACGGTATAAACGAGGAAAAGATAAGCATAGGTGAGATGGGACAGAGTACGAACGATACCACCCAGGAAGGCCTTTTCATGATATTCAGGCTGAGGAACGCTTTGGAACACGCAGGTGAGATGGATGAAGCGGTTGAATTGATGAAGCCAAATAGGACCATGGGTTTCGGTTTTGTAGTAGCAGATGGCAATTCTAACGAAGCCCAGGTCATAGAGATGAGTCAAAATCATTATTATAACGGTTCGTGGGATCACCCTCAGGAGGATAACTCTCATCAACACTACCAGATTCAGGATGCTGTTAGAAGAGGTAATCATTATGCCGCTTACCAGACCGCCCTAACACAGCGTGATGATTACATGGTGATGCCCTCAGAGAGTGCCTTCATGCATTATCTGAACTATCTAGAGCACAGCAAGCGTATAGAAAGAGAACACGGCGATATCGATTTTGATACCGCACAGGACATTTTTACAGAGACGTACAGAGGATTCCCGCTGCAGTTCACACTTCACCAAGCAATATTTTCACCGACCGAACAAAGCCTTAGAGTTTCCACCGCATATCCGGACGGTACAGGAGCATTCTGGAACGAGTTCCATGAATATTCGATACCAGATATAGAAGGGAGACCGGAGATGCTGAATATTTCGAATCCCCAACATAACGATACTGTCTCTGATACAGTAGAGATCGAACCCGATTATCTTCAAGAACCGGAGAGTGTGGAGTACTATATCAACGGTACTAAAGTAGGTGAAAGCTCTTCAGCACCTTTCACATACGATTGGGACAGCACCACTGTTCCTAACGGCGAGCATGTTGTAGAGATCAGGGCCGATGGAGAAGATCACTCCGCAATGGCTTACGTGACGGTCGAGGTAAATAACGAAGGTGCAGCTGAAGGTGATGCGGAATTTGATCCTGATTATGAACAAGTAGAAGAGGGACAGGGATCCCAAGATGTCATGGAGCTCGATCAGGATGACTTTGGGATGATCAGCGCGATGAAACACATGACCGTGCCTGAATATAGATATGAAGAACCCGCGGGTTCGGAGGATTGGATCATAAACGAAACTTATCACTTGAATGATACTACGGAGACCGTCGACGGAAACATCTCTATACAAGAAGGCGGCAGACTGGTCGTGCAGAATTCCACTCTGCTGATCAATTCTACCTTCGACCACGAGTACGGTCTTTATGTGACAGACGGCGGTTCTTTAGAGATTTTTGACTCTATCATAACCAACGGAACGGGCCGTATTTACTTGAGAGCTGAACAAAGCGCAAGTCATGTCGAGATAATCGATTCTCATCTGAGTGGTGGAGGCGATGTGATGCAGTATCCTCTGGTGAGGATCGAGTGCAGTAATATCACTGTTGAGGGATCTACATTAGTTCACAACAGCTGGGGATTGTATATGGAAGGGGTTTCTGACGATCCTATCGATAATGTAACGGTAAGTGATACGGATTTCGTACTGGAAAATGTAGCTTACATACCCATGGAGGGACTAGTTTATCGGCCAAAAGGAGCTTCTCTTTGGCTGGGTCATGCGGAAGAAGGAGCCGTAGAGAACGTAACCGTTGAAGGAATAAATCACGGTAAGCTGTTGAGCAGCGGAGTCATCCTGTTTTCGTCGGAAAACGTTGTGGTCTCTGACATCCATGTGGAGAATGAATTTATCGGTGTCGGAGGCTTCGGCGGTTCTCAAGGAAATCATCTACATAATCTCACCGTCATGGATTCCCATATAGGAGTGGCGATGCTACTGATGTCTCAGGACAACCTAATAGAAGATGTTCAGGTGATAGGTTGTGCAGCTGCTCTCGGCGATATATACAACTCGGAACCCGGAAATTTGTACAGGAATATCGATGTAGACGATTCAACGGTTACTTTCCTTGCAGAGGATACAGAATATGCACTCATCGAGAATCTTTCATCTACTAACACTGGAGGTGGATTCTTGATTTCCGATAGCGACGGCATGACCATCAGAGATTCTCATATCGAGGGAGAATATGTCGGTGTCGTTCTAGACGATAGCAACGATGCGACGGTAGAGAATGTGAGTTTTGACATAACTAGAGACCTTTTCGGTATCGCATTGGATGAATCAGAAGGAGTCGTATTACAGGATATCGACGTTCAAGGTCCGAGATGGGCACTTGACGTCCAGGGTTATACAGAAGCGCATTTTTCCGTTTCCGTGGAGAACTTTTACGTTAATACCGGTGAATTGAGATATTACGAAGGAGAAGTACCTGAAGAGGTTTCCGCCGAACAGGTCTTAATAGCTAATGTTCAGGATGAAGTTATAGATGCCCAAACGGGCGATTCGCCTCTTTATCTTCTCAACTCTGAGAATGTGCAGTTAGACGTATCACAGGAAAACGTCGTAGGTGGTGTGATAGTTGACAGTTCTACTGGTGTAGATGTGACCGGAGAGATAATCAACACATCAAGTGTTGGACTCAAGGTGATATCTTCTGAAGACGTTAGTGCGGATATTGAAGTCGATGGTGCTTCTTGGGCATACAAGCTGATAAACAGTCATGGAGTTTCTTTAGAAGGCGATGCCTTCAACTTGAGCGAAGCTGTCCTACATACAAAAGATAGTGAAGATATCGTCCTTGAAGTAGAATCGGAACCGTCGACCTATGGATTGATATCCGGTTACTCATCCCTGACGTTGATAGGCCAATTTCCAGAAGCCGAATACCGCCACATCATACAAGGTACGTCTATCCTCACTTACAACGTTTCCGTCGAAGCACCTTCGGATACTATAGAATCGGAACCGGGAACTTACACTTACGATTTTGAAGTGGAAAATATAGGAAATTTTGCCGATACATATGAAATCGAGGTTACCTCTTCAGCCGAGGACTGGAGCGTGACGGCCCCCGGGAGTATATCAGTAGAAGAAGGCGCGGTAGAGACTGTGGAAGTGACGCTCACCATACCCGAAGAAGCGGAATTTGGAGATGGATCGGAGATAACTCTTGAAGCCATTTCTCAGAATGACAGCACTAAAGCCGATTCAGACTCTATGACTGTTACTTACGACGAGTTGTATCGACTTACCGTTCAGAATCCTGATCACGGAACTATATACGTTGAAGATGACGAAGTGATCGATGAGGAGGAAACGTTCGAGTATCAGGAAGGCGAAGAAGTCGAGATAGAGGCTGAGGCAGAAGAGAACTATAAATTTGTAGAGTGGACTGGAGATACGGATGAGATAGAAGAAGTTACAGCGGATCAGACCAAGATAGAGATGTTAGGCCACTATACGATTTCAGCAGAATTCTCTCTTGTGAGCTACGAGTTAACTATCGATTCAGGAGAAGGTGGAGATGTAGTGGAACCGGGAGAAGGCACCTTTGAATACGACCATGGAACTGAAGTGGATCTAGAGGCCGAGCCAGAAGAAGGTTATCTCTTCGTAGAATGGACTGGCGACGTAGACACCGTCGATGATCTAGAATCTAGCGAGACTACGATTGAGATGCTTGACGACTATTCTATAACCGCAGAATTTGAACAGATCGAAGTAGAATATGAATTGGTCCTAAATGCAGAAGAAGGCGGGACTACGGATCCAGAGCCCGATACTCATATCTATCCCGCGGGAGAAGAAGTACCGGTAGAAGCGATACCGGACGAAGGTTGGGAATTCAGCCACTGGGAAGACGACTACCCTGAGGGAGATCAGGAAGAAGCGGAGATAGAAGTGATTATGGACAGTGATAAAACGCTGACGGCTCACTTCGAAGAAGAAGAACCAGTTATAACATACGAGCTAACGATAGATTCAACTGATGGAGGAGAAGTTATCGAACCGGGCGAAGGAACCTTCGAGTACGATGACGAGACTGTAGTGGATCTCGAAGCTGAACCCGAAGAGGGCTATGAATTCGTAGAATGGACCGGTGATACAGAAAATATCGAAGACCCTGAATCCAGTGAAACGACGATAACCATGATGGATGATCATACGATCACGGCTGAGTTCGAAGAAGTTGAACTAATATACTACGGGCTAACAGTGAACGTGGAAGGTGAAGGCGAAGTGGATATATCTCCTGATCAAGATGAATACGAAGACGGTGAAGAAGTAACTCTAACTGCCGTACCTGAAGACGGCTGGTCCTTCGTTGAATGGACTGGCGATCATGAAGGTACTGAAGAAGAGATAACCATAACTATGGACAGCGATATGACGATAACTGCTCACTTCGAGGAGGACGAAGAACCGATAGAATACTGGTGGATCATAGGTATGATAGCCATAGCTATACTGATCATATTGATAGTGGTGATGGTCAGGAGAAGGAAAGAGCCTTCTGTCGAGGAAGATGAGGAAGAAACCGAAGAGATCGAGGATGAATTGGGAATAGACGGGCTTGAAGAGGAAATTGAAGAAGAGATCGAGGAGACAGAGGAAACGGAAGAAGATTTGGAAGAGGAACTTGAAGAGAACTTGTGATTTACAAGTAACAAAAACAATCAAAAACCCTTTTTTTATTTTGTACACGACGGGTATTCTAAAAAATCATGAGCCAAAAATGAGATGCGGACCAACATATTTATATATCTTTTGATTATTTCATCAAATATCGGAGGAAATAACATGAGCAAACGTGTTTTGATCTTCTTGGCTGTTTTGATCTCTATGGTACTTCTAGTCTCGAGTACAGCGATCGTGATATCGGATGCGTCCTTTGAAACGAAAGAAGAAAAAATAGAAGATATGGACGAGGTCACACCCTCGGAATCCGAGAGCGTGGATGTACCTACGTGGCAGGTGGGTCATTCTTGGACATATTACCACGAATTGGAAGTGGATGATGACGATGGTGATTTTTATCTGTATATGGAAGAAGAATTTACGTATACTGTCGAGGCGATAGAGTATTATGAAGTGAACGAAAGTACCTATTTAAGCTATAATCTTACTTTGGAAGGAGAAGTTATAGACGGTGATGCCGAGGTAGAGGGATACTCGATAGAGATTGATGAAGGAATAATCGAGGGGTATAAGATCTGCAGGGTAAGTGACCTTGGTATAGTCGAGGACCGTCAATACAGAGAAATCGACGCTACTGCTGATGAATATGTAATAGGTGTTGATGTATGGTTAGACCTAAATCAAAGATATCAACCCCCCTTAGAAAATTATGACTTCCCCATCGCTGAGGATGATCTGTTTTGGGCCAACACCACTATGAGGAGTTGGGGCTATTATGAATATGATGCCGGTTCCATAGGTGAGGGATATGATACCTTCGACGATAACATCACCTATGAAAGCGAAGCTATCATACCTTATAAGGAAATGGTAAGCACCCCTGCAGGGGATTTCGAGGCTTATTATGTAAACCATACCGTGAAGGACGGTGATGCGGAGGAAGGCGAAGAAGAATATGGGCATATGGAAAGTTGGTATGAAAGCGGTGTCAAATCATATGTGAAAGAGATACAGCAGATCAGAATGGACGATGACGAATTGATCATGGAACAAAGACTACAAGATCACAACGTATCGGAGATCACGAACGAATTATCCATAGATCCTTCGGAACAATGGGTTGAAGACGAGGTGACACTTACGGGACAATTCCCTGACCATCCTAATGAGGACGTTACCATCAGGCTTCCTGAAGGTGCAGAACCTATGAGTGAATGGACAACAACTACAGACGGCGACGGCAGCTTCGAGGAAGTGATAGAGGTACCTCTAGCAGATGACATGACCGAAACTTCACATGACTTCTCATCCGTGGGATTCGTTGCGGAGCTGGACGACTATGAAAACGAACACGCGGTAGCGACACTAGTGATCCATCATGACAATGCGCCTATTCATCCTACTCCCGTTGACGGGGCCGAGGATGTGGACCCGAATCCGGAGATGAGCGTTTTGATAGGACACGACAAGGACGAGTCCATGAACGTCACTTTTTACGACGCTTCAGACGACAGCGAGATCGGTTTTGCAGAAAACATCTCTAGTATAGATTACGCTTCCACCACGTGGGATGGCCTTGAGATAGGCACCACTTACGAGTGGTATGCGGTAGCTGATGATGAAGTGAACACTTATGAATCCGAGATTTGGAGCTTTACCACTCAAGTAGACGAAGCGGAGTACTTCAGTGTGGAGATCACCTCCCCTGAACAAGGTGAGGGATTTATTGGAGGTGAACCGGTAAATGTAGATTACACGGTAGAAAACACTGGTGGAGAAGCAGGCGTGCAGGACGTAGAGTTCTATGTTGATGGAACGCTCGTGGAGACAGAACCAGAAGTCAGTCTTGGACCTGGAGAGAGCTATGAAGGTGAATTCATATGGGACACTACAGGTGAAGAACCTGGATCTTATGATTTGTTAGTTTCTAGTGAAGATGACGATGATCTAGTGATGGTTACCATTCTGGAGGAAGGCATCTTCAACGTAGAGATAGTTGAATATCCTGAAGAAGTCAACGAAGGTGAAGATGTATTGTTGGAGTACTCTGTTATAAATACAGGTGATGAGAGCACACAAACGATAGAGTTCACTGTAGACGGGGCGCTAGAAGACAGCGCTGAGATCACCCTTGGAGCCAGCGAAGAGCATCAGGGTGAGTTCACATGGACGGCAGGAGCGCCGGGTGATTATACCCTTGCGGTCGCTAGTGAAGACGATGTTGACGAAGTGGTAGTTACCGTGATAGAAGAAGTGGTAGAATACGAATTGACTATAGAGGCGGAAGAAGGTGGAACTACGGACCCGGAACCCGATACGTATACTCATGAGCAGGACACGGAAGTACCGGTAGAAGCGATACCTGACGAGGAGTGGGAATTCAGTCATTGGGAAGGCGATGTGCCTGAAGGAGAACAGGAAGAGGCGGAAATAACCATATATTTGGACGATAACAAGGAGATAACCGCGCACTTCGAAGAAGATGATCCTGTGGTGGAATACGAACTAACTATAGAGAGCACGGAAGGCGGAGAAGTAGTCGAGCCTGGGGAAGGCACGTTTGAGTACGAAGAAGACGAAACAGTAGGTCTAGAAGCTGTAGCTGAGGATGGCTACCAGTTCGTCGAGTGGACAGGAGACGTAGAAACAATAGATGATACTGAAGAGGCCGAAACTACGATAGTGATGGAAGACGATTACACTATCACCGCAGAATTCGAAGAGATAGAAGAA
>SL_8KL_010_SEDDRAFT_10001297_pt1 | contig 21658 bp, 18 predicted proteins | sample SodLakKL_010_SED_4_FD_11160 | JGI IMG/M metagenome (IMG submission 11160) | reverse complement strand
GGTCTATTTATTGACCATGGCATGGGGGTAGTTATTGGTGAGACTACTGAAATTGGTGAAAATGTGACTATTTACCAGGGTGTTACCCTGGGAGGCACAGGCCATGAAAAGGGTAAGCGCCATCCAACTATCGGAAATAATGTTGTGATTGGAACTGGAGCTAAAGTACTCGGTTCTTTTAAAGTGGAAGATAATGTTAAGATTGGTGCAGGTTCAGTAGTTCTATCTGAGGTTCCCACTAATGCAACGGTGGTTGGTATTCCTGGTCGGGTTGTCAAGAAGGATGGCCAGAGGATCCATGCAGCCAGAGATCTTAATCATGGGGATCTTCCAGACCCAATTGGTGAGAGACTTCTTGATTTAGAAGAAGAGATGGAAGATTTAAGGAATGAAATTATAAGTCAGTATTCTAGCAAAAAAACTGGATAATTAACGTTATATACTTGACAAGTTTACTAAGTTATAGTAAAATAAATTTAAGGTAAATAAATAGATAATATTAAAATAGATTTGACTTAAATGAAAGGGATGATTTAATGAATATGAAAGGTCTAACCCAATTTATGATGATAGAAGATAATAATTATAAACGGTCTAAATTGAAAGATTTTAATAATAAAGTTAAGCTTAATGCTGTTAATTCTTTTGAAACAATTGACGGCATTTAATATAAAGTTTCCCCCCAAACCCCAAACCTGATAACTCCTGCCTGGCCTTCCCTGTGAAAGGGAAGGCCAATTTTTNTATATATTATATTTAGCTTTAAATCAATAATAATTACTGTTATAATATTGTAAGGAGTGCNTATATCATTTGACAAACGTTTGTATTATACTATAATATAAATAGAACTATAAATAAGNANNTANNNCTATTTTTGATGGAGGAAAAAAAATTTGAATTACATTCTCCTTATAGTCCAAAAGGAGATCAGCCAAATGCTATTAAAGAGCTGGTAGAAGGTTTAGAGAAGGGCTATCGTCATCAGACATTGCTTGGCGCTACCGGTACTGGCAAGACCTATACAATGGCTGCAGTTGTAGAAAAAATCAACAGGCCTACTCTAGTTATTGCCCATAATAAAACATTGGCAGCTCAGTTAACCAGTGAGTTTATGGAATTCTTTCCGAATAATGCAGTCGGCTATTTTGTNAGTTATTATGATTATTATCAGCCAGAGGCTTATGTGCCCCATACTGATACTTATATAGAAAAGGATTCATCTGTTAATGAAGATATAGATAAGTTGAGGCTGGCAGCTACAAGTTCGCTATTTGAGAGACGAGATGTATTAATAGTGGCNAGTGTTTCCTGCATCTATGGTCTAGGTTCTCCTGAGGATTATCTNGAGTTATCCTGTGAACTTGAGACTGGNAAAATTATGTCCAGAGATGATATTGTCAGAGACCTTTCAATGATGCAGTATAGCAGNAATGATATAGANTTTTCCCGGGGCCATTTTNGGGTTCGAGGGGATGTGATTGAGATCTTTCCAGCCTATAAGGATATTGCAATTAGAGTAGAATTATTTGGTGATGAGATTGAAAGAATTACTGAGATAAATACTGTGACCGGGGAGATCCTTGATGAACACAGGGAGTTTACTGTTTTCCCGGCCAGTCACTTTGTTACTCCTGAGAAGAAGACCAAGAGAGCAATTGAGACTATTAGAGAAGAATTAAATGAGCGACTTGAAGAATTAAGGAGCCAGAATAAGTTAGTTGAAGCCCAGAGGCTGGAGCAGAGAACCAGATATGATCTGGAGATGCTTGAGCAGATGGGTTTCTGTTCTGGAATTGAGAATTATTCCAGGCATTTAGCTGGTCGGCCACCTGGTTCAAGGCCTAAAACATTGCTGGATTACTTTCCTGATGATTTTTTGGTGATGATCGATGAATCCCATAAGACGATTCCTCAGATCGGAGGGATGTATGCCGGTGATAGGTCGAGAAAAGAAAAGCTGGTCGATTATGGTTTCAGACTACCTTCTGCTCTGGATAATAGGCCATTGAATTTTGGAGAATTTGAGGAGATCGTTAATCAGGCTATTTATGTTTCGGCTACTCCAGCTGATTATGAGCGGGAGCATAGCCAGCAGATAGTTGAGCAGATTATCCGACCGACTGGATTGGTTGACCCTGAGATTGAGGTCAGGCCAACTAAAAATCAGATAGATGATCTGATCGGTGAGATCAGGGATGTTGTTGATAATAAGGGTAAAAGAGTTTTGATTACAACTCTGACCAAGCGGATGTCTGAAGATTTAACTGAATATCTTGCTGAATCAGGGATTGATGTCCGTTATCTTCATTCTGATATTGATACGATTGAGCGGTCAGAGATTATTAGAGATCTCCGGTTAGGCAAGTTTGATGTGCTGGTTGGGATTAATCTGCTGCGAGAGGGTCTTGATCTGCCAGAGGTTGCTTTGGTTGCGATCCTTGATGCAGACAAGGAAGGTTTTCTCAGGTCTGAGCGGTCTCTGATTCAGACGATTGGTAGAGCAGCTAGAAATCGGGAAGGTTATGTTATTATGTATGCTGATAAGATGACTGGTTCGATGGAGAATGCGATTGCCGAGACTGATAGAAGACGGGAGATTCAGAAGGCGTATAACGAAGAGAATAATATCACTCCTAAGACGATTAAGAAGCCGGTAAGAAGGGTTGTTAAACCAGTTGAGATGGTTGTTAAAGAAGATGAGGATTTGACTTATGATATAAATGATGAAAATGGTGCTCAGGCTGAAGAAGTTGATATATCGGTAATGACTGAGCGGGAATTGACTGACCGGATGATTAACCTTGAGGAAGAGATGGAAGATGCTGCTGATAATTTAGAGTTTGAGGTGGCGGCTCAGATTAGAGATGAAATTGAAGAGATTGAAGCAGAATTAGAAAGCCGATAATTAAGTGGCTTAAATATAGATGAGGTGAAATTAATGTCTCGAGATAAGATAATTGTTAAAGGAGCAAGTGAGCATAATTTAAAGAAGATAGATGTTGAAATACCAAGGGATAAGCTGATAGTGATTACTGGATTAAGTGGTTCCGGGAAATCATCTCTGGCCTTTGATACGATTTATGCTGAGGGTCAGCGGAGATATGTTGAATCACTTTCTGCCTATGCCAGGCAGTTTCTAGGCCAGATGGAGAAGCCGAAGGTTGATTATATTGAGGGGTTATCACCGGCTATTTCGATTGACCAGAAATCGACTCAGAATAATCCCAGGTCTACAGTCGGTACTGTTACTGAAATTTATGATTACCTGAGATTGCTTTATGCCAGGATCGGTACTCCTCATTGTCCGGACTGTGGCAAGGAGATTGCCTCCCAGACTGTTGATGAAATAGTTGATCAGGTTCTGGATTTACCAGAAGATGCTAAGATTCAGATTCTGGCTCCTGTTGTGAAGAGTCGAAAAGGTGAGCATCGAAAAGTTCTGGCCAGGGCCAGAAGGAATGGTTTTGTCAGGGCTAGAGTCGATGGGGAGAATCATCTTCTGGAAGATGAGATTGAGCTGGATAAGAATTATAAGCATGATATTGAGATAGTTGTTGATAGACTTAAGGTCCGTTCAGATATCAGGAATCGTCTGGCTGATTCTATTGAGACGGCACTGGAGAATGGAGAGGGTCTGGTTATTGTTGATCAGATTGATGGTGAGGAATTAACCTTTAGCGAGAAATTTGCCTGTCCTGACTGTGGGGTCAGCCTGGAAGAATTAACTCCCAGAATGTTTTCCTTTAACTCACCCTATGGTGCCTGTTCTAACTGTGATGGCCTCGGGATAAAGAAGGAATTTGATCCAGACTTGTTATTAAACAGGGATAAACCGATCTCAAACGGAGGAATTATTCCCTGGGCAAATTCATCGAGCCGGTATTATCCTCAATTACTTGAAGCATTAGCTGAAGAATATGAGTTTTCCCTTGATACTCCGATTAATAAACTACCTGAAGAAATCGTAGAGGTTATACTTAATGGCTCAGGCAGGCAGCTTGAATTTCCTTATACTAATAGATATGGCAGAACTAGAAAGCATAAGACGACATTTAAGGGTATTATTGGCTATTTAAGAGAGCGAATCAATAAATCAGATTCACCTGGTTCCCATAAAAGGCTTGAAAAATATATGAGTGAGCGGCACTGTCAGGTCTGTGGGGGGCAGCGATTAAAACCAGTTGTTCTGGCTGTTACTATCGGAGGAAAATCGATTGCTGAATTTACAAGTATGTCAATCGGGGAATCCCTTGACTTTCTTGATGAGATTGATGAAAAGCTTGATGATAGATCGAGAAAAATAGGTGAAGAGATTTTAAAAGAGATCAAGAATCGGATTACATTTTTAAATGATGTTGGCCTTGATTATCTAACTTTAGATCGTTCTGCAGGAACACTTTCTGGTGGTGAGGCCCAGCGGATTAGGCTGGCAACCCAGATTGGTTCAGGTCTAATGGGGGTTCTCTATATCCTTGATGAACCCAGTATTGGTCTCCATCAGAGAGATAATAATAGATTATTAAGAACACTGGAGCATATCAGAGACCAGGGTAATACTGTGATTGTTGTTGAACATGATGAAGAGACGATTAAAGCTGCCGATCATATTATTGATATGGGTCCAGGTGCCGGCAAAAATGGCGGTGAAATCGTTGCCAGTGGTGATTTAAATGATATTATTAAGGCTAATGATTCTCTGACTGGTAAGTTTTTAAGAGGCGATGAGAAGATTCCAATTCCAGAAGAAAGATATGAACCAAACGGCAAATATTTAAAGATTAAAGGTGCCAGACAGCATAATCTTAAAGATATTGATGTTGATATTCCTTTAGGGACTTTTACCTGTATAACTGGAGTTTCTGGTTCTGGTAAGAGTACTTTAATTAATTATATTTTGAAGAGAAGGTTGATGCAGGAATATTATAAATCTACTGATAAACCTGGAGATCATGATGATATCGAGGGTATCGATCAGCTTGATAAAGTGATCAATATTGATCAGTCCCCGATTGGCAGGACTCCAAGATCTAATCCAGCGACTTATACAAAGGTATTTAATTATATTAGAAAGCTTTTTGCTGATACCCCTGAGTCTAGAAGGAGAGGTTATAAGAAAGGTCGGTTTAGTTTTAATGTGAAAGGCGGCAGATGTGAAGCCTGTAGTGGTGACGGTATTATTAAGATTGAGATGCATTTTCTTTCAGATATTTATGTACCCTGTGAGGTCTGTGGCGGCAAAAGGTATAATCGGGAGACCCTTGAGATCAAGTATAAAGGCAAGACAATAGCAGATGTCCTCGATATGACCGTTAGTGAGGCTCTCGAATTCTTTGAGAATATACCACCCCTTAAGAGGCGTTTACAGACGATTAATGATGTTGGCCTGGGTTATATTAAACTTGGACAGCCAGCTACAACTTTATCTGGTGGAGAAGCTCAACGGATCAAGATTTCTACTGAGCTAGGAAAACGGAGTACTGGCAAGACATTGTATCTTCTTGATGAGCCGACAACTGGTTTGCATTTTGCTGATATTAAGAAGCTGCTTAAGGTTCTGCATCGCTTAAGAGAAGGTGGCAATACAGTTATCGTAATTGAGCATAATCTTGATGTAATAAAATCTGCTGATTATATTATTGACCTTGGACCTGAGGGCGGAGATAAAGGTGGTCAGGTGCTGGCAACTGGAAGCCCGGAAGAGGTTGCCAAGGTTGAAGATTCATATACAGGTTATTTCTTGAATCAGGTTTTAAATGGTAGTCAGTCAAATAAAGCAACTGGTTAATTATTTGTACTGGAGGGATATTTAATAATGGCTGAAATTGAAGAACAATTAAAAGAACTTCCAGATAGTCCTGGAGTATATTTAATGCGGAATAAATCCAGGGAGATAATCTATGTTGGTAAGGCTAAATCCCTCCGGAGCCGGATCAGGTCATACTTTAGGAAGGGTAATCATACCTTTAAAAATACGATTCTGATCAGGCATATTGATGATTTTAATTATATTGTTACTGACACTGAAGTTGAGGCCTATATTTTAGAGGCGAACTTGATTAAGAAATATAATCCTAAATTTAATGTGCGATTGAAGGATGATAAGAGTTACCCATATTTGAAGATAACAACCCAGGATGATTTTCCTAGAATCTTTAAAACCAGAATAGTTAAAAAGGACGGCAATCAGTATTTTGGTCCATATGCCGATGTTGATGCTATCTATAAAACTATTGATCTCTTGAAGGATATTTTTAAGCTGCGGACCTGTAAGAAAGAGATTATTGCAGGTAAGCCTGAATCCAGGCCCTGTCTTAATTTTCATATTGATAAATGTTCTGGACCCTGTATCGGTGAGATTTCTAAAGATGAATATCGCCAGAATATTGAGCGGATTGCAGATTTTCTGGCTGGCCGTCAGGGTAGCCTGATTAAACTGGTGACAGAAAAGATGGAGAAAGCTGCAGCTAATCAGGAATATGAGAAGGCTGCCTTTTATAGGGATGGCCGGAAGGCCCTTAATGAGATGGCCAGGCAGCAGAAGATTATCACTGGTGATGAAGGCAATAGAGATGTAATGGCGATTGCAACTGAGCCAGAAAGTGATACAGCCTGTGCTCAGATATTAATTGTCCGCCATGGAAGGTTGATTGGTCAGGACTATATTCTCTTGGAGGGTGCTGTTGATACAGAGGAAGAAGAATTGCTCAGTTCATTTATTACCCAGTATTATAGCCAGAATCAGGATATACCTGAAGAAATATTAACCTATCAGCTACTGACTAATCAGGAGAAATTAGCGGATTTTTTAAGCAGTCAGAGAGGTTTTAAAGTTAGATTACACCATCCTGAAAAAGGTGAGAAGAGACGATTGACAGATATGGCCAGCAGAAATGCTGAACAGAATCTTAAAAGGTCAATGATAAAAAGGCGCTATCAGCAGGAGAAGTCTGCTAAAGAATTGGCTCAGTTACAGGAATATCTGGAACTCGAGAATAAACCATTCCATATTGAAGGGTTTGATATTTCAAATATCCAGGGGACTGATACTGTTGCATCGCTGGTAGTTTTTAAACATGGAGAACCTGCTAAAGATCAATACCGGCGCTTTAAAATAAAGACAGTTTCTGGTCCTGATGATTTTGCCAGTATGAAAGAGGTTATAAAAAGAAGGTATTCACGGATTTTAGATGAAGGCAGAAAACTTCCTGATTTAATATTGATTGATGGTGGTAAAGGACAACTCAGTGCAGCTGTTGAAGCCCTTGATCAATTGGGGCTAGCCCAGCTTGAAATAATTGGCCTGGCTAAAAAGGAAGAAGAAGTATTTCTTCCTAATAGATCAGAGCCTGTAATCATGCCAGTTAATTCTCCAGGATTATATTTACTTCAGAGGGTCCGGGATGAGGCTCATCGGTTTGCAGTTAATTATCATAGAAAATTAAGAAGTAGAAGATTGACACATAGTATGCTTGATCAGATTCCAGGGGTTGGACCTACTCGCAGGAAAAGTTTGCTTGAACATTTTGGCTCTCTGGCAGAGATTAGGTCTGCCAGTATTGATAAATTAACTGAAGTATCAGGAATTAGTGATGCAACAGCAGAAAAAATTTATAATTATCTGCAGGAACATGTTAAACCAGGTTAAATTTTTGAAGATATAACTGATAATATCTATTGACATTGGCTTAAATGCTAGATATAATATCAATAGAATTGTGGATATTTTATCAACTTTTTTAAGCAATATCTATAAATCTGAGGAGGTGAGCTTAAATGGCTTATGTAATTTCTGATGATTGTATTTCCTGTGGTGCCTGTGAACCAGAATGTCCTGTAGAGGCAATTAGTGAAGGTGATTCAATATATGTTATCGATGCTGATACCTGTATAGATTGTGGTGCCTGTGAACCTGTATGTCCAGTTGATGCTATTAGCCCTGAATAAACTTACTTATTTGCCGGAGTTTCTCTCCGGCTTTTTTTCCATTTATTTATTAAATTAAATTTAATAAATAAATCTTAAATACAGTTTAATGTAATTGTTATAAAGGGGAGATGATTTTTTTGAAAGAAATAAAAAAGATTGATCAAGAGGTTGCAGAAATTATTAATGAAGAACAGGAGAGACAGGATAATAATATTGAATTGATTGCTTCAGAAAACTTTGTTAGTGAAGCTGTCAAAGAGGCTGCTGGTTCCTGTTTAACTAATAAATATGCTGAAGGTTATCCAGGTAAGAGATATTATGGTGGTTGTGAAGTAGTCGATAAAGTAGAAAGACTTGCTATTAAAAGAGCTAAAGAATTATTTGATGCTGATCATGCTAATGTTCAGCCCCATTCAGGTTCTCAGGCCAATCAGGCAGTTTATTTTGCAACTCTATCACCTGGAGATACAGTTCTGGCAATGGATTTAACCCATGGAGGTCATTTAACCCATGGTAGCCCTGTGAATATGTCTGGAGAATATTATAACTTTATTCATTATGGAGTTGAAAAGAATAAAGAGGTAATTGACTTTAAACAGGTAAAAATGCTTGCTGAAGAATATAAACCAAAAATGATTGTTGCAGGGGCAAGTGCTTATTCTAGAATTATTAATTTTAAAAAGTTTAGAAAAATAGCAGATGAAGTTGGTGCTTACTTTATGGTTGATATGGCGCATATTGCAGGTCTTGTTGCTGCTGGACTTCATCCGAATCCTGTAGAAGAAGCAGATTTTGTTACTTCTACAACCCATAAGACATTAAGAGGTACCAGAGGCGGATTAATTCTCTGTAAAGAGGAATATGCTAAGAAAATTGATAAAGCTATTTTCCCTGGCATTCAGGGTGGGCCATTAATGCATATTATTGCTTCAAAGGCTGTTTCTTTTAAAGAAGCTCTTAGTGAAGAATTTGTAGAATATCAGGAGAAAGTAGTTAGAAATGCCAGAGCACTAGGTGAAAAATTACAGGATTATGGAATGAGACTTGTTTCTGGTGGAACAGATAATCACTTATTGTTAGTTGATTTAACTAATATGGAGATTACAGGTAAAGAAGCTGAAGAAGCTTTAGATAAAGTTGCGATTACTGTTAATAAGAATACTATTCCTTTTGAGACTAGAAGCCCTTTTGTAACCAGTGGGATTAGAATCGGAACTCCAGCTGTTACAACAAGAGGTATGGGTGAAGAAGAAATGAAACAGATCGGTGAATTGATGTATGAGACTTTAAAGAATTATGATAATGAAGATAAATTGAAGGAGATTAAAAGGGATGTCCTTGCTTTAACGAATGAGTTTAAATAAAAACTTTTAAATTGGGCGCCTTTCAGGCGCTCTTTTTTTATTTGGCAGGAATTTTGCAATAAAACTTGAATAGATATAGTATAGAGGTGATATAAAATGGATTATAAAATGATTGCAATTGATTTAGATAATACATTATTAACGTCTGAGAAAAAGATTGATAACTATACAGCAGATTTAATAATGAAAGCAGATAAAGCTGGCAAGAAAGTAATACTAGCTACAGGCAGAATGTATGAAGCAGCAGTTCCTTTTCTTGAAGAATTAGGTCTTGATACACCATTAATAACTTATAATGGTGCTTTAGTTAAGGATAAAAATAGAGAAGTAATTCAGGAAAATCTAATTCCTAATGAATTAACTAAAGAGGTTGTTGAATTTGCAGAAGATTATGGGATACATATTCAGTATTTTAGTGAAGGGAATTATTACTATCGCTGGAGAAATAAATATGCCAGGGAATATGGGGAGATAATAGGTATTGCAGGAGTTGAAACCAGGGTGAAATTACAAAACTATATTGAAAATCCTGCTCTTAAATTATTGGTTATAGAGGATGAAGAGAAAAGAAGAGAATATTTTAAGAGTGAATTAAATAAATATTACAAGCAACGTCTGAGTATATCATCATCTATGGCGACATATATTGAAATAACTGCATCTAATGTTAATAAGGGTAGAGCTTTGGCTGGTCTTGCTGATAAGTATAATATTTTGCCAGAAGAAATTATAGCTGTCGGTGATGGTTATAATGATTTACCGATGCTTGAAATGGCAGGTTTAGGTGTTGCGATGGAAAATGCTCCTGAAGAAGTCAGGGCAAATGCTGATAGAATTACTCAGTCCAATGATGAACAGGGAGTTGCTAAGGTATTAGAATATCTATTATCTTGCAATGATTAGGCATAGTAGATATAATTAAGGGAGGGCTTGAATTGTTAGTTGTTCAAATTATTAAAGATGTTTTTAAAACTTTTTATGGTGGGCTTTTTAAAGCTATAATTTTAAATTTAATCTGGTTTATATTAATTTCTCCAATAGTATTTTTATTTGTTAATGGGATTTACCTTGACTTTTTTATTCCCTTTATGCTACCTGTTTTAATACTTGGTCCTATAATATTGACAGGGTTAAATTTATTAAATAAGATATATCAGAATGAGGATTTTAGTTTAAAAGAAATATTTTCAACTATTAAAACTTCATTTTTACCTGGGCTTCTTGCTATCATATATACTCTTGCAGTTTATATAATTTTAATAATAGATATCTGGTTTTTTTATGGGAGAAGTGATGGTAATTTATTATTTTTAGTTTTAACAGCTTTATTTGTTTATTTGACTGTATTTTTTAGTATAACTCAATTATATTTCTGGGGCTTATTAGTTCATGGTAGAGAACTTACTTTATGGACTAAAATTAAGAGGTCTATCTTTTTATCAGTTGATAATATTTTACAGTCTTTTTTATGGCTGGCAATTGTGACAGCTATTACAGGTGGCTTTTTATATTTAACCCCAATTTTTCCGGCACTATATTTTAGTATTACAGGCCTGACAATTATAATTGGGACAGATAAATTTTTAAATACTTATAAAGAAGAAGATTATAAAAGATTAATGAGCAATGGCAAATTAAGTGATTGAGAGGGAGATATTAAATGGTTAATTATTTTGTTGGTGTTGATTTAGGGGGTACTAAAATTTTAACTGCAGTTGCTGACCTAAAAGGAAATATTCTGGCAGATGTCAAAATGGCAACTGAAGTAGAAAAGGGCGAAGAAAATATAATAAATAACATCGATAAGAGCATCAGAACTGTTGTTGGGAAGGCTGAATTAAGCCTTGGAGATGTTAAAAGGGTTGGTGTTGGTAGTCCGGGGCCTCTTAGTATAAAGAAAGGTATCGTATACGAGACTTCTAATCTGCCTTTTAAAAACTTTCCAATTGTGAAAATGCTGGAATCAAAGGTTAATATACCAGTTGTGCTTGAAAATGATGCTAATGCTGCTGCTTTAGGTGAAAAATTATTTGGTGCTGGAATTGACAGTGAGGTTATGGCATATATTACAATTAGTACAGGTATCGGCGGCGGGCTGGTTATTGGAGAAAAAGTTTTTCATGGAAGCAATGATGGTGCCGGTGAAGTAGGTCATATGATAATTGAACCTTCAGGCCCTCCATGTGGTTTTGGACAGCATAAAGGTTGTCTTGAAGCGATGGCATCTGGTACAGCTATTATCAGAAATGTTAAGAATGGATTAAGAAATGATCCAGGTAAATGGCTAAAAAATTATGAGGGCAAGATTGATGATATTGACGGCTATGATATTGCAAAAGCAGCCCGAAATGGGGATGAACTTGCAAATAAAATTTACCAGGATGCTGGTAGATATCTCGGAATAGGTATGGCTAACTTAATTAATCTCTTTAATCCTGATACAATAGTATTTGGTGGAGGAGTAATGAAAGCCAAAGAATTATTCTGGTCTGAGATGAAAAAATCAGTAAAAGAGAATGCTTTAACGGCATCTGCCAATGATTGCAAGTTTTTAGAGGCAGTCTTAGGAGATAATACTGGAGTTGTTGGAGCAATAGCAGTAGCTATAAAGGGGTGATTTCTTGGTAGATAAAAAGCCATCTGTTACAGTTAAAGAAATTCAAGAAGAATTATCTATTAAATTACTGGCAGGAGAAAATAATATTGAAAGAATAATAGAAGTTAGTGATTTAAAAAGACCAGGAATTGAACTGGCAGGCTATTGGAAACATTTTGTGCCAGAGCGAATTCATATTTTAGGTACAACAGAAACTTCTTTTCTTGAGGGGCTTAGTAAAGAAACTTTAACAGAAAGACTTGAAAAATTTTATAGTTTAGATCCTAGAGCAGTGATAATTACTAGAAATATAAAGCCGATGGATGAGTTAATAGCTCTTGCTAATAAATATAATATTCCTCTTTTACAGTCAGAACTTTCAACAACCAGATTTATTAGTAGATTAACAGCATTCTTAGAGGATAAGTTAGCTCCTATTATTTTTGAACATGGGGTTTTAGTTGATATATATGGTTTAGGAATTTTAATCCGGGGCAAAAGTGGAATTGGGAAAAGTGAAACTGCAGTAGAATTAATCAAAAGAGGACATCGGCTGGTTGCTGATGATAAAATTAATATTAGGGCTATTGGTGAAAGAGAATTAATTGGAACTGCTCCAGAAAGAATTAAACATTTCCTTGAGATGCGAGGAATTGGAATTATTAACGTTAAAAGGTTATTTGGTGCTGGGGCAATCAAAGATTCTACCAGAATTGATATGGTTGTTCATTTAGATAAATGGAAAGATGATAAGAGTTATGAACGACTCGGCATTGATACCTATTCAACTGAGATACTTGGTATTGAAATTCCGGAATTAACTATACCAGTTAGACCAGGTAGAAATATAGCTCTGGTTCTAGAAGTTGCAGCCATGAATCACCGTTTAAATACAATGGGATATAATGCTGCAGAGGATTTGGCGGAAAAAATTAAGGAGAAGAAAAGTTAGGAGAGCTTCTCATGTATCTGAAATTTATTATTATGTTTTTAATAATTATAATATTGATGCCAGGCTTAATTTATGCCAATGTTAATTCAAATAATGGATATCCTGAAACTATTTATTATGGAGAAGATCCTGTAGGCGATGATTATGGACCAGGTTCTTATAGGTATCCAGGGCATAGAGTCTTTCAACCAGGTGAGGGTCATTATGATTTGAAATCATTTAAAATACAGACAGTTGGAGAAGATTATAGATTCATTTTTGAGTTTGGTGAAATTGCAAATACCTGGGATGGGAAATATGACTTTAGTCATCAATTGATTCACATGTATTTTGATAAGGACTCGACAACTGGTCAGACTGAGTTGTTTAGGCAGGGGGCCAGGGTAAAACTCAATCCAGATTTTCCCTGGGATTATCATCTCCAGTTTAGTGGGTGGTGGTTAAGGTTGATTGAGCCAGATGATGATCCTGATGATCTTGTTAGGGATATTTTAAATGTTGATGCTGAAGTTTCTCCCTGGGATTTATATGATATCAATGTTGAAATATTAGAAAATAAGATATTACTGGAACTGCCTCAAGAATCTCTTGGAAATATTGAAGGAAGCAGATTTTATTTATTTGTTGGAGGTTTTGATCCATTTGGAGAAGATAATTTTAGGCCTGTTCAAAATCATCGTACAAATTGGTCATTCTTTTATGATCATAATTTAGATGAATCAGGGAATTTTGAATATGAAGAAGCAACCAGGGTTATAGATTATTTTTATCCTGAAGATGGTTATCAGGAAGAATTTTTAGGAGTAAATTTTGCTGAAATGGATCACTTGGAGCCTGTTAAAATTCCATTACCTGAAAAAACTTTTATTGAATTGATTCGTGGTTATAGTTATCTGATTGCATTAATATATATTTTAATTAGCTTTTTTATTATTTCGTATATTTTATATTTTATTATGAGGAGTGCCAGTGATGAATAAAGATGCTTTAAGGTTTTGTCGAAGAATACTAAAAGAAGTCTCCAGAAGTTTTTCTTTAACTATACCGATGTTAGATCCTGAGATCAAGAATGCTGTTATGATAGTTTATTTACAGGATAGGCTTCTTGATAATTTTGAAGATGAATTACCTGAATTGGAAGATGATCAACGGAAAAATTTAATGGATAAAGTAGTTGAAGTATTTAACCCTGCTCATCGTCAGGAACCACCTCTGATACAGGAAATTGAGGAATATGCAGATGAATTTATTGATGACTCATTGAAAGTTTTAACTGCAAATGTTAATCTACTCTGGGAAGCTTATCATGGTCTTGATTCCTATGTTAAAGCAAGGTCATTTTACTGGTTAAAAGAGATGAATTCAGGCATGCAAAAATATTTGGATAATGGAATTAAAACTTTTTCAGATTTAGATGAATACTGTTATTATGTTGCAGGAACTGTTGGAGGGTTTCTTTCTGATTTAATTATTACTAAGTATAACTTAAATCAGAGGCAAGCTGAAATTTTAAGAGAAAATTTCAATGAAGCAGGTTTGTTTTTGCAGAAGGTAAATATTACCAGAGATATTCGTGAAGATATATTGAATAGAGATAGAATCTTTTGGCCACTTGAAGAATTAGGTCTTAAGAGGGATCAATTATTGAATAAAGAATATAAAGAAGAGGCGATGTTATCTTTACACAAGATGATAGAAAATATTAAAAAACATGTACCAGCCTTAATTGAATATTACGATGCCTTGCCAGATGAAGCTAGTGGTTATAAGAGGTTTTTTGCAGTAAATAATGCCCTTGGGTTAGCAACGATTGAACGTTTAAGCAACAATGAAGCAGTTTTTTATAGTTCAAAGCCGGTTAAGGCTTCTAAATTAGAGTTTATGGCAATAATGAAATCTTCAGAAAGAAAGTTATATGAATATGCTGAGGAAATTGATTAGCTCATTTTAGAGTTTGAGAGGTGGTAAATATGCGTTTTATTATAATAACAGGAATGTCAGGTGCTGGTAAATCTTTAGCCTTAGATACACTTGAAGATAAAGGCTATTACTGTGTGGATAATTTACCTCCGGCATTAATAATTAAATTTGCTGAATTATGCAATCACTCAGGCCAGGATAAAGTTGCTCTGGTAAGTGATATAAGAGGCAGGCAATTTTTTGATGAATTAATAAATTGTTTAAATGAACTTGATGAAGATGGTTTGGATTATGAACTATTATTTTTAGAAGCAGAGGACAATACACTGGTACAGAGGTATAAAGAGACTAGACGGAGGCATCCTCTTGATAAAGAAGGTAGACTTTTAGAGGCTATCAAAAAAGAAAGGGAATTGCTCTCTGAAATAAAGGGAAAAGCAACAAAGATAATAGATACTAGCAAGCTTTCTGTTAAGAAATTTAGAGATGATTTAAATCGGAACTTTGGATATGATAAAGAAGGTAGAGGTGGAATTTTAATTTCTTTGATTTCATTTGGATTTAAGTATGGTTCTCCAATTGATGCAGACACTATTTTTGATGTTCGTTTCATGCCTAATCCTCACTATATTGATAATCTCAGGCCAATGACCGGGGAAACAGATGAAGTTCAGGAATATATTTTCAAATGGCCAGTAGTAAATAGGTTTTATGATAAGTTATTTAATTTTATGAAATTTTTGCTTCCTGAATATATTAAAGAGGGTAAGAGTCATTTTACAATAGGGATAGGTTGCACTGGTGGCAAGCATAGATCTGTTGCTTCTGTAATTCGTTTAAAGGAATATTTAATAGGTTTAGGATACAAGGTTAGTTTGGAGCATAGAGATATAAATAAATAGGTGGCGGTTATTTTGAAATTATTTAAATGGCTTTATCCAGGAATAAAACTAAAGAGATGGATATTTCTGTTATTATTAGGATTGTCATTTGTTATTATTGGTTTATTACTGGTCTTTAATAGGCAGTTATTAAGTTATATTCAAATAAATATTGATACCTGGGTGGAGATGATAGATTTACCAAGACAGTTAGTCACTAATCTTTTAGGAGGACTCTATCTTATTGGTGGAATAATCCTGGTGATATTTTCTTTGAGGAAAATGTTTGATAGAATAAGTCAAAAAAATGAAAAATTAGTTGATGATTTATATCAAAAAGAGGTATTGCAGAAGGGTTCCAAGGTTGTTGCTCTTGGTGGCGGAACAGGACTTTCAACACTTTTAAGAGGTTTAAAGACAAAAACCAGTAATATAACAGCTATAGTTACTGTAGCCGATGATGGCGGTAGTTCAGGGAAGTTGAGAGATGAGCTTGGAATGCCACCTCCAGGAGATATTAGAAACTGCCTGGTTGCATTAGCTGATACAGAGCCATTGATGGAGGATCTATTCCAATACCGTTTTAGTAATGAGGGCCACTTAGTTGGTCATAGTTTCGGTAATTTATTTATAGCTTCAATGTCTGAGGTTTTAAATGATTTTGAAGAAGCTATTAAAGAATCAAGTAAAGTTCTTGCTATTAGAGGTCAGGTTTTACCTGCTACAAGTGAGAATGTTCAGCTTGGAGCAATCTATAAGGATAAGACTAGACAGATTGGGGAATCATTAATACCAGTAGATGGTAAGGAAATAGATAAAGTTTTTTTAGAACCTTCAAACTGTAAACCTTCTCAGAGAGCAGTTGAATCTATTAAAGAGGCAGATTTAATTGTATTAGGTCCAGGAAGTCTTTATACCAGTCTTTTGCCAAATTTATTGATTGATGAAATTCAGAAAGAAATTAAAAATAGCTCAGCTAAAAAGGTATTTATCTGTAATGTTATGACCCAACCTGGAGAGACTAATAATTTTTCTGCTGCAGATCATCTTAAGGCAATTTATGATCATACAGGGGATAAAATCTTTGATTGGATTGTTGTAAATAAAAAAGAGATATCTGGTAAGTCAGTTAGGAGATATGAAGAAGAAGGAGCATTTCCAGTGAAAATTGATTATGATGAGTTGGATAAGTTGGATGTTAAGATAAAAGAAGAAGACCTTCTTGCTAAAAGTAAAGATAATACGTATTTGCGTCATAATCCTGAAAAGTTGGCTAATATTGTTCTAAATCTTCTAAAAGAAAAATAGCTGGAGGCTCAAAAATGTCTTTTACAGATGAAGTAAAACATGAATTGATTAGATATGAAAATCAATCGTTTAAGGAAAGAAAATCTGAACTTGCCGCTTTATTGAGAATAACTGGTTCTATTTCTATAATCAATAAAAAGCTTTCTGTGCAATTAAAATTAAAATATGGTGATTTAGCCCGATTGATTTATAGGTGGCTTAAAGATAATTATAAGCTAGAAGTAGAAATTATTGTTAGGAAAAATACTACTTTAAAAAAAGAACAATATTATGAATTAAATCTTCCACCTCAGGATGGTTTAGATAAATTTTTAGCTGATTTAGGAATATTTAATGAAGAAAGAGGTCTTGATTTTTCAATTAAATCTGAATTTCTACAGTCTGATAGTTCAGGTCGGGCATATCTAAGGGGTCTCTTTATAGGTGGAGGTTCAATTAATCATCCCAGAAGTGGTTACCATTTGGAATTTCGCTGCGAACATCATGCACAGGCGAAGGATTTAATAAAATTACTTTCTTTATTTGATATATCTGCAAAAATGGTTGATCATAAAGATAGATATATGGTTTATTTAAAAGATTTTGAGAGTATAACTACATTATTAAATTTAATTGGTGCTCAACAATCTCAGCTTAAAATGGAAGATGTTAAAATCTTACGGGAAATAAAAAATGATGTTAATCGGAAATTAAACTTTGAGACAGCAAACCTGGATAAAACAGTCGAAGCAGCTATGAATCAAATTGAGGATATTGAACTAATAGACCAGGAGATTGGGTTAATAAATCTCACTTCTTCTTTGCAAGAAATTGCCCGTTTACGAATGAAAAATCCCTATGCTAGTATTAAAGAACTTGGGCAGAAACTTGATCCACCCTTAAGTAAATCAGGTGTTAATCATCGCCTGCGGAGACTTAATAAAAAAGCAGAAAAAATCAGGGGGAATAATTAATGGATTTAAAGATGGATATAAATATTGAGCAACGCCAGGAATTAATTATGACCCCACAATTACAGATGGCTATTAAATTACTTCAATTTTCTAGTTTAGAATTAGAAGAATATCTGGATGAAGAACTTTTAGAAAATCCTATTATTGAAAAAGAAGATAAAAAAGAAGAATGGGAAGAAAGTCTTGAAGACCATTATAATTCAAAAAAATTTAGTAGAAGTTCTAATTCAACAGAGGGACAAGATAGTTTTGAGAGTTATACAAATTATCGTCCTGGTTTAATTGAGCATTTAGAAAACCAGCTTTATGAAGTTTTACCAGAATCAGAATTAGATTTAGGAAGATATATAGTGAGTAATTTAAATCAGGATGGGCTTTTAATACCTTCAGTAGAAGAGCTGGCAGAAGAAACAGGTAAAGATCCTGTTTTAATTAATAATGTATTAAGAAAAATTCAACATCTTGATCCAGTTGGGATAGCCTCAAGAAATATTAAAGAGGCATTATTGATTCAGCTTGATAAAATGGGGAGAGATAATGACCTTGCTATGAAAATAGTTGCAGGTTGCTGGGATAAATTAAATGACCTTTCTATAAAAAAATTAATGAAAAAATATAAGGCTACCGAAGAAGAAGTTCTATATGCCCTTGAAAAAATTAAAAATCTTCAACCGAGACCTGCATCATTATATTCTAATGAAGAATTAAAAACCGATTATCTAGAGCCTGATATTTTAATAAAGAGAGATAATGGAGAATATTATGCAGAATTAAATTCATCTAATACTCCAGTATTATCAATTAACCCAAAATATTATAACTTAATGAAAAATACTGAAGATGATGAGACAAATGAATTTTTAAAGAAAAAATTTAAAGCAGCTATCTGGTTAATTAGAGCAATTGAACATAGAAGAATGACACTTTTAAAAATCAGTAATGTTTTAATTGAAAGGCAGAAAGAATTTCTTGAACAAGGAGTAAAACATCTTAACCCTCTGACAATGCAAGAAGTAGCGGATGAAATTGAAATGCATGAATCAACTGTTAGTAGGGCTAGTAATGATAAATATGTTCAGACTCCTCAGGGCCTTTACAGCATGAAGTTTTTCTTTGCTAGTGGTGTAGATAATCGTTCATCTGCCAGCATAAAAGCTTTAATTACTGAATATATTAAAAAAGAAAACAAAAATAAAGCATATAGTGATAGCAAATTAGCAGAAATATTAACTAAAAATGAAGGCATAAATTTATCTAGAAGAACAATTGCTAAATATAGAAATAGCCTGGGTATTCCTTCTTCATTAGAAAGGAGAAAATGGAAGCGGTGTTAAAATTCTAATTTGTACTTGCAAAAAGAAAATTAATGTATTATAATTAGNTCGAGGATTAATCTTAGGTTTTTTTGCAGCAGCTGGGACAAATATGTTCAAGAAGGACAATTATGTTCCCGCTTCGGCATTTGAGTTTTTCTAACACCCAGGAGTGGTGAACTGTGGATTATCTATTTAAAGTTCAAAAGAAAATAGTGCCTGAAGTTGTTGATTTAGCAGAAGTTAGATATTCTATCTTAAAGAAAATTTATCATGAAGAACCAATAGGTAGAAGATCTTTATCTGAAGGCCTTAAATTAAGTGTACGCCAGGTGCGGAATGAGCTTAAGTTCTTAAACGAGCAGGGTTTAATAAAAGTTAGTAGGGCAGGAGTCTCATTGACTCAAGAAGGAAAAGATTTTATAACTGAGTTAGAACTATATTTTACTGAAATAAAAGATTTTGCTAACCTTGAAGAAAAAGTGGAAGAAAAATTAGATATTAACGAGGTTTTAATAGTTCCTTGCAACTTAGAGCATTCTAATCTTATAAGAGAAATAGGTAGAGTTGCGGCAAACTATCTTCGCAGGCTTTTAAGAACTGAAGATGTAATAGCAATTACGGGTGGGTATACAATGGCTCAGGTTGCAGAAATGATGCCTTTTTGCGATGAAAAATATAATAATACTATAGTTGTTCCTGGGAGAGGTGGTCTTGGAGAAGAAGTAGATATTCAGGCTAATACTATTGCTGCCTCAATTGCTAAAAAAATAGGCGGTAAGTATTATTTATTACAGGTGCCTGATAATCTTAAAGTAGAAAATATTTCTCTGATTAAAAGTGAACCTTCAATCCAAAAAACTTTAGATATTTTACAGAAGGCTAATATTCTTGTTCATGGAGTTGGTAATGCAGCCGAGATGTCAGCAAGAAGAGGTATGGATCAGGCTGAAATAGATGAAATTTTATCAAAAGGTGCTATAGGAGAAGCTTTTGGTTATTATTATAATCTTGATGGGGAAATTGTTTACTCGACCCCATCGATAGGATTGAATTTAAAAGATGTTGAAAACATTGGCACTGTTATAGCTGTAGCAGGCGGAGAAAAGAAAGCTGAAGCAATTAAGTCAATTATATCTCCTAAATATCAGGATGTATTAATAACTGATGAGGATACAGCAAAAAGAATAATATCCCTATAATCAAGGGAATTATTAATATAATTAATTAAAAATATCAGGAGGGTGATAAAATGAGTGTAAAAGTAGGAATTAATGGTTTTGGAGCAATTGGGAGAAGAGTTATAAGAAGTTCATATCAGAATGATAATGTTGAATTTGTAGCGGTTAATGACCTTATAGAACCACAACAGTTGGCCTATCTACTCAAATATGATACTAATTATGGTAAGTTGGATGCTGAGGTTGATTATACTGATGACAGTATCATTATTGATGGTAAAGAGATTAAAGTTTTCTCTGAAAAAGATCCTGCTCAGTTACCCTGGGGAGATCTTGGAGTTGAAGTAGTAATAGAAGCAACTGGATTATTTACTGATGGTGGAGATGCTAAAAAGCATCTTGAAGCTGGCGCTAAGAAAGTAATAATTTCAGCACCTGCTAAAAATGAAGATTTCACAACTGTATTAGGTGTGAATTTCGATGAATATGATCCTGAAAAACATCATATAGTATCAAATGCTTCATGTACAACTAATGGTCTTGCTCCGGTATGTAAAGTTCTTGATGATAAATTTGGAATTGAAAAAGGCTTAATGACAACAATTCATGCCTATACATCTTCACAGAATCTTTTAGATGGTCCATATGCCTGGAAGAAGATAACAAGAGGAAGAGCTGCTGCTGAAAATATTGTTCCAACAACAACTGGTGCAGCTAAAGCTATTTCTGATGTTATGCCTCAATTAGATGGTAAGCTTGATGGTATGGCTGTTAGAGTTCCTACTCCAACAGGCTCATTAATTGACATGGTCGTTGATCTTGAAGAAAATGTAACTGTAGAAGATATTCATAAAGCGATGAAAGAAGCTTCTGAAGGTGAGCTTAAAGGTATATTAGGCTACACTGAAGATGCAATTGTTTCAAGAGATATTTTTGGAGATTCACATTCTTCAGTATATGACCCAAATCATACTAAAGTAATTGGTGGTAACCAGGTAAAAGTTCTAACATGGTATGACAATGAGTGGGGTTATTCCTGCCGTCTTGTAGACCTAGCAATTAAAATGAAAGAAGCAGGACTATAAATTATAAATATTAAAATATAGCAGGTGGCTTTAATATGAGTCGCCTGCTATAATATTCTGATCGAGAATTTATTTATCTGGAGGGATTATAGATGAAAAAAGCATTGAAGGATTTTAATTTCAAAAATAAAAAAGTGCTTGTCCGAGTTGACTTTAATGTACCATTAGATGGAGAT
>SL_8KL_010_SEDDRAFT_10001296_pt1 | contig 21683 bp, 22 predicted proteins | sample SodLakKL_010_SED_4_FD_11160 | JGI IMG/M metagenome (IMG submission 11160) | reverse complement strand
GGCATTTTCCATCAACTCTTTAGCGGGAACTCCTCTATACTCAGCGTTCCTATCGATAACTGCAACTTCTTCAAAGGGTAACATAGCAGTTCACCTAAGAGATGTCAAACCATAAAAAATTTCGGAGTTCATATCCGAGGTCCTATCATAGACCACATAAGTAAAAATAGGACCAATAGGGCCAACGCATAAGTCATCCCAGATGATAATTTCTCCCCCAAATCTTCATTCAATCCTAGTTTTTCGGAGATAGCCTCGATACCGTCTCTAAATAGATGCCCTCCATCAAGAGGAACTGCAGGAAGTGCATTGAATAAACCCAAGAGAAGGTTCAACCAGAAAACCCAGTACAATGAATTGGCTATGATCCAAAATGAACTCGTTGGTAAGCCCGAGAGTGGACCGCTTATCTCATAAAGTCCTGTGATTTCTTCAGGTACAGGAGATAAACCAAGTAGAGGAAGAGAGATATATGTCGCGACGTTCTGGAAATAGAACCTCATAGGTTGTAGTCCCGTTTCGCCTCCTGTAAGAGGTCTAGAAAGCAAATTAGGTAACCAATCGGCATCTTCATACACGATGCCAAAATATCCCATGTTTATACCCATGATTCCGTCTTCTAAAGTTAAATTCGCATACTTCTTTTCGTATCTAGAACCATCTTTCTGCCAATATGTCAATTCTATTTTTTGATCCTCATTCTTATTTTCTAATATATCTCTGAGGTCATTTCTATTACGGATCGGTTCGTTATCGATTTGATATAGTATGATTCCGGTCTCTAATCCTGCTTCTTGTGCTGGAGATTTCTCCAATACTCCAAAAACGACCAATCCTACGGTGACATTTTTCACAGTACGATGTTTTTCACCTCTCCTCACTGTTACGTCAACTTTTCTCAAAATTTCTTCATTCTCTTCATTCGTTTCTGTAATGTTTATATCTAGTGAGTCCATGTAGTTGACACCTGTGATGTCTTTTCCGTCGATTGCCACAATCTGCTCGTAAGACTGCATTTCTGCTTCCGCGGCAGGCGTGCCTTCATAAACTCCTCTTATCATAATGCCATCTTCTTCCGCGGAAACCGAGCCCATGAATACCATCGAAAATATTAGGACTAAAACGATCGCAAGAACGATATTTGAGGTCGCCCCAGCAGCAAACATCCGATCCCTTTTGATTCTTTCCGTTTTTTCCAATTCGTCTTCATCAGGTTCAACAAAAGCGCCTAGAGGAACTACTAAAAATATGAGGCCCAAGGATTTTATCTTCACATCTGCCACTCTAGAAAGTATACCATGTGAAAATTCATGAACAATTATACCTACAGCTAGACTCAAAATACCATATCCAACAGGTATGAACGGATTAACACCAGGAATGACCAATATCTCCTCAGCCTGTGGGGCATGCTCGGCAGGTATAGCAGTCGCCATGTATGCGTTGAAAGCTACCATCAAAAAGATAATAATCATGGCTATAGCCACGATAACCAGACCTATATTACCGTAAATCTCCCAGAAACGCTTTTTTTGAGCTAAACTATCTATCAAGTCCCTCCCCTTTTTGGTCTTCCACATCAATAGCGGACCTGCCAATTCCATACCTAAAGGCTCTAATAAATCAAATTTGTCTAAGATGAACATGATCCCTATAAAACTAAAGATCAAAATCATTGCTAAGAGAAAGCCTGTGCTTATCATATGCTAACACTTCCTTGTATCATTTTTACAGTCATTTTCTGTTAATTAATTCAAGAGAAGCACCAATATAAATGATGTGGTTCCTAAAACAAGCATCGGCAGGGAAACATACTTAGCTAATTTCCTATTGTAAGCCTTAGCGATCAATACTTTAGAAATCGAACCGAGCCCGAAGGCAAGAAGCATGGTAGACAATGCAGTCAAGGCACCGATTTCACCAGCTATATAGAGGGAAGAGATAGAAGCAGAGACTGAGGTAGTTGATATCAGACCGCCGATGGAAACCATGTAAACGCCTGTACCTCCAACATGATTTTGTAATAGGTAGCTCGAAACCCATATCATACTGAAAAGAACAGCGAATTTAGCGGCAGGTTTCAATGCAAATGGGGTTCCTAAGTCTACTTCAAAGTGATCTAGGTCCTTCGAATCTTCTTTTTTATCTCTCCTATAAAACAATAGAAACACTGCTGTTATGAGTAGAAACAAACCGATCGGTAAAATAAATTCCCCAGCTAAAGCAGACCCTGCCACTGTTAATATAATGACATAATCTTTGATGAACATAGAGGTATTAGAAAGGAGGATGCTGATCACTGAGCTGTTCAACCCTTCAGTGATCCTTCTTGATTTCTCTGATATTGAGGCTGTAGCTGCCGCAGAACTTACTAATCCACCTATAAACGCAGATATTTGTAAACCCTTTTTAGCTCCATAAAAATTCATTATTACGTAGCTCAAAAAGGAGATGCTAGAAACGAAAAGGACCATCATCAGTGCTTGAAGTGGATCAAAAACCCTACCAGGTCCAATAAGAGGATGGATTGGACCTATAGTATAAGTTATCGGGACTAAGATCATCGCAACGATCAAAAAACGCACGGCACTCAATAGTTCATTTTTTGATAAAACTTCGGCAAAGCTGTGAAGTATCCTCTTCGAGGAAGTCAAGGCTAACAAAAATAATCCACTAACTCCTCCTACTACAGGGCGTCTAATCCCAAAGATCATTCCGATCAAGAAAATTAACATCAATCCACTTGAAGTTGTCAATCCTGCTGAACTCTTTGGTCTACGTAAAATAGGGAGCGATATAAAAAGAAGAGAGAAAATAAGAACATTGATCATCAATAGTCCCACTTCATTTTTAAACACAAAAGTGATCAAGAAACCCACAACGGAGACCAAAGCAAAAGTCCGCATGCCAGCCCCTTTTACCTCATCTTCTTTAACTGATCTGCTAGTTCTTTCCAAACCGACTATAAGCCCGATGAGGAGAGCTAACAGGAAAGATATAATATCTATTGGTGTTAAGTAGATTAACATGCAAAAGATAATGAACCTGTTAGAGTTTAGTTTTTTTGATTAAGAACTTTTACCAAACGTCACATCAAAACTTTTAAATACATCTAAAACATATCTTTACAACGAATATATAACAACGTTTCATTGTATAGTTTATAGGTGAAAAAGATGAAGGGCAATGAAAAAGTATTGAAGGTCGCAGAAGCTCGGTCAAGTGATGTTGGAAGAGGGTTAGCTAGAATCGATCCTGAGGTCAAAGAAAAGTTGGGTCTTAAGAGCGGAGACATCATCCTTATTCACGGAGATGATATTACTGCCGCAAAAGTTTGGGCAGGAGATGAAAGCGATAGGAATACGGGAGTTATCAGGATAGATGGTCCTACAAGGAGAAACGCTGGTGTAAAAATAGATGAAAAGGTCGGTATCGAGAAAGTAGAAACAGTCCCAGCTAAAAAAGTCACTTTTGCTCCCACACAGCCTGTAAGACTTATGGGGGGAGAGGAATATCTAAGAAAACAGGCTTTGAGAGATAGGCCGATCACCAAAGGAGATACCATAACTCTCAATATTATGGGTAATAAGATCGAATTGGTTGTTAAATCATTTAGTCCCTCAAAGAAGGCAGTTATAATAAAACCAGAAACAACTGAAGTGACTATATCTGATAAGCCGATTAGTAAAGAAGAAATAGCTAAAGCTCCGAGAGTTTCATATGAAGATATAGGGGGTCTTCAGAAGGAAGTAGAAAAAGTAAGGGAGATGGTGGAACTTCCCCTTAGGCATCCAGTGTTGTTCGACAAAGTCGGTGTTGAAGCCCCAAAAGGAGTACTTCTCCAAGGTCCTCCTGGCACCGGTAAAACTTTGATGGCTAAAGCTGTAGCGAGTGAAACTGATGCGAACTTTTTTACCATTAGTGGCCCCGAAATAATGTCGAAGTATTATGGAGAAAGCGAAGGCAGATTGAGAGAGATATTTGAAGAAGCTGAAGAGAACCAACCATCGATAATTTTCATAGATGAACTAGATTCTATCGCCCCAAAAAGAGACGAGGTTTCCGGGGAGACAGAAAGAAGAGTGGTTGCTCAATTACTATCACTCATGGACGGACTCAAGACAAGAGGTAAAGTGATCGTAATAGGAGCGACTAATAGAGCTCATGCTTTAGATCCAGCATTGAGAAGACCCGGTAGGTTTGATAGAGAGATGGAGATAGGTATGCCCGATAGAGAGGGTCGGAAAGAGATCCTTGAGATACATACTAGAGGAATGCCTCTGTCAGATGATGTTGATCTTGAGAACTTGGCCGCCCATACCCACGGGTTCGTTGGAGCCGATATCGAAGCCCTTGCTAAAGAATCGGCCATGAATGCTCTCAGAGACGTATTGCCCGATATAGATCTCGAGGCGGAACAGATCCCCTCCGAAGTCCTCGAGGATCTAGAGGTCAAAAACGAGCATATAAATCAAGCCCTTAGAGAGATGGACCCCTCGGCGATGAGGGAGGTCGTTATAGAGACTCCAGATGTTACCTGGGAGGACGTTGGTGGACTAGAAGAGGCAAAGCAAGAATTGAGAGAGGCTATCGAGTGGCCTCTTCAATATGAAGATCTATTCGAGCACATGGATGCTGAGGTCCCGAAAGGTATTCTCCTTAGTGGTCCTCCTGGTACCGGTAAGACTCTCATCGCAAAGGCAGTCGCCAAAGAGAGTGAAGCTAACTTCATCTCTGTTAAAGGACCAGAGTTCTTTTCCAAGTGGGTTGGTGAAAGCGAGAAAGCGGTAAGAGAAACTTTTAGGAAAGCTAGGCAGGCAGCCCCAACAATAGTTTTCTTCGACGAGATCGACGCTTTAGCTCCAGAAAGAGGCTCTAGTTCTGATTCAAACGTTTCAGAGAGAGTTATATCCCAACTGTTGACAGAACTAGATGGTCTCGAGGCTCTACATGACGTTGTTGTGATCGGTGCAACGAATCGACCAGAACTGATCGACCCAGCACTTTTGAGACCCGGTAGATTTGATAGGAATATCAAGATTGATTTGCCCGACAAAAAAACTAGGAAAGAGATTTTCAAGATACATACAAGAGATAGACCTGTAGACAGCAGTGTCGACTTCGAAGAATTAGCTAAAAAAACAAAAGAAATGAGTGGAGCTGATATAGCATCCATATGTAATGAAGCGGTCATGCTCTCGATCAGAGAGGTAGTTCAAGACGGGAAGGGAAGAGATGAAGAAGACATAAAAAGGAGTACTATAAAACAGGAACACTTTGAAGAGGCTTTCCAAAAAGTCAAGAAAAAGAAAGAAGAAAGTGAAGAAACTAGGGAGATGAGTGAGGGACCAAGAGCTTATCACTAAGAAAAAATTTCTTTTCACCTCTTCTTTTGAACGTTAATTTTATTAAAACTACTATCAATACTATTCCGTGACCTCAATGGGTATATCTTATCCTGAAAGAGACTCCGATATCCTACTTGATTCAAATGAAAATTTATTACTTCCTGATCAGTATTATGAGGATATCAAAAGAGCAATTGATTTTGACCTTAGAAAATATCCGTCTCCCATCTCTAATAAATTGAAAAGTAGTCTCGCTAGTTTTTATGGTATAAATCAGGAACAGATCGTGGTAGACAACGGTTCAGATGCTGTATTGGATACGATCTGTAAAACATTTATTTCAAAAGATGGTACATTGGGTTATTTCTATCCCTCTTATGAGATGTATTCCTTTTTTGTTTCCCGAAATGATAGAAAGGCCGTGGAGATCCCCTTAAATTCAGATTTTACTTTACCCACAAAGATAGATTTTTTAAACGAAGTCGATGCGGTCTTCATCTGTTCTCCTAATAACCCTTCAGGTCTGAGTGTAAATCGAGAGAGGCTCATATCTATGCTCGAAGAATCTGACCTTGTGGTAATAGATGAGGCCTATGCTGAATATTCAGAAGACGATAACATCTCTCTTCTAGAAGAATATGATAATTTGATCATAGTTAGAACTTTTTCTAAAGCATGGGGTCTTGCGGGTATCAGAGTGGGTTACGCGTTGATGCCAGCAGAGAAGGGTATAGAATATCTCGAAAATATGCTACCCTACAATGTCAACAGTATGTCTTCAGCGGTGGCACTCTCCGCTTTAGAAAAAAAATCCCAGGTCCAGGAATCAATAAATGAGACCATCAAAGAAAGGGAGAGGCTTTCTGAAAAGTTAGAAGAACAGGGGTTTAATCCATTCCCTTCTGATACGAACTTTTTACTCTGTAAGAAACCTGCTTTCATAGAAATCTCCGAGTTAAATCAAGAACTCATGGATAGAGGTATCAGGATAAGAACATTTGAAGAACCTAGACTTGAAGATCACGTCAGGGTAACAGTTGCAGATAGAAAGACTAATGATTATTTTATTGGTATGTTAGAAGAAATCCTTTAAAGTATCTCTAATATTGAGAGAATCCTTCTCATAACCACCCCAATGAAGACTACGATCCCAACTTGGATGAAAGCGTCGAGTCGGAAAGCTATAGATGGTCTGATATATACACTAGAAAGTTCTCTTGCTATCAAAAGGCCGATCAGTACCATTATCACAAATAACTCGGTACTTTGACCACCTATCAAAGCTAGGATAAGAGCTGTCCAAAGGGTTATCGATATAGCCAATTTCTGAGATATCTCCATCAAACTTCCTCCAATTCGTATTTGATGTGGTTTTTCTCTTTTCTAAAACTCTCTATTTTAAGGGGGGAAGATAATGCCTCAGAAGCACTCGTTATATAGGCACTACATATCGGGCATCCACTTCTAGTACAGATATTTGAAGATTTTTCTCTCAGATTTTCACAATAGTCATCATATTTATCAAGGGTTATTCTGATTCGGACTACATCACCTTTTTTTCTCAAGCTAAAAGATTTAGCTAATCCCATCCCCTTGCTCAGATGTCCCATACATTCTCTTCCACTCTGGATGCCTTTTCCCTCTATCTTATACTCGATCCTATCTTTCGCCTCTTCAAGTAACGGTTGACCTGGAGGCACCAAAGCGATACCAGTCCTTCCTCTGCCAGATGAAACGATGGTCATCTCATCATATATGTCAGGGATGCTTTCCAATTTTCCTGCTGGAACATAAGCTCTAGATTCATTAAGGCTTTCATTTGGAGGTATTATTACACCCTTATTCGATAGGTCAAGATCCTCAAGAATATTATGATAGGAAAGGACCCCACTCTTTAACCCCGCTACAGCCACGTCTTCGTCGACCGTTGCATAATGAACAATAAAAAGAGTGAAAATTCCGATGAAAGCTGCGGCTAAACCAGCGTTGGTGTGATCGGTCATCCAAAAGAGATAAATTGATATTGAGATGAATATTACCCCTAATACCTTTGAACTATATTCGGGCTTTAGAAGTCTGTACTCTCTCATGCTCTAGAAGTAAAATAACCAGGTATAATAAAATTGTCGTATCTAATCAAGTAAATTTAGTTTTTTTCCACTTAAAGAGTTAATTTTTTCATCCTAGAGGATAAATCTCACTTTCACTATCATCTCCAGATTGAAAACCGGAGCCGGGAGGTTTTGAGATAATAGATATTATAAACAAAACTGTGAATATTATAAGTAAGAAATATCCTACGATACCTAGTTGAAGAATGTTCAGAAGAGACAAGATCCAAATTAGAGCTATTATTATCCCGGCTACGGTGTATATTTTCACTATATTAGGATGCATGATTTGAGCCAATACTATATTCTGATTCGGAGACTATAAATTTTACCCGAGTTTAATATTCCTAGATCTTGTGTAATCTCCATCGTCCTATGTATAGATCGATATCACCGTTTTCATCGAACTCAAATCTTACTGTATTCTTTTCTCCGTTCCCATCTAGATAATAGAATCGATAATCATCTATAGTTTTCTTTTCAGGGATCAGTATCAGCTTTTGACTTTCCAACCTCTCTTTAAATGTCAGTTTCAAAAGCCCGTATTCTTTTTCGATCTCCACCTCTTTGATCCCTCTGTAAGATTCATATTCTCCCGTCAGCTTATCCATCTTCCTTTTGCGTGCGAAAAAAGGCAGCTCTTTAGCTTCCTTACCTTTCATTATAGCTAGAACAGCTTTGCCTATCTCTTCCATAGAGAAGGATGGCGACGTATTAGCGACGAGAGCTACCCCCAGATCGCCCATAAATCCAATATATCCACTAGCTACTCCTATAGACCCTCCATGGCCTACCAATTTTTCGCCTAAAAAATCATTGACTGCCCATCCATATCCATATTTGCCTATCTCACTTTCTATGTACCCAGTATGAGCTTTTTGTAGTAATTCTTCATCTATTATTTTGTTTCCCTGAAATTCACCACTGTTCATGTTCATCATGACATAATTTGCCAATTCTTTTGATGAACTCAAGAGTCCGCCAGAGGCATATCCGATCTCATCGTTAGGATAAGATGTTCTCTCTGGTTTGTCTTCTCTGATGAAATAAGGAGTCATATATCCTTCTTCTTTTTTATGTACAAAAGTCGAATGTGTCATATCTAAAGGACCCAAGATATTTTCCCGAATATAATCCGAATACTCCATATCGGTTATCTTTTCGATAATCAACCCTAAGAGTTCATATCCGGAGTTGAAATAGAAGAAAGTATCTTCTAGTCGAGTTGTGATCTCATCTTTAGCGCAGTTCAGGTGTGTATAAAAGTCATCCCATCCTCCCATAGGTAAACCTCTCTCGTCCATCTCTATAAGCCTATCTATCATGGCCTCCGCAACACCTAAAGAAGGCATACCTGAGGAGTGGGTTAAAAGATGATGGATTGTAACTTCTTTGTCCCACTCGATGGGGAGGTATTTTTTGATCTGATCGTCTAAATTCAGACGGTCTTCAGATACTAACTGAAGGATCGCCAATCCAGTAAATGATTTGGTGCAGGAACCGATCCCATATAGCGTTTCAGAGGTGGCGGGAAGGTTATCTTTCAAATCTCTAGAGCCGAAACCGTTAGCATATACCAAATCCTGATCTTTAACGATGGATAGGCTCAACCCTGGTACTTTGATTTCATTCATCCAATCAGTGATAAAACTCTCCAATTTTTCTTTCTTACTTTTTGAAATTTTCATCGTCTTTTCATCCATACTAATCTCCTTTCTAGATAAGAAAAGTAGATATTAATAAATTTAAGCCAAGAAACCTATTCATAGAAAAATATCAAAGTTTATAATCGTTTTCTATTTCATCGAGATCATCTTGATCTATTTCTCTTTGTAGTTTCAATAACCTTCCTTCAGAAGGGATCTTTCTCTTATCTTCTTTCCTCCAAAAAAGTTGATCAAATAAGATGATGAGGATAACAGCTACGACTGTAAAGAGCCACCAATAATCCCTCAATCGTATTGAACTTTCATCGTTCTTAAAGAAAACAAAATAACCTCCGGAATGAAGAGTTAGTACTGAAAAAGAAATGATAGATACTAAAAGTATCACGATAAAGAGATTCTTTTTGGGACTCATATATCATCACATCTATGTTTTGATAAGGACATATTTTAGTTAAGGATATAATAAATCTTACCCCCATTTAAGATAATTGGTCTTAAAAAATTCATGAAGAACCGAAACTTTCTTGTATCCGATGACAAAACTCAAATTGTAGCAATATTACGTGCTTACGATGTCCATAAAACAGGTAGATAAATCTAAAAACTCTGAAGAATTACCAGACGATTTTGAACCTTATGTTAAAAGATGGTTCAACGAAAAATTTGATGAGTTGACACCCCCACAGAAATATTCTTTCAAGCTCATCCATGAGGAAAAAAATTCATTGATATGTTCTCCTACGGGATCTGGTAAAACACTTTCCGCATTTCTTTCTATACTTAATGAACTGTTTTTGCAAGGGGATAAAGGAGAATTGGAGAACAGAGTATACTGTCTTTACGTTTCTCCTTTGCGAGCTTTAGGAAACGATATACAACGAAATCTGACAGCTCCTCTAGAAGGAATAAAAAGGATAGCGGAGGATATGGATATCGAAATGCCTGAAGTTAGAAGTGCGGTAAGGACCGGAGATACACCCTCCCAGGAAAGACAGAAGATGTTAGAAAAAACTCCCCATATACTTGTAACTACTCCAGAAACTCTCGGGATAATTTTGAACGCTCCTAAATTCAAGGAAAAATTGAAGAACATAAATTATGTTATCGTTGACGAGATACATTCCCTTTGTGACAACAAAAGAGGTTCTCACCTTTCCCTTTCTTTAGAAAGACTTCAAGAAATGTGTAACAGCAAAATGACTAGGATTGGACTTTCCGCAACGCAGGCACCTATCGAAGAGATAGCAAAATTTTTGGTTGGATACGAGAACGGAAAACCTAGACCATGTAATATTGTAAATGTCTCATCATCTAAGGATATGGACCTAAAAGTTATATCTCCAGTTGAAGACCTTATACATACCTCAGGAGATGTGATCAACGATGAAATGTACGAAAAGATCGATAAACTGGTGAAAGATCATGTTACCACCTTAATATTTACCAATACTCGGAGCGCTACGGAAAGAGTTGTGAATAACCTGAAAAACAAGGACCCAGAATTTTATGAAGGCGATATAGGGGCTCACCATTCATCCATGAGTCGAAACAAGAGACTCGATGTTGAAGAGTCACTAAAAGCGGGAAAGTTAAGCGTCGTCGTTACTTCTACATCTCTTGAATTGGGTATAGATATAGGATACATCGACCTTGTAGTACAGCTCTCATCCCCTAAAGGAGTATCAAGAGCTATTCAAAGGATAGGTCGATCCGGTCATAAAGTAGATGAGTATGCGAAGGGAAGAGTGCTAGTGATGGAAAGGGGAGATGCTTTAGAGTGCACAGAGATGATGAGATGTGCTAAGAACAGCGAGCTTGACAGAGTTAGGATCCCAGAAAATTGTTTAGACGTGCTTTCCCAACATATCGTGGGTATGGCATGTAATAGGAAGTGGAATGTAAACCAAGCTTTCGAGATGATTAAAAGAAGTTTCAACTTTAGAAGCCTCGAGAGAAGGGATTACGAAAAGACATTGAAATATGTGGCTGGAGAATATGCTTCTCTTGAAGATCAACAAGTCTATGGAAAGATCTGGATAGACACAGATGATGATGAAAGACGAGTTTTTGGAAGAAGGGGGAAGATGACCCGTGTCATCTATATGACCAATATAGGGACGATCCCTGATGAGAGTGCCTATCGAGTCCATACTAGAAATGGACGGTTTGTGGGAACGCTAGACGAGGAATTTTTGGATAGGTTAACTAAAGGAGACATCTTCGTGCATGGAGGAGACACTTACGAGTTCAAGTACACTAGAGGTATGAAAGTATATGTCGATGCAAGACCAGAAAAAGCGCCAACTGTGCCTTCTTGGTTTTCCGAAATGCTTCCATTGACGTATGATTTAGGAAGAAAAATAGGTAGATTTAATAGGAAATTATTAGAGATGATTGAAGAAGGAAAGGACCCTTCTAGTTGGATTAGTGATAACTATTATCTAGATAAAAATACGGTCTCTTCAATCGTTTCATATTTGCAAGAACAGTACCGTTATGTTGGACTTATTCCAACAGATTCTCATGTTCTCGTTGAGAAGAACCTCGAAGGCGATAAAATAAATCTCATCTTCCATACCATCTTCGGCAGAGAGGTGAACGATGCTCTATGTCGGATCTTCGCAGACATCACTTCTGACATACTAGGTTCTAATGTTGGTATAGTAGTTGATGACCATGGTTTTGTTCTGATCTGTCCAAGAACGGAAATACCAGTAGATAGATTGATCGAAAGAGCAGTAGAATCAGATCTGCGAAATGTTTTGAAAGATGCTGTAAGAAAAACAGAACTGATGAAGAGAAGGTTTAGGCATGTAGCCGCGAGAGCCTTGATGATTTTGCGAAATTACAAAGGTAAAAAAATGAGTGTTGGAAAGCAGCAGATGAAATCACATTTCCTACTTTCAGCATGCGAAAATATAGATGAAGAATTCCCGATCGTCAAGGAGACCTATAGAGAGATAATCGAAGATTATATGGATATCGAAAACGCTTCCGATATAATCGAAATGTTGGGAAAAGGAGAGATGAGTTTTGAGGTTGTCGAGACCGATATTCCATCACCCTTCGCTCATAATTTGGTCATCCAGAGTCAAAGCGATGTATTGAAACTAGAAGATAAGAAAGAAAGACTGCGAAGTTTACACAGGAAGGTCATGGAAAAGGTAGAAGGTGAAGGTTGAATGAAGATCTTTGAAAGATTTGAGATAGTTGAGAACTATCCCGCTCTTTATTCAGAAAAAATTGGAGCATTGATCATATCAGATCTTCACCTAGGTTTAGAGTCTCTCATGGCAGATTCCGGTGTTTATATGCCAAAATTTCAGCTCTCCGAGATGAAAAAAGATCTAAAAGATATAAGTCAAAAAAAAGATTTTGATAAGATGATTGTTTGTGGTGATATCAAACACGAGTTTTCAGGAACCTCTTATCACGAGAAAAAAGAGGTCGAAGAATTCATCGAGTTTTCACAAGGATTGACTGAAGAGATATATCTTGTTAAGGGTAATCACGATAATTATCTCATATATCCTGTGAAGCGATACCCCAAGGTAGAACTCAAGGACTTTTTTGTTTTCGAAGGTGTAAATTTCATCCACGGTCATGAGAGGATTGAAGAGATAAATAGGCTAGATATCGAGTATCTGATAATGGGTCACGAACATCCCGCTCTCAGTTTGACAGACGAAATAGGCGCCAAAGAAAAACTGCGCTGCTTTTTGTACGGTGAGATGAGAAACGGTATAAAACTTATCGTTTTACCAGCATTCTCAAGATTAGCTCAAGGGTCTCAAGTAAATCAAGTAAGGGAGGAAGACATATTATCTCCTATCCTCAAAGATATGGTAGATATAGGAGAGATGAAAGCGATAGGCGTCGATAAGGAAGCGGGGATTTTCGAGTTTCCAGAGATAAATAAGATCAGAACTCTCTAGATATTATCTCTCTATCCTGGATATCGATTTTGAAATGCAGAATTCCTCGCCTTTCACGTGAGCTAAAGATCCGACGGATTCTAGATTCATCCGGCCGTTTTTAATAGCTTCTTCATCGGCAGCTATGAAAATAACTTTCCCAACAAGCAATACATGGTCTCCGACTTCGAATTCTTCATGAAACTCACACTCTATGTTTATCAGAGCTTCTTTAACCCCCGGCGACTTCACCTTTTTTGATTTCTGTTCAGTCAAACCAACTTCCTTGAACTCGCTTTCCTCTCTTGGAAGAGAGATCTCAGTCTTAACTCCCTTTTCGGCCCAATCTCCGGTTACTGGGACAACTACAAACTCACCCGTATCTCTGCAGTTAGCTGTAGTATCTCTCGTTTCGGCTGCAGCTATACCAATCAAAGGCGGATCGAAGGAAAGAGGTGAGACAAAACTGTATGGAGCGATATTAGAATTGCCTTGAGGGTCTATTGTCGACACACATACGGTCGGTCGTGGAGCTATAAAACCAAAATATTCCCGCGGTCTTATTTGGTTAGACATGTTTTCTTCACCGATATCAAAATGAAAATATGATACTTATCTTTTTTTGCTTTTAAATTTTTCATCCAATATTTCGTTTAGGAATTCCTTAATTTCCTTAGATTCAAGTTCACTTTTACCCTCGAAAAAAAACTCAGATAGATCTCTTTCTGGGTTTTCTTCCTCATATTCGAGAGCTTGTAAGATCCTCTCTAACCTATCAATATCTCTGGCTATGATCGCTTCTCTCGTATCTCCTAATTCAAATTCCTTCCAGAGTTTCTTGATGTCGATATCTATATCAAAAGAACGAGAGATATCTTCGATCACTTCCTCTTCCCTAGCCAACTTTTCCTCTTCAGATATAGGATTTTCGGGAGTTATATCTCCTATTTCGCTCTCAGCCAAGTCATGCACGAGTAGAAGTTTGAGAAGCTTAAAACCGTCTAGATCGAATTTTTCACCGAGTACTAAAGCAAGAAAAGAAGCTCTAAAAGAGTGATCAGCTACGGATTCTGGATCTTCGATCCCAAAACGCTTCCATCCCTCCCTGTCGGTTTTTTTTAAAGTCCCGACTTTTCTGAACATTTCCAAGTATTTTTTCATCTTCTCAAAAATCGTAAAACGATAGATATTTATAAACGTTCACAAGCTGAAAAGCTCAAGGATGAACGAAAAACCTCGACCGAGAGAAAAGGTCGATAGACTTGGTTACAAGATTTTATACAAGCCTCATGAAGAAATAGCTGAGCATATGGCATTCTACAAAGTAGAATATAAAGGGAAAGTGATCGCCCCTCCTATAGTTGAAAAATACGACATCTCTCTGAATGAGATATGGTTATCTGAAAAATTTAAGCCATACGAAAAATTCGTTCTATATCACGAACTGCAGGAAATTAAATACAGGGCGAAAGGCTACGGTGTGAAAGAATCCCACCATAAAGCCTCAAAAGACGAAAAGATTTGGAAGGGGGATCCAAAATGGGAAGAATTGAGGAGAGAGATCAATCTTGTCAATAGAGATCTACTGAAAAAAATCCCAGGATTCGGAGATAAATTGTTCGACAGATTGATGAAAAACCGTCCTTATTTCGATATAGATGAATTGAAGGATGTGAAAGGGATTGGAGAAATGAGATTCAAAAGATTGGAAGAAGAGTTTTGGTGCTTCGGCAATTGATAACCTTTATATCTCTAGATGGTCACCAGGTTCCATTATCTTATTAGGGATTCCTTCTTCATTCAATCTTTTTTTGAGACCTACAGCGTCCTCCATATCCTCTTCTGGATCGTAATGGAAAGGAACTACTATTTCCGGTTCTAATCGTTGGAAAGCTTTAACGTAATCATCATAATAGTCCGGGAAGCATGCCGTGAAAATTGCCTTGACACCTTCAATATCGGGGAAGTATGCAGAATCTCCAGTATGCAGCAGACCGTTATAGAAGTAACTCACCGACTCGTCAGAGGCGTAACAGTCACAGTCTAGGACCTCAATATCCCGTATTTTTTCTCCAGGAGTTACCGATGTACCTTCTACATCGAATTTTTCTAGAGATAGAGCCGGGGCGTACAGTTGCGCTTGATCTCTGAATTTGAGGTAATCCTCGGGAGAAAAATGATCGTCATGTTCATGGGTCAATAGTACTACGTCCGGTTCTTTCGAGGGTTCTACAGTAAAGTTTGGATCTATCAAGATATGTCTATCGCCGAAAACTTCTAATGCCGCATTGCCCAACCATCTAACTTTCATACTTTCACATCCTTTATCATAATAGTCACAAAAGGAAATAAATGTTTTGTTGGATAATAAAAAGGAGAAACGAAACGATTAAATAAGAAAGCTTTTGTTGTATCAAATATGGCAAAGAAAGAAGGTGGTGGAGGTTTTCAATCCGCCGCAGGCCTGATGCGTTACTTCGATGAAGAAGAGGAAAAAAGCCCCAAGATAGATCCTAGGATGGTCATAGCCCTTATATTAATAATGATAATTGTTTTAGAAGTAGCTAGGTGGCAGTGGCCGGTTTGAGGGATTTTAATATAGAATGAGATCAAAACCTTGTTTATTTTTAATTGGGGCTTTATTGTGAGGGGGCATATCTTATTATTTTTGGTAATTTATTGCTTTAAAAGACAAGACAACCTCTATTCAAAGAGACAGGGAGATAAAACTTAAATTGCTTTGGTACTATGGGGTGATAAGGGTATGAAAAGAACTACTAAGATACAGAGGATTAGAGAACTCGTTCATATACTTCGAGACCACGGCTTGCAAAATTTTATCAGAGAGTTAGGTCTAACCAGCTTTTTATCCAGATCGAAGATGGAGGAACGAGTAGAAAAACAGATGCAGGATGTCAAAGCTCATGAATTAAGAGAACTTTTTGAGGATCTGGGACCAGCTTTTGTAAAATTAGGCCAATTTTTAGGTATGAGACCTGATATTATCCCACCACATTTTGCGAAGGAATTACAAAAGTTACACGACGAGGCAAAACCCTTCTCCGGAGAGAAAGCAAGGGAGATCATAGAAAGCGAGCTTGAATATAGATTGGATGAGATCTTTGAAGAGTTTTACAATGAACCGATAGCCGCCGCTTCGATAGGGCAGGTACACGAAGCTACGCTTAAAAACGGTGAAGAAGTCGTAGTAAAAGTACAACGTCCTGAAATAGAAGATAAAGTTAAAGCTGATCTGGAATTGATAGAAAGATTTACTAGGATTCTTGAAGATATTTATCCAGAAAGTGAGATGTATCAACCTCACGAGGTGACTAAAGAATTCAAAAAGATGCTCGAGGACGAACTCGATTACACTGTTGAAGCGAGAAACGCACAAAGATTCCGGAATGCCTTTGAAGGGGAACCAAATATAAAAATCCCAAAAATTTATTGGGATTACCTTACGAAAAGAGTCCTCATCATGGAGAATGTCGAGGGAAAAAGTATGCGCACCTTGATGGATGGAGATTATCCGGATGAACTCAAAAAAGAGATGGCTGAAAATTTTGCTAGAAATATGATGAGACAGTTTTTTGTTCACGGGATATTCCATGCTGATCCTTCTCCTGGCAATATCCATTTCTGTGAAGAAGATGGATCTTTGGTCCTTTTAGACTTCGGAGCTATAGGTCGTTTCAACGAAGATATGAGGAACAATCTTATCGATATTTTCATAGGGATGTTCGAAAACGATATCGAGAAAGTAAAAGACATACTTCTAGATATAGGAGAGATCCACGGTGAATATGATGAAGAAGATTTGAAGTGGGATATAGAAAACGTTCTTCAACTTTACAAAAACAAACCCGATCTCATGTTAAAAGAAGGCCTAGATAACGAGATAATGGATATAGTTAGAACTCATAACATCACTTTACCTGTGGATTTTCTGCTTATGGAGAGAGCCATTGCAGAAACCGAAGGTATCTGTACTACCTTACAACCCGGTTTCGATTTTTTTAAGGCTGCAGAACCTGTAATGGAGGAAATACTCATAGAAAGATATCATCCAAAAAAACAAATCAAGGATATCTTTCATTCGGTCAATGATTATCGAGAGTTATTCATGAATTTTCCTGACAGGGCTAATAATGTTCTTGACAACTTGGAAAAAGGAGAACTTAAGATAGATATTGAATTGAAAGGATTAGATGAAATGGAGGAAAGGATCGACTCTGTCTCAAATAGGTTGAGCTATACTATTCTTGCAGCATCTATAATAGTAGGTTCCGCACTTATCGTTCTGTCAGAACAAGAAGGAATATTCGGCCCATACATATTCTTGATATCTATATTAATCGGCGTTTGGCTAATTTTTACGATAGTTAGGAGAGCTGGCTATTGATGAATGTCTTAATATAGAACGACTGTTCTTGAACACTTTCGTTTACGTGCAAAGATTATAAATATCTGTAGATTAGATTCTTTAATTGTAATTAGATTTTACTCACGATGAGGTGAATAAATTGCAGTACAGGAAATTTGGAGAGATTGGTTGGAAACCGTCAGCACTCGGTTTTGGAGCGATGAGGTTACCGTACGAAGGCGATGATAGAGGCAAGATAAAAGAAGACGAAGCAATCGAGATGATCAGATGGGCTATCGATAACGGCCTCAACTATATTGATACTGCCTGGCCCTATCACGATGGAAATAGCGAAGAACTCGTTGGGAAGGCCTTAAAAGATGGATATAGGGAGAAAGTTAAGGTAGCTACTAAACTTCCCTCTTGGGATGTAGAAGACCCCGATGATCCCGATGAGATATTAGAAAAGCAGTTGGAAAGGCTCGATGTAAAGAAGATAGATTTCTATCTTCTTCATGCTCTTAGTAGAAAACATTGGGATAATTATCAGTCATTAGAGATCGATATCTTCGATTGGATGAAAGAGAAAAGAAAAGAAGGTAAGATAGATCACTTAGGTTTTTCTTTTCACGATGATTTAGATACGTTCAAAGAGATAGTCGATACCTATGATTGGGACTTCTGTCAGATCCAGTATAATTATCTAGACCAGGAATTTCAGGCAGGGAAAGAAGGGTTGAAATACGCCGCTGATAAAGGATTGGGTGTGGTTATAATGGAACCTCTTAGAGGGGGGAAATTGGCTAAAGAACCACCCGAATCTATAAAAAAGATATGGAATGAATCGGAAGAGGATAGAGAGCCCGTGGAATGGGCTTTAAAATGGTTGTGGAATCAACCCGAAGTATCCTTGGTTTTGAGTGGTATGAGTGGGCTTGAACAGGTTAAAGAAAATGTCCAGTATGCTTCTGAATCCAGAGTAGGAGTACTTTCTGATGAAGATCTGAAGATTGTTGATAAAGTCGCGGACAAATATAGGGAGATTTCTCCAGTGGAGTGCACCGGTTGTAATTACTGTGTCCCTTGTCCAAACGATGTGTCAATACCAAGAAACTTTAGGATTTACAACCAAGCTGAAATCTATGACGAGTACGAGAAATACAAGGAGATATGGGATGAAAATATGAAAGATGAGTCGAAAGCGACGAATTGTGTGAGATGCGGAGAGTGTATAGAAAAATGCCCCCAGGATCTTAACATCATGGATCTATTGGAAGAAGTTTCTGAATATTTCGGTGAATAACCCCAAGTTTTTTTCGGAACTAGTGAAAAACGTTATTACAACTGATGGAGTATATTTGCTAAAGGTGATCATATGTTATCTTCGTTGATGGAGAAAAGATTGAAAGACCTGAAGGACAAGAAACTCATAGCTGTTATGGATGATGGAGAAGCTTTCCTAGGGAAATTGAAAGAGTTCGATAAAGATACTATAATCCTCACAGAGGTCTATGAAGGCCCGAGTTCAGAGATAGAATGGGATACACTCGGTGAGAAGAAAGATTCCTCCCAAAGAGAGGGTTATGGTTTTGTAGATTGGGTGTGTGTAAATCTAGAAGAAGTATACTTGAGAGTAGATCATATCTCCAGAATATGGCCGTGGAAACATGTTGAAGAATATAGGGAAGAGAAAAAGGGCGAGAAAAGGACACCCACCTATACAAGGACTCCTGCGATAGATCTTCTTTCAGAAGAAAGTTCATAAAAGGACCAAAATTTATTTATAATATAATTTTTACATAGTGTCATCAATGAATAAGCAAAAACCGGAAACCACCCATTCTGGTATTAAAATTGAAGGGGATTGGGAGGATATTTGTGGTTTTGCGAGGGATTTGGAGGAGATACTGAAAGAAAGTTATGAGAAAGAAGAGACGTTAGAAAAAATAGATGACTCTATAGAGGATTATAATAGATGGCGGCCGCGGGAAGAAGATGATGAAAATGAGCTTTCCAAAAGGACGGCCGAAAGGGCCTCGATGGAAGAAAAAAATGTAGAAAAAGATTTTAAAGGAACTGATGAAGAACTAAAATCAGCTGGTGAAAAAGTCAAAGAGAGCATCAATGGAGCTAAGGAAAAAGGGAAATCTGCTATCGGCGAGCTGAAAGAGGACGCCTCAAAAAGCGTAAACGGTCTAGTAAAATCCGAGGTAGAAAAATCTCAAAAAAATTCTAATGAAACTGAAGAAAAGTCTGAAGATACAGGTAAAGAAAATACCGACGAAACTGCTAAAGAAAAAAAATCTCCCTCCACCGAATTAAAAGAAGCTTCGAAATGCATCAACCGTTTGGTTGGATCTAAGTCGATTAAATCTCTTCGAAAGATGGAGGAGGCTATCTATGAGCAGGTCATGTTGAAGTTCAACCCATACTATTTTGATACTGAGCATTTTTCCATAAATTTAGAAGAAAAAAATGATGATGATTATCTATTGACTGTTAATATACCTGATGAAGAGCTTAGAGAAACTATCAAAGAAGGTCTTGAGGAAGAGAGCAAATGATCGATTTCATACTTGCTTTTGCGGTGATAGCTTCTATTTTCATGGGTATATCTATAGGTTCATCTGCAGTCCCTCCAGCATTCGGTCCGGTGACATCCTCCGGAAGTATAGGGGTCTTAAAGTCTGCTTTACTTGCGGGTATAGCGGCTTGTTTAGGTGCTATAGTCCAGGGAGGAAGAGTGACCGAAACAGTCGGTGCCAATATGATATTCGGAGAGATAGAAACCCTTCAGGCCCTTACTATATTAACAGTTGCTTCTTTACTCGTGATCATCAGTGTTTTGACAAAGTATCCGATGCCGACCGCCTTTACTATAGTAGGCTCAGTGATCGGAAGCGCCTTCAGTTTTGGAGATGGGATAAGATGGACAACTATCCAGAGGATAGTAGGATACTGGGCAATCGTTCCAATTTTGGCGGTTATTTCAGCATATGTCATATCATGGCTCCTTCAAAGATATCTTTCAAAAGAAGAATCTAAAAAGCCAGTTCAATACCTCACTCTTCTTATGGGTATTTTTGTTGCTTTTACAGCCGGCGCAAATTCCGTAGGAAAAGCAGTCGGTCCACTTATTGGTCTTGGATTTGATATGATGTTATTGTTAGTTCTCGGAGGTGTTTCGATACTCATTGGGGCATGGGTTTTATCACCAAAGATAATAGATGCAGTCTCGTTCGAATATTCCAACATCGGACCAAGGAGATCAGTTTCAGCTTTAGGTACAGCAGCTATCCTTGCACAAATAGGGGTTTTCCTAGGAGTTCCCATCTCTTTCAGCCAGGCGATAATAGCCTCTACTATTGGCAGTGGACTCGTGGTAGGAGGAGCAGGCGTAGGAAAGAAAAAGATAACCTTTACCGCTGCTGCTTGGATCTCTGCAATATTTATAGCTATAGGGCTAACTTACATTTTAGGTAACACTCTTCAGTATTTCTTAGCATAAAAGATCTTTACATTTAGGTTTCCGCAAATCAAAAATTTTTTAAATTACATATGAATGCCCAATCATATGAACGATCGTTTATATAAATGCTTGAGTGATGCCAACCGCCGAAGGATACTCTACTGCATTGGAAGGGGAAAAAAGTGTGTCAAAGAGATTTCGGAATGTCTTGACCTAGAACAATCCCTAACTAGTCACCATCTTAAAGAGCTGGTGGATTGTGGCTTGATCGAAAAGAGAAGAGAGGGAAGACGTATCTATTACAAGGTTTCCGAGCCTGAAATAATAGAGATATTACAAAGAGGAAAAAAGCTAGGAGACAAATTGGAAGAAAGGTGTTAAATATGTCAAAAGAACAAACCCTTGGCTTCTTCGAAAAGTATTTGACAGTATGGGTAGGTCTCTGCATCGCGGCCGGTCTGCTGTTGGGTAAGAACTTTCCTGAATTCACCGAATTTTTCAGAGATATTGAATATGCTGGTGTAGAAATCCCTATCGCGATAATGTTGTTTTTGATGATATATCCTATAATGGTGCAGATAGATTTCAGGAAGATAATAGAAGCAGGTAAATCGGTAAAACCGATAGGACTTACGCTTTTTCTAAATTGGGCCGTAAAACCATTCACAATGGTAGCTATAGCTTGGCTCTTCTTTATGGTTATCTACGCCTATCTAGGGTGGGTCCCGCTTGAGATAGGTGAGGAGTTCATGGCAGGAATGATCCTGCTTGGGGTGGCTCCATGTACCGCGATGGTCCTTGTTTGGGG
>SL_8KL_010_SEDDRAFT_10001293_pt1 | contig 21699 bp, 17 predicted proteins | sample SodLakKL_010_SED_4_FD_11160 | JGI IMG/M metagenome (IMG submission 11160) | reverse complement strand
TTTCCTTATATTTTCTCTCATGCTTCCCGTTTCTTTATCTTCTTAGCGATCAAGCTTCCACCTATGGAACCTCCGAGCAATCCAACGCTGAAACCTGGTATTTCTTCCAAAGGACCTTCTTCGTCGGCATCTTCTACTCCCGTGGTTATCTCTGTTAGGTTCTCCTGAGCATTCACCACACGAGGACCAGGCCGAGACATTATGTCACCATCTATGTAGTATATTTCTTCGTTTTCTACCGCTGTGATGTCCTGCCAATGGTCTTCCTTGATAAGTTCTTCTAGATCTCCTTCTAGGCGCTCAGTAGCAATTATCACTTTTGGGTCCTCAGCGATGATCTTTTCTTCTGATATAGTCCACCAGCCATCTTCTTCTTCTGCGATGTTCCGTCCACCTGCTTTCTCTATCAAGGTGTTTTGGAATGTGTTATCCCCAGGCGTGTAGATGGGATCTATCCCTGTTATGTAGAACGTATCTATTCTCTCCTCTTCAGGTAAGTCTCTAGTATCCTCTGTTATATCATCCATCTCAGATTTCAACGCGTCGACTTTTTCTTCAGCTTTCTCTTCGATACCGCACATCTCTCCTAAAAGTTCCATGTCAGAATATACGTCTTGAAGGGTCGTCGACCCAGTAGCTACTACCGTAACATTATGTTCATCTAGAGTTTCGATCATATCAACGTTGAAAAAAGGAGTCACTACGACATCTGGATCAAGATCTATTATTTTTTCATAATTCACATTTAAAGAGTCTCCAACTTTAGGAAGATCATTTGCTTCTGGTGGATAATCACTATAATCATCTGTAGCGATGACCCGATCGCCCAATTCTAAATGAAATAGTATCTCCGTGTTAGAGGGCATGAAAGAGATGATCCTCTCGGGTGGATCTTCAAAAGTTACTTCAACTCCTCGTGCATCTATTATCACTATTTCTTCTGAATTTTCGCTTTCTTCTAGAGGGACGCCTATTACTAAGCCGACGCTAATCAATAAGAACATCACCAATACGCTTATGGAAACCGTTAAAAAACTCTGCTTTCCAAACATATTCGTTCCTCCATTTTACTTTACAAAAGTAAAAATAACTTTAATTATTTATAATTTGGCATTCCTTCTAACTACTTTTCTATTCCCTTTCGAGCTTCAATACCCTTTTTGTATGGATGTTTTATCTCTTTCATCTCTGTGACTAGATCTGCCAGATCGATCAATTCTTCAGGCGCTTTTCTTCCAGTGAAAACGAGTTCTACATTTTTAGGTTTAATTTCAATTAAATCTATCAAATGCTCTAATTTCAAAAGATCGAAATAGTAGGCCACGCAGATCTCATCCGCGATAACGATATCATAATTTCCTGATAACAAAGCTTCTTTAATCTTTTCGAGACCCTCTTTAGCTCTTTCTATTTCCTCTTTACTCGGTTCTTCTTTAAAATGAAAATTCCCACTTCCGAACTGCTCTATAACGATCCCATCATCAAATCTTGCAAGAGCTTTATGCTCTCCGTAATCGGAAGTTTTCATGAACTGGCCTATGTAAATTTTAAGATCCCTTCCAATAGCTCTGATAGCAAGACCTATCGCGGCGGTAGTTTTTCCCTTTCCATCGCCAGTATAGACCTCTACTAAACCTTTGCCCAATCCACTAGTCATAATTAACTATCTCCTAAATCAATTATTAAACACTCTTTTAATAACTTAAATTACTTTTTAAACTTTTACCTTTATTTCGAATATTGGCAAAATGACAAAGTCTAAATGTATAGCTCTCGATATATCCCCACTATGGTTTATCACGAAGATGAACTTGATCTACGTCTCTTGCGCTACCTTCTTTCTGGAAACGGCGTTCATGTGAATATCAGCGAATTGTCTAGAGAACTTGATGTTCACTGGGCTACTGCTAAAAAGAAACTACAATTTCTTTACGATAATAATATCTTGAGCCCTCCATTCTATCCTTTCCTTCAGTTATTCGAAGAGTATCCATTACTAGTTCTGGTAAAAGCTGACATGCCAAGAACTAAGGGTATTAAAAATTTTTATAAGGATGATTCCCACATCTTCGCTGCTTTCTCATGTATGGAGGGGTTTTACAACACATTCTTGATAGAATTTTTTGAGGGGCTTGAGGAATATCATTCTTGGAGAAATAAAATCGTGAAGCAGGACAAGATACCAGATAGAGGTGAAAGAACTCCGGCTCACGCGGAATTTTTCAGTAATCGTTTGACATTCAAATACGATCCGACTTGTTTCATACATAAGATGGCTAAAGATTTCGAAGATAAAGGATTCGTTAAGCTAGGCGATCAGAAACTCGAGGGAGATAACTTCCGTATTCTGGAGAAAGTTATGAAAGGGAAAAGTATAACCACGAACTACTCTTATATAGGACGAGAGATAGGCGTAAATAGGAAAACAGTGAAACGAAGAATCGAAAGACTATTGGAAGAAGAGATAATAGAAAACCCAAAATGTTTTTTTCCTAACCTTTTCGTTCCTCCAGGGTATAATCTCATAATTACGATGATAGAGGCCGTCTCAGATATAGGAGAAATAAAGGAATTCCTACGTAAGGAGGATAACATCCCTAGAGCGCTAGAGACCAGCACTGAGAGATATAACTTTCTTGTTTTTTCTGCTTTCGAAAGTATCGAAGAATTTTTTGATTGGGGCGAAAAACTCAATTCTAGATATCCTGAAAATATAGGTGCTATATCTAAAACCATCCTATCTTCTAGAATGGTACATCTAATAGAACCGCAGAAAGTTTCATTGGGCTTCATCGAGAGAAAGTTATGGGACCTGAAGAGCTAAAAATGACATGCAGAATTTAAATATGAGTCGCAATTTAACCAAAAACAAAAATTTTTCCTTTTAAAATATTGTGAAATCGGTACTGAATATACATAAAATTATGCCATGTTGAACATAACTTTCTCCTATTTTTGTAAAAAGGTTTTTTATAGTACCCTGTTTTTCCAGAAAATACCCTAAGGTGAAAAAAATGGCAGAAGAAGGATATAACCCGTATAAGATGGCCCAAAGGCAGTTCGATAGGATAGCTGAAAAGTTAGAACTTGATGAACCGTTGAGAGATCTATTGAGAGAGCCTATAAGAGAATATCATTTCAACTTACCAGTAAAGATGGATGATGGCAGTACGGAAGTTTTCAGAGCCTTCAGGGTTCAGCACAATGATGCTTTAGGACCGTGTAAGGGAGGAATAAGATTTCATCCGGAAGAAACCGCGGATACGGTTAGAGCGCTTGCGATGTGGATGACCTGGAAGACCGCAGTTGCAGATATTCCTCTCGGAGGTGGCAAGGGTGGAGTCATATGTGATCCTCATGACCTTTCAGATAGGGAACAAGAAAATATATGTCGTGAATATATCAGACAGATAAATAAGAACATAGGACCTCTTCAAGACGTCCCCGCCCCAGATGTTATGACCTCCGCTCAGCACATGCTATGGATGATGGACGAGTATGAAAACATTCGAGGCGGAAAGTATCCTGGAGTTATAACTGGAAAACCAAAAGATATGGGTGGTTCCAAAGGAAGAACTGAAGCAACAGGATACGGCGTTATCTATGTTTTGAGAGAACTCCTCAAAGAACTTGAAAGAGATATCGAGGAAACAACGGCTTCTATCCAAGGTTTCGGAAACGTAGCCCAGTATGCTACAGAATTGTTCATCGAGTATGGAGGTACAGTCGTCTCAGTATCTTGCTGGGATCAGGAAGATGAAAAACCCTACAGCTATTATAAAGAAGATGGGATCGACCTAGAGGAACTTAAGGGTATCACGGATCGTTTCGGCTCAATAGATAAAAAGAAGGCTAAAGACAAGGGTTATCAACAACTTTCTGGAGATGATTGGTTGAAACATGATGTTGATGTTTTGATACCCGCGGCTCTTGAGAACGCTATAACAGAAGATAATGTTGATGACATACCGAATGCTGTTGACATGATTGTCTCAGGAGCTAATGGACCTATAACTCCAGAAGCTGATGATGTTCTTGAGGATAGAGATATAATAGTCGTCCCCGATTTCCTTGCGAATGCTGGAGGTGTGACGTGCAGTTACTTCGAGCAGGTACAGAGCAATCAAAACTACTATTGGCCCAAGGAGGAAGTCCTCGGAAAATTAGACAATAGCATGACTGATGCTTTCTACGACGTTTGGGATCTAGCTCAAAAGAAGGAAGTCAGGATGAGAGATGCGGCATACATGATCGCCATACAAAGGGTGGCGGAAGCCTGCGAAGCTAGAGGCTGGGTATAAATACAAGATATCTAATACGCTGTGTGTATGGATAAAAAGATACAAAAGATCAAGAGAGCGATTGAAGAAGCAACAGGCGAAACACCTGATCTTAGACCTGCAAAAACACGCTCCAAAGATTTGGAGGCATCCTTAGTCAGTGATGTCCTCCTTTTTTCTACATCTTATGATTATTTTTTAATCCAGGAAGAGGGTCGTCTTGACTCATTGGTAAAGGAAAAATTTTCTTACGGTGAAGTTAGACAACCTCCGAATATTCAACACGTCGAAACTGAGCAGGAGTGTAAAGAAACTCTCAAAGAACTACAAATAGATTTGCTAATAATTTTTGGTAAACCATTAGAAAATGGTTTCGAAAAATTTTTGAGAGGAGTGAAAACAGACTATCAAGAACTACCTGTGGTTTGGATAACCAATAACGATTTGAATTCTTCATCCTCATTGCAGAAAGAAATCGAGTTTGAGGAAGTTTTCACATGGAACGGCGATGGAAAAATAATTCTGACGATAATTCAGTATATCGAAGACAAGATGCGATTTATGAAGGACGGCTTCAATTATAAGAACCGACCGATTCTTCTCGTAGAAGACTCTAGACAATATTATTCTACATACCTAATTAATATATATGAAAAAATATGGTCTCATCTCCATTCTATTTTACATGAAGGACTGAGCAAAGAGAGGAAGATTCAACGCTATATGAAGAGATCATTCGTAATCCTTGCTGAAGATATCGACGAAGGGAGAAATTTTTATTCTAAAGTCGAAGGAAATTTTCTGTGCGTAATAACAGATAATAGATTGGAAAATGAAAGTGGGATTCGAGAAAACGCTGGACTCGAATTTGCAGAAGAGATCAAGCGAGATAATCCTGATCTCCCGGTACTCTTACAATCTTCAGCCTCCATCGAAAATGAAGAAATAGAAGCGAACATAGAGATCATAAATAAGAATGATCCAGCCTTAAATCAGAAGATCACAGATTTTATCGACTCTAGGTTATCTCCTCAAGGTGTCATCGTTGAAATAGGTGAAGGTTTCGAGCAGATAGAGGTCAAAACAGTAGAAGAACTTGAAGAGACGATAAATGAGTTAGGAGATGAAAATCTCAAAGACCTGGTATATAATCCAAAGTTTCTCAAATGGCTGAAAGTTCTTACCGAGTACGAGCTAGCGGATAGTGTCGAAGAATTAAAGAAAAGAAATCTCTCTACAAGTTCATTAAGAGAAAAATTACTCGATATTTTAGAAGAGTATAGATATGCCGAGTATTCTACAGCTGTTACCGATTTTAGAAGGGAGGGGGCCGATCCAAGAAATAAGATCAACCGAATAGGTGACGGTGCTTTAGGAGGAAAAGCTAGAGGTCTCGCTTTCATATCTAAATTGTTTTCAAAGTATCTTCCGGAGGATCTGTTTAAAGATCTAAAGATAACTGTTCCTAGAAGTATTGTATTGACTTCTGATGTCTTCGATAAATTTCTCGAGGAAAACGAGATAATGGAGCCTCGTCTCTTTGAATTATCTGATGAGAGGATATCATCAAAGTTCATAGATGGAAGTCTACCAGCCACGATAATAGGTGATCTTCGTTCTTTTGTAAGAGATACGAGAAATCCATTGATTGTTCGATCTTCTGGACTGCTAGAAGATTCACTCACACGACCTTTTGCTGGAGTTTATTCCTCCATGTTCCTTCCCAATGAATCCTGGGAAACCAGTTTGAGATTCAAGGAGGTCTGTGACGCGATCAAACACGTATATGCATCTACCTTTTTCAAAGAAGCGAGGAATTATCTAAAATCTACGCCTAAAAACATAGGCGATGAAAAGATGTCAGTAATCATTCAAGAGGTAGTGGGAAAAAAACACGGCAAGTACTTTTATCCTACTATTTCAGGTGTAGCTAAATCCTATAATTACTATTCTTCAAAAGGTTGTGAACCTGAGGATGGAATCGTTTATTTGGCTCTTGGGTTGGGAAAAGAGATCGTGGAGGGTGGCTCTTCCTATTTTTTCTGTCCAGAATGTCCTAGATCTCCTATGTTCGGTACTCCAAAAGATTTTATACCTCATTCTCAGACCGAATTCTATGCACTAAACCTAGAATCCATATATAGAGTGGTTGAAAAAGATGAAGAGACCTCCCTAGTCAAGTTGAACATAACCGAAGCAGAGAAACATGGCGTTTTAGACAAGATCGCTTCCACCTATTCACCCCAGGACGATAGACTCTATCCCGGAATTCATAGAGAAGGTTCAAGAGTCATTGATTTTGCACCTATAATAAATTATGATTCTATTCCATTAGCTTCAGCGATAAAAGTTCTTCTAGAAGTGTCTGAGATCGCTTTGGATTATCCAGTAGAGATCGAGTTCGCCGTAGATCTCGGTAAGAAAGGAGAAAAACCCCCTGAACTTGTTGTTCTTCAAATACGCAATATGGTCTCTAAACAGGTATATGAAGATATAGAGATAGAAGGTTGTGATGAAGAACAGTTAGTTTGTCGAAGCGAGAGAGTTTTAGGTCATGGTATGATCAAAGAGATAAGAGATGTGGTTTACGTAAAGCCTGAAGATTTTAAAATGAGCGATAGCAAGAAGGTCGCAGAAGAGATCCGTAAAATAAATGAAAAAATGAGAGAAGATGGGAAAGATTATCTGCTTATTGGTCCGGGGAGATGGGGCACGACTGATCCTTGGTTGGGCATACCAGTGAGATGGGGGGATATTGCAGGATCTAAAGTCATCGTAGAAACACCTACAGAGGGCCGTACCATCGAACCTTCCCAGGGCTCCCATTTTTTCCATGACATGCTGTCTTCTGAGACATGCTATATGGTTGTAGATGACGATAGTAAAGTGGATTGGAAATGGTTGGAAGAGAGGAGTGTAGAAGAAGAGAGGCAGTATATCAGACACGTTAAACTTGAGGAACCCGTAGAAGTTCAGGTAGATGGAAGAGAGGGAAAGGGTTTGATAAAGAAAAAATTAGAAAAGCGAACTGAAACGAATAAGGTTTAATAGCGGCTATCGATATTATATAACAAAATTTGTCAGATCGAGGTAAAGGAACGATGGATGAGGAAAAAATTGATGACGTTCTCTCAAAAGAGGGGAGTAAAGATAGGCTAATATCTTCAGAGATCGAGGAGATCGACGAACTCGAGGAACGAATTAAAGAGTTGAATTGTTTTTATAAGATATCTGAGATCGTAAATGACGATTCTCTATCACTTGACGAAGCTCTCCAAAAAATTGTCGAGACGCTACCTCCGTCTTGGCAATATCCTGATATAACTTCAGCTTGTATAAAAATAAGAGGAAAGGAATATACTACAGAAACTTTTGAAAAAACAGAATGGATACAAACAAGTGACATCACCGTAAAGGGAAAAAAGATAGGGCAGATTAGTATCGTCTATCATGAAGAGAGACCTGATAGGGATGAGGGCCCTTTTTTAGAAGAAGAAAGACGCTTGATCGATACCTTGGCAGATCTTATCGGCAGGTTCATTCAAGAAAAAAGTGAAGATGAGATGGTACAAGAGGAGCAAATATTAGAAAGATCTTCAGAGAAGAGGCATGATTGGGAAGTGATCATAGATCTTTTGATGAGAACTGATCCCAGGACTTTGCTTCGAATGACTAGAAAGATGGTGTATTATCTGTATAGAAATGAGAACGAGAAGGTTAGGACACTGCTTGATGATGTATGCCCCGCTGATGGAGATGAAAGTGCACCAAAATGGTGTGGCATAAATATGCCTAACCCAAAACAGGATCTAGATTCATTGAGGGATGTACAAAGCAAGGTATTTGAATTAGCTAAGGAAGAGTTGGAACCTGAAGAGATATCTGACTTATTCCATAGATGGCTGAAAGAAGATAAAGCACGTCCTTTGTTACTCGCATCTCAAAGAAGAGGCATACCTTTGGTCGAGATTACTGAAGAGTTGAACCGTTTCTTCAGGAAACCAGAGTCAGAAAAGGCCTTGGCGGAGGAAGATAAGATGAGTATCAGGACTGAACTCATACAGCGGTTTTTCACCGACAGATTGGATTTCGTTAACGTCGCTAAGAAATACATTCAAGTCGAAGACTATGAACCTTTGATACAGAAGATTGTAGGGCCCGCAAGAGGGGCAGGAAAACTTGGTGGGAAGTCCTCGGGAGCATATTTAGCTCATGAGATAATTCAGGAGGAATTCGATGAAGAATTCACAAAAAACATAGAATTTCCAAGAAGTTGGTATATCACCTCGGATACTATCATGGACGTAATCCATTATAATGATTTAGACGAATTGGTTCATGTAAAGTATTTAGATCCTGAGGAGATAAGGCACGAGGAACCTTTTGTTGAGCAGCTGATGAAAAATGCTATGTTTCCCTCTGAGATAGTTGAAGGTCTAAAGAAGATCCTTAGGGATTTAGAAGGAAATCCGATAATTGTGAGATCGTCTAGTCTCCTGGAAGACAATTTTGGAGCAGCTTTCTCTGGGAAATACAAGAGTTTGTTCCTTCCAAACAAAGGGACGGAAGAGGAAAGATTAGAGGACCTAATGAATGCCATCGCTGAAGTTTATGCCTCTACTTTTTGTGCAGACCCTATCGAGTATCGAAAAGAGAGAGGCCTATTAGATTTTAGTGAGGAGATGGGGATATTGGTTCAGGAAGTGGTTGGAACTGAAATTGGAGATTATTATCTTCCTATTTATGGGGGAGTCGCTTTCAGCAAGAACGAGTTCAGATGGTCTCCGAGGATAGGTAGAGACGATGGCGTTATCAGACTGGTTCCTGGCCTAGCTACTAGAGCTGTTGACAGAATCGGAGACGATTATCCTATATTGGCTTCGCCAAATCGACCAAATCTGAGGGTGAATTCTACTGTAGACGAAAGGGTCAAATATTCTCCTAGATATATGGACGTAATAAATTTGGAAACGGAACAGCTTGAAACAGTCGAGGTTATAGATTTCCTTAAGAAACATGCTAATGAGTTTCCTGATCTAGAAAAATTGGTTTCTTTGTACAAAGACGGAAATCTAAAAACTCCCTCAGGATTGATACTTGACCCTGAAAAGGAAGATATGGTGGTCACATTTGAAAGACTATTCGATAAGACTGATTTTCTAAGTAAAATGAACAAGATATTGAAAAAACTTGAGGAAAAAATAGGATTTCCAGTTGATGTAGAATTCGCCTCAGATGGAGATAAAATATATATAGTTCAGTGCAGACCTCAGAGTCAGACTTTAGATAGAGAGAGAGTTAAGATACCTAGGGATATAAAAGACAATAGAAAATTATTTTCCGCTAATAAGTACGTAACTACAGGGAATTTGGAAAATCTTGAATTTGTCGTGTATGTGGTTCCGGAAGAATACGCATCTTTGGAAAGCAGAGAAAAGATGCAGGAAGTCGCACGTATCGTTGGGGAGCTCAATAAAAAATTACCTAATAGAAAATTCATTCTTATGGGCCCTGGTAGATGGGGAAGTAGAGGAGATATAAAACTTGGGGTTCCGGTTAAATATAGCGAGATTCATAATACTGCACTACTAGCAGAGGTTGCAAAAGAAAGAGGTGGATACGAACCAGAACTATCCTTTGGGACTCATTTCTTTCAAGATCTAGTGGAGTCAGACATAAAATACCTGCCCTTATATCCTGAAGAAGATCAAAATATATGGAGAGAAGAGATGTTCTTCAGGTCAGAAAACAGACTTACCGATTTCTTACCTGAATATGAAGACTTTGAAGAAGTAATTAGAGTAATTGATGTCGGCGATATAAGTAAAGGTGGGACATTGACCGTGACTATGGACGGCGAGGCAAATCAAGCCCTAGCCTATCTTGAGCCTTCGGATCATTGGGAATGGAGAATGAAAAAGGTCAAACAGATGGCTAGAGAACTAGATCCAGAAATATATGGTGTTGAAAGCCTTTATGTTGTTGGCAGTACGAAAGAAGCTACTGCGGGTCCGGAGAGCGATATAGACCTTATCGTTCATTTCAACGGGACGGATGAACAGAAAGATAAATTGGAAAATTGGTTCGAAAGATGGGATCAGGAGTTGATCCAAGAAAATGAAAAAAGGATAGGAAAAAGAACAGATGGTATTTTAGATATTCACTATGTAACGGATGAGGATATCGAAAAAGAGACTTCTTGGGCCTCTCATTTAACTTCGCGGTATAAATCAGCTAGAAAGATTCCTATCGAGCAAAGTACGGATGATTAAAAATCCCTCATCCCTCTTCTACATCGATTAAACTTCTTGTAGCCTTTTCTGGTCTATCGGTATCGAATTCGATCAGAGCTAGTTCTGAGCCACTGTGAACTCCTGTGAATGAGAATGAACTTCCTATTTTTTCTTTCCAGGACCCTGTCATATCAACAGTTTCGTGGACATGACCGTGGAGAGTGATATAAGGACTTCTTTCTTCTATGAACCTTTTGATTGCTATACTGCCTACGTGTACATCTACAGGTGTATGATCAACTTTTTTCCCGTCTAAATCGGCTCTGTCAAGATCGGTTTCGTAAGGAGGGGAATGAAACAAATAGATGGTTTTCTCAGGAGGAGATTTTTTTGTTAATATTTTTAGATCGTCTTCGATAGTCTTGTATTGTTTTTCATACTCGGATATTTCTACAGTTCTTGTACCATTTTCAGGAGATATTGCCCCAACTCCTACATACCTAGAAACATCATAACGTTCCCAGTCTTTAAGTCTAAAAGGAGTAGGTGGGATGAAACTATATCCACTCACGTAAAGATCCCCGAATTTCTTAGTAGAATCGTGCATGTACTCCAAAAAATTTTCCTTTTCCATCTCTTTTAATACTCTTTCATAAGCTCTAGGATCATCGTTACCCATTATCATGAAGATCCTCAATTGGTCTGTAAATGATTTTTTTACGTTCTCAAGCTTTTTTTTCAGAAAATTTTTTAGAAAAGGTTTAACATCAGTATTTCTTCCTGATACTGAAGGAAGTATGTCTCCTCCAATAAATACGCCGTCAGGTCTCTTTTTTTGGATAAAATCAAATAATTTTTCGTACTTCTTTTTATCTCCATGAAGATCAGACGTAAATATACATTCCAGATTTACCACCGATTAATCTTTTGTAAATCATATGGTTTTACTTTTAATTTTCTATGCCTATCTGATCAAAAATCTACAACAAATTCGAAAATATTGTATATCTTGGGTTAGAAAAATCTTATTTTATTCCAAATACTCATACGAAATACTTAAATTATTAATCAGAAATCATCGAGTAGTCGATTTGAGATAAATGAATCAGAAATGGAGAATGATATTATGGCGTTAGATAGGGTATATGACCAGGTTGTAGATAGAAATCCCGGAGAGGAAGAGTTTCATCAAGCGGTTAAGGAAGTTTTAGAATCAATAGAGCCCGCGATGGAGAAACACCCTGAATTTGCAGATGCTAGGATAGTTGAGCAGCTTGTGGAACCTGAAAGGCAGATCATCTTTAGAGTGCCATGGAAAGATGATAACGGGGAAGTACACGTCAATAGAGGATTTAGGGTTCAGTTCAACAGTGCTATAGGCCCCTACAAGGGCGGGATAAGATTCCATCCCTCAGTTTATATAGGGATAATCAAGTTCCTAGGCTTTGAACAGATTTTCAAGAACGCATTGACAGGTTTAGCGATGGGCGGCGGAAAGGGCGGCTCTGATTTCGATCCAAAAGGAAAATCTGATGATGAAATTATGAGATTCTGCAAGAGTTTCATGAATGAGCTTTACAGGCATATTGGACCAGATACCGATGTTCCTGCAGGAGATATCGGAGTCGGCGGTAGAGAAGTTGGATATATGTTTGGCCAGTACAAAAAATTGGTCAACAGATTTGAAGGCGTCTTTACTGGGAAATCGCCGGAGTGGGGTGGCTCGCTTGTCAGACCAGAGGCAACAGGTTACGGCTTAGTTTATTTCACTCAAGAGATGTTAAAATCAGTGAATGAAGATCTTAAAGGCAAAGAAGTTTTGATTTCTGGTTCTGGGAACGTAGCTCTCCACGCCCTGGAGAAGTGTAATGAACTGGGAGCAAAGGTCGTAACTCTATCTGATTCTGACGGCACCATATACGATCCTAAAGGCATATCTGGGGACAAGAAAGATTACGTTTTTGAACTTAAACAGGTGAGACGAGGAAGAATAAGGGAGTATGCTGAGGAGTACGATATTGAATATGAAGACGGATGTAAGCCATGGGGTTTTGATGCTGATATAGCCCTCCCTGCTGCAACCCAGAACGAGATCGAAGAGGAAGATGCGCAGAAATTAGCAGATAATGATATAATAGCTGTAGGTGAAGGTGCGAACATGCCTTCTACCCCGGCAGCAGCAGAGATATACAGACAGAACGATATCATAGTCGGGCCTGCTAAAGCTGCAAATGCTGGAGGGGTTTCTGTCAGTGGTCTTGAGATGGCCCAGAACTCGCAGAGAGAGAGTTGGAGTTTTGATAAAGTGGACAACAGATTACAGGGTATAATGCAGAATATACATGAAACATGTTACGAGACATCTAAAAAGTACGATGACGAAGGTAATCTTCACCTCGGAGCTAACATAGCTGGTTTCGTAAAAGTTGCGAAAGCTATGTTGGATCAAGGTGTTATATGAAGTGATGACAGAAATAAAAACCCCTTACCTCTTTAAAATACCTTTATCGAGGATAAAAAGACCTTAGAGAATTAACGGAAATGATACGATGAATGATAAAACTAAAGTATTAGAAATAGATTCAAATTACTTGAAGGACTGTCATTTGAACGCAGAGGCGAAAGATGTCAAATTTTCTAAACTATGATCTCTTTTTTGGAGGTTAAAAATGAAATCAGAATGTGAAAATCAGTCTTTTGAAAGAGATGTTGAAAGTATATTTGAAAAACATTCTTCCGAACCGAGCTCTTTAATACCTATCCTTCAAGAAGCTCAAGAAAAATTCGGTTATCTCCCGAGAGACGTGATTGAAAGGATAGCAGAATATCTAGACCTTCCTGTGAGTAAGATTTACGGAGTAGCTACTTTTTATGCCCAATTTAGATTTGAACCTCTCGGGGATCACATGATAAGGGTCTGTCACGGCACAGCATGTCACGTAAAAGGAGCGGATAAGATCGGTGAGGCAGTAGAAAATAAACTAGGTATAGAAACAGGAGAAACAACTGAAGACGGCCAATTTACCCTTGAAAGAGTTGCCTGTTTGGGATGTTGTAGTTTAGCTCCAGTGATGATGATTGATGACACTGCTCATGGTGATCTTTCTAGAGAGAAAGCAAAAGATATAATCGAGAAATATAAGGAGGCTTGAACATGAGTGCGAAGAATATACGGGTTGGATATGCTTCCTGCGGAATAGCTGCCGGTGCGGAGGAGGTTCATCAGGCCTTGAGAGAGCATATAGAAGAACATGGATTAGATATAGATCTAGAAAAAGTCGGTTGTGTAGGGATGTGTCATAATGAACCTATAGTTGAAATAGAAGATAACGAGGGCACTTTCACCTATGGTAATCTTGAAGCTGATGATGTCAATGAGCTGGTTAAAAAGCATCTTATAGACGAGATACCTTATGAAGATAAACTTATAATTTCACCTTCTGAAGAATATGATTATTTTTCAAAACAACGTAAAGTCGTTCTAAGAAACAGTGGAATGATAGACCCAGAAAGTATAGAAGAGTATATGGAAAGAGAGGGATACGAAGCTTTAGAAAAAGCCATAGATATGGATCCTCAGGAGATAATAGATAAAATAAAAGAGAGTAACCTCAGGGGGAGAGGAGGTGCTGGTTTTCCTACGGGTATGAAGTGGCAATTTGCGAAAGATGCTAGGGGGGATGAAAAATACCTGATATGCAACGCTGACGAGGGAGATCCTGGAGCATTCATGGATAGGAGTGTTCTAGAAGGAGATCCTCATGCCATTCTGGAGGGAATGATAATCGGAGCGTATGCCACTGGTGCTAGTAAAGGATACATATACTGTAGAGCGGAATATCCTATTGCGGTTAAAAGGCTCAGAATAGCGATAGAAAAGGCGCGTGAGAAAGGTTTTCTTGGGAAGAGAATACTTAATACTGACTTTTCTTTCGATATCCAGATCAAAGAAGGTGCCGGTGCATTTGTATGTGGTGAAGAGACAGCTCTTATGCATTCTATTGAAGGTGAAAGAGGTATGCCTAGACCGAGGCCTCCTTTCCCAGCTCAGGAGGGTCTTTTTGGAAAACCGACCAATATAAACAATGTTGAAACTTGGGCGAACGTTCCTTGGATCTTGAGGAATGGAGCAGAAGATTTCAGTTCTATAGGGACAGAGGAAAGCGGTGGTACGAAAGTTTTCGCTTTAGCAGGCAAAATAAAAAGAGGCGGTCTCGTGGAAGTTCCTATCGGCACGTCATTAAGAGAAGTCATATTCGATATCGGGGGAGGTATAGCCGATGAGAAGGATTTCAAGGCCGTACAACTCGGCGGTCCTTCCGGCGGTTGTTTAACCACGGATCATCTTGATACTCCAGTGGATTATGAAACTCTTACAGAAGCTGGAGCTATAATGGGTTCTGGTGGTATGATAGTGATGGACGAGGACGACTGTATGGTCAATGTCGCTCATTATTTTCTCGATTTCACTCAAGAGGAATCCTGCGGAAAGTGCACTTTCTGTAGAGTTGGCACGAAAAGATTGCTAGAGATGTTGGAGGATTTTTCAAAAGGAAAAGGCAGTGATGAAGAAATCGAAAAATTAAAAGAAATGGCAGATAAGATAAAAAAGCATTCGCTCTGTGGTTTGGGTCAGACCGCTCCGAACCCAGTATTGACCACCTTGAGATATTTTGAAGACGAATACAAGGCTCATCTAGAAGAGGGAACTTGTCCTGCTAGTGTCTGTAGAGAGTTGATAGCTTATACAATATCGAAAGATTGCATAGGTTGTGGGACTTGTGCTGAAGAATGTCCTGAGAATGCAATTTCGGGAGGATCTAAGGATGTTCACGTTATCGATCAAGCCGCATGTATAAAGTGTGGGGCTTGTCAAGAAGTTTGTCCTGTTGATGCGGTGGAGGTGGAATAGATGTCAGATAAGATGACAGTTACTATAGACAGCGAGGAATATAAAGTAGAGCCTGGGAAAAAAGTACTAGATGTTTGTAGAGAGAACGATTTTTTTGTACCTACACTATGCGAGATCGAATATATTGAGGAACCTTTTGGAGGATGTAGAGTCTGCCTTGTTGAAGTAACTACGGATAGAGGAACTGAAGTTACTACCTCTTGTGATACACCGATACAAGAGGGGATGGAGATAAGAACTGAAACGGAGGAGATTTACAAAGGACGAAAGATGGCCCTCGAACTCCTTCTATCAGAACATACGGGAGATTGTGTAGCACCTTGTTCTATCGAATGTTCCGCGAGTTTAGACGTACAAGGTTATCTCGCCCACATAGCCAATGGAAGACCAAGTGAGGCTGTAAAACTCATTAAAGAGAAGACTCCTCTAGCTTTGAGTCTTGGGATGGCATGTTTCGCTCCCTGTGAAGATGAATGTAGGAGAGAATTGTTAGAAGATCCTATAGCTATAAGACAGCAAAAGATGTTTGCGGCAGAGGAAGATATTGAAGATCCGTGGACGCCCCAGGTCGAAGAAGAAACGGGTAAAAGTGTCGCTGTTGTTGGTGGTGGGCCTGCGGGATTAACTGCAGCTTATTTTTTAAGACTTGAGGGGCACGATGTGAAGATTTATGATATGATGCCGGAACTTGGAGGCATGATGCGTTACGGCATACCGGAATATCGTTTGCCGAACGATCTGCTCGACAAAGAGATAGACTGGATACTCGATCTGGGCATTGAAGCTAAAACCGAAACCAAACTCGGTGAAGACATCTCACTTGAAGAGCTCAGAGAAAAGCACGATGCTGTATTCATGGGAACTGGTGCGTGGGAACCATGGATGATTCCGATCGATGGGATTGATCTAAGCGGCGTGATGGGTGGCATCGACTTTTTGATAGATCATAACTTGGGTATAGATCTCGATATCGGCGAGAAAGTTGTTGTCATTGGGTGCGGTAATACCGCTATAGATGTTGCGAGGACAGCAAAGAGGATGGGAAAAGAAGTGACTATAGCTTATCGGAGGAGTGAAGAGCAGGCCCCAGCTCACCAAGACGAGATCGACGAAGCAAGAGAAGAAGGAGTAAATTTTGAATTCCTAGTGAGCCCGAAAAAAGTATGCAGTGCTGAAGATGAGAGATGCGTTGAAAAAGTCACCTGCTCTCCTGTAGAACTTGGTGAACCAGATGAATCCGGACGTCCGAAGCCGATAGAGATACCGGATGAAACAGTCGAGATCGAAAGTGACAGTGTAGTCCTTGCGATAGGTCAGCAGCCAGACGAGGAATTGCTAGAGAATGAAGGACTTGAAGTAGAGGATTACACTCTTGCTAAAAATTCTAAGTTCCAGACCAATTACGAGGACGTATTTACTGCTGGAGATGCAAATCTAGGTCCGTCCTCGATAGTGGAAAGTACAGGTATGGGAAGAGAAGCTGCTTATGCGTTGAATGCTTATCTTAATGATGAATTGGATGATTACGATGTGCTAGAGGATTATCAGGAACCTTTCGATTATGTTCACCAAGATGAAGTGACTGAAGAAGACTTATTGGATTATAACAGGGAATTCAGAAAGGCAATGCCGACTAGAGATCCGAAAGAGAGGATAACCGATTTTGAGAGGATCGAACTTGGATTTTCAAAAGAATCCGCTAAGGATGAAGCCGAGAGGTGTTTAGAATGTGGCTGCCTCGATCGTTTCGAATGTAAACTTAGAGAGTACTCAGATATATTCGACGCGGAACAAAAAGTCTATGAAGGCTTTAAATTCGAAAGAGAGAAAGATGATTCTCATCCGTATGTGCTTAGAGAACCAGAAAAATGCATCCAGTGTGGTTCGTGTGTAAGAACGACCGATAAGGTCCACGGCGAGGGAGTCGTTCAGTTCGCAAATAGAGGGTTTGAAACCGTCGTAGAGCCAGCTTTCGGTGATCCCTTAGGAGAGGTAGAGAGTAAACTGATAGGTGATTTAGCCGATGCCTGTCCGACTGGTGCACTTGAAGAGATACTACAGGATAAAAAGCCGGGACCACACGAAACGAAAATTGCAGGAGAAACCTTCTGTGTTGAGTGTGGATTGACCTGCCCAGCTGAGATACATATGGTAAATGGTAGGCCTGTAATGGTGAAGCCAGTTGAAGATCCTTTCTATCAAGGACATCTTTGTGATATAGGAAAATTTGAAAGCTCTATGGATTTGAGAAACAATGAAACTACTTTTAAAGATGGGATGGCTGAATTGCAGGAGATGATACGAGGTAAAAGTATAGACATAGTTGTAGGAACCGAAACTACCATCGAAGAGGCGGAAAAGCTGAAGGAAGTAGCAGACCACATTGGAGGAAATGTCTTCGCTTCTGTAGCAGATACTAGATCGACCGTTGGTCTTAAAGACCTGCAAGCAGCTGAAGAATTATATATTGATCCGTCGATTTACGATATTGCCCCTATTATGAAGATGTTTGTCGAGAGGGCTAGGCGTCACGGCTCGGAGATCGTGGAATCTCTAGAAGCGTTAGATGAGGGTATCGGGATAGTAACTCCACAAAAAGCAGAGGGTGTAGAGAATAGGATAATTGTACAACCTGGCGCTAACGCCAATGGCTTATCATGTTTAGATATCTTAGAAGGAAAGATGAAAAGAGAAACTGTTTTGGTTTATGGGGATAGGAGCATACCTATTGAAAAACTCGAAGACAAAAAAGTAATCCATCTATCTGGAGAAGCTGAAACGGAATTGAAAGATATAGCAGACTTGACTGTCCCGATACGCTCACATCTTGAGAAACGAGGGGCTATAAAGAATCTATTCGGTAAAGAGATAACTCTTAGACCAGTCATCGAAACTGATTTGCCGAAAAATCTAGAGATATTGAGCAAGATAATAGATCTAGTATAGAAAGAATTTCTTTAACCAATACATTTTAATCTTTGGATTATCTTTAGGAATTGAATCATGCCCACCGTTGAGGAATTTTACGAAAAAGTTTCGGATATCTACTCTAAAACTAAGTTCAAAGAGAAAATTCAAGAAAAAAAAGAGGAATTGGATCACTTTTTTGATGAGAATACACTAGCTTACATGATCGTAGCTCAGGAAGGTAGAAATGAAAGCGCTATCCATGATATCGACCAGATAACGCCAGGTGATGAAGCTACAGTTCAAGGTGAAATAATTGATCTTGGTTCTCTGCGGACTTTTCAGAAAGAAAATGGTGAAGGTAAGGTCAGAAATGTTCGGATCGATGATGGAACAGGAACTATCAAGGTGGTTTTCTGGAATGAGGATACTGATAGAGTTGAGGAGGAATTCGACATTGGTAGCAAAATCAAAGTTATCAACGGTTACGTTCAAGACAAAGGTTATGGGAAACAGATATCTACAGGAAAGTGGGGGGAGATTAGCTTGGTAGAGGAAGGGAAAAAGGATTAATAGAGTTGTACCATTCTTATAATCGATGGTTGAAGAGGATGCTGATGAAGGTTATATAGAAGAATTGATCGAATGCCCATTCTGTGGAGGCTTTGTTCCAGATGAATTCGAATGTATTTTGTGCGGCGAAGAAATATTAGAGACCGATATGGTGGGCCGGACTAGATTAGTGTGCTCGAGGTGCGGAACGGAAGTAAAAGAGGAGATAGAAAGGTGTCCTGAATGCGGAACCACTTTTTAAAACATACATTTTCCAAAAGCACAAATATCATCAATAAGTTGGTTTTAAGATGCCTGATGATGAGTTAACTTACGAGGATGTAATCGACGTTTGGGAAAGAGAAAAGGAAGCGAAGCTACCCTGCACATTACCTAATAATTTTTACGAGAGATTGAGAAAATACATACAGGATCTAGAAAGCGAGGTAGAAGAGATTGAGGTACCTCCAAAAAATAAACGAGCAAGGAGGATTCAAAAGCAGTACGAGAGAGTACAAAAAATTTCTGAACTCTTCTTCAAAGAGAGACAAAAAAAGATAGTGTTAGCAGCGTATCACAAATCGATGGGGAAGACTGTTAGTGTTGAAAATCTAGTTGAAGCGGAACTTGAACTTTTGGAAGAGATATCTACACTTTTGGAGGAATTAAAGAACAAAGTCTTTCTAGGTGAATATAAAAGAAAGCCTAAAAAGGAGAGACCAAGAGAAGAAAGTCAGATAGAAAAAAAGGAAGAAGAGCGTGATACCTTATCCAAAGAAAAAATCAGAGATAAAACTCAAGAACAACCTGAGACTGAGAAATCTTTAGCTCAAGTGGAATCCCAAAGTGAAAAGGAGAAAGAAAAAAGTCAAAATTCTAAGTCAAAAAAAGAGCGTCTTCCCCCAGATCTAGAAGGACAGGACGAGATCTTGATTCATATAACTGAAGATGTGCCTTCTTTCGTAGATATGAATGTCACCTATAATCTACAAAAAGAGGATGTTCTAACTTTGAGAGAAGATTTAGCAGAAGTTTTGATAGAAAGGGGGAAAGCGAGAAAAATTAAACTTTGATTTTTCTATTCAAATACTGAGTCGTATTCTCCCTCATCGATCAGCCTTTGAACTTCCCTTGGATCTTTCTTATCAACTGTGATACCCATAGAAACGCATGAACCAATAATTTCTTTAGTTTTCTGTTTTAGATTTTTGCCCAATAGATCATCACCTTTCATCTCTGCGATCTCTTTTGCTTCTTTTACCTTGAGATCGGCGACTTTATTTTCGTGAGGTTCACCACTTCCTTTTTCTGTACCCACTTTCTCTAAGATTAAGCCAGAAGTGGGCGGAGTACCAACTTCTATATCGAAATCACCACTCTCAGTATCGACGGTTAATTTTATTGGGACCTGCATTCCTTTGAATTTTTCTGTTTCTTCGTTTATAGAGTTCACTATCTCCATTATATCTACACCTAACGGGCCTAGTTTTGGCCCTAGGGGAGGTCCTGCGCTCGCTTCGCCTGCATCCACAAGAGCTTCTATAGTTTCAGTTGCCATATTCATCACCTACATACATAGTCTTATTTTTCTTTTTCTAATACTCTAACGTGATCTCCTCTCACCGTAACAGGGATCGGAACAGTCGCTTCAAATAGCTCGACAGTGATTTCATCATTAGCTTCATCTATCTGGGTGACTCGAGCTTTTTCGCCCTTGAATGGGCCGGCCGATAATTCCACTATATCTCCCTCCGTGATACCTTCTACAGCAAGTTTTGGAGCCAAGAAATGCTCTATTTCCTCTATGCTGGTATCTCCTTCTACTATGCCTTTTGCCTTTCTTGTACCGTCACTTACCTCGTCAACCAGAGAAGGGTTCATCGCCTCGATAAATATGTATCCTCTAACGGGTTTAGGAGCGAGAATAGAAAATACCCCCAGATCTTTGTCTTTAGCCCATGATGCTATATAATCGGCCACACTCCTTTCTTGATTTATCTGTGTCTTCATAGCTACGACGGTAGGTCTAGCAGTGGTTATGAGCGTTATGGAATCGGAAAGGAGGATATCTTTACTAGAAGATGCATCGATAACGACCTCTGCCTTGTCTCCATAATCCGCCCCTTCAGGAGCGTTTACCCTGACTGGTATAATTATCTCATCTCCGGCCTCGACCTCGATGGTTTCCCGTATCGAATCTGAAGGTTCTGAAAGTCTGTGTTGATCGAGTATTTTGATCTTCCACGGAATGATTTCATCACTGTCGGTACTATATAAAAGATGAACCTCAAGATCGATTTCTTGGTCTGAATCAGTAGTATTTATCAAATTGACTTTGTACGTTGTCTTTTCTCTAGTAGGAATAGATTTCTTGTTTTGGTCACAGACTAATGATATTCCCTTTTCACCTTCTTCCTCTTCTTCGGGTACCTCTTTAACTTCTTCCTCTTCGACTATTTCGTCCTCTGTGAAATCATCTAGTAGTCCCATAGTTTCTTCCTCACATCACTGCCAAATATGCTGGTATGTTATCCCAAAGCCACATTATTGAAAAACCCAGTCCTCCTATTAAGAGAATACCGATTACAACGATGAGAAGAGTTTTCCTGTATTCTTCTTTATCCGGCTTTCTAGCCATTTTCAAGATTCGGCCGAACTTACCTTTACCTATTTTTCCAGCTCTCTCTTCTATTTTGTCCTGTACTTTCCAAGACCCTTCAACAATATCCATGTTTTTCCCTCAGGCTATCGTTTCTATTTCTTCAGTCGAAATTTCTTTGCCAAATATCTGCTTTGATTCGACACCTGTGATTAC
>SL_8KL_010_SEDDRAFT_10001289_pt1 | contig 21713 bp, 22 predicted proteins | sample SodLakKL_010_SED_4_FD_11160 | JGI IMG/M metagenome (IMG submission 11160) | reverse complement strand
GGCTGACTGCCACATTCCAGCCACCCAGGGTAGCAGCAGGTTCACCATCTTCTCCTGCGGGCAGAGGAGCAACACCAAAGTCTTCCGGTTCAAAGGCATCAGATTGCATAGAAAGGCTGTAGGCATAGGGCCAGTTTCTCATAAAGGCAGCATTACCATCATGCCAGATGGCTCTGGCATCCTCTTCCATAAAGGCAGTCACTCCAGCAGGTGAGATGTCGCCAACCCAGCCGGCAGCCATTTCCAGCATCTCCTGATTCCTTTCATTCAAGACGGTGATTTCTCCTTCGGGAGAAATTATGGTTCCGCCCTGATTGGAGGCAAACCATTCTAAGACATTACAGGTTAAACCTTCATAAGCATTACCCTGCCAAACAAATCCTTCAAAGTCCGGATTATGCTCTCTTTCTCCATCCACAATTATTCCGGCATACTCTTCCAGTTCAGCCCAAGTTTCCGGAACATCCAGGCCGTACTCATCCAGCAGATCCTGACGGTAATAAAGCAGTCCGGCATCAGTAAACCAGGGCATGGCAATCAGTTCGCCATCAACATTGGTATTGTTTTCAACGATATGCTCAAAGTGCATGTCAACATATTCTTCAGCCCCGTATTCGTAAAGATCCAGGAAATGATCCTCCAGTTCACCGGGCCAGATAACATCGATCTGATAAACATCAACCTCAGGGCTCTCGGCCTCAAAGAAGGAAAGATAGAGGCTCATTCTCTCATCAGCGGAGTCCGGGCTGTCCAGCACCTCAACATGAACATTGGGGTTTTCTTCCATGTACATTTCAGCTGCTCTGACAGTGGTTTCATACTCCTCACCAACAGCACCACCAATAATCGTTAATTCCACATCATACTCGGCCTGGACATTGCCTACCCCGAAGAACAGCACCAGGGATAGTGAAAGCATTACGATTAATAGTTTTTTCATTCTTATACCCCCTATAGAATTTTATTTGGTGTTACCATAACACCCTCAGTTAAAAAACATTCCTCGCCTGAATCTCTATTAACTTACTTAAAATCTCATCTCAAGTCTCTTTCATAGAATCTAAATAATTCTAAATTTTCTCTGTATAAATTTCTTCTCTGTTTCAGGAAAAAATCCTGCTTGCCCGACAAATAAAGATTCCCTTTAATAATATTTTTCACCAGATATATTTATATATAATTTGCATTTTACTTCCTTATTTGTTTCATTAATATATCACAGAACAATTATTTTTTCAAGAAAATATCATACCCTGAATCACACCAGATCGGCGATTAGCAGTACTTTAAAAACTATTATGGAAAGCGGAGCCAGTATTATACCCTGAAGCCCCAGAGTGTTAAGACCAACAAATAATCCCAGCAGCAGAATCAGGGGATGAACCCCGATATTTGTGCTTAAAATTTTAGCCTCCAGGAAAGGACGAAAACCAATTACCAGCACATAAACCACAAAGAGAATAAAGGAGTAGGAGGGATTGATGAAGAGATGAAGCACTATCAGCGGCCAGAGAATTCCTCCGGGACCTACCACCGGAATTAAATCCAGAACTCCTGCTGCCAGGGCCAGAATAATGGCATAGGGAAAGCCTATCAGTCTTAAAGTTACTCCCACCCAGATGGTGGTGTTGGTAATTATAATTAACTGCACCTTAATATAGGTAGAAAAGTCTTTCAGTAGCTTAATCTTTTCTTTATCTGTCAGGTCAATTTTTTGAGAAAAATAACTCAAAAGCTTCTCCCTGTCCTTACTCATATAGAAGGATCCCAGAATGGTAAAGATAATAAAGATAAAAATCCAGGGAATGTTAAAGGTCAAATTCAAAATTTGGTTTACTACCTGGGAAAGCAGCAGATTTCCCCGCTGATAAATCATGTTGATATTTTGACTGATAATATTGGCAATTTCATCAGGTATTACTTCAAAGAAATCCTCCTGACGCTGGATCAATTCCTCTATTCCTGAGGTAATCTGCTCCCGGTAGCGGGGTAGCAGCCTGCCCAGCTCAATCAGCTCGCTGATCAGGTTGGAAGATAAAATTATTGCCAGGGTGATCATTATCAAAAGAAAAATAGAGAGAACAATTAAAACTGCCAGCAGCCGGGGCATTTTTTTGCTCAGCAGCAAAACAGGCTTTTCCAGGATCAGGGCCACTATGGCAGCCAGAAAAAAGGGAGTCAGGTAAAAAATTATTATCTTCAATGACACCACAATCAGGATAAATATGGCTATTCTCTTAAAGATTTGATAATAGGAAAGCTCGAGTTTAAACATAACAAAAGTTCACATCCAGCATCAATTTATTTTTTCATCTGCTGCCAGTTCTATAATTGCCCTGACATAGATTAGAGCATTTAACATCAGATCTTCAATTTCCATGTATTCGTTCTTTTGATGGGCCAGCTCGGGCTGACCGGGAAATAAAGGGCCAAAGGCCACACCCCTGGGAACTGCCCTGGCATAGGTCCCTCCCCCTATAGCAATCGGCTCGGCCTTATCATCTCCGGTTTCATCCCGGTAAACCTGCATCAGGCTTTCCACCAGCCTGTCATCTTTCTCCACATGCAGCGGCGCTTTATGCTCCTTTCTTTCTAGCAGCCAGTCAAACTTCGAAATTTTTTCAGTCAAACTCTGGAATATTTTCTCGCTCTGATAGCTGACCGGGTATCTGATATTAACTGTGATCCGGGCCTCTTTTTCGTCAACTTCAATCTGCCCCACATTAAAAACCAGCCGGCCGGATATTTCATCGCAGACATCACAGCCAATATTTTCTCCATAATAATCTGTTCCAATTAATTTTTGATAGGCTTTTATGAAATTCTCAATATTCCCGGGTGTAAGGTTCATTTCTGCCAGCAGACAGATAAGATGAGAAACAGCATTTACCCCATCAGCCGGCAGGCTGCCGTGGGCTGAAATTCCCTTAACCAGAATTTCACTTTCTTCACTGTTGATGGTTTTCAGTTTAATGTCCTCTGGATAATCGGATTGATACTCAGCAATTTTATCCTGGAGATACTTCCTTTCCCCGCTAACCAGAGCTGAGGCTCTATCCGGTACCATATTGGGGGCATTACCTCCGGATATTGATTTGACCTTAACCCAGCCCTTTGAAGGCTGGTTATCCTCTGCCTGATAATCATCTCCGCCGGAGTTATACTCCTCCAGGAGATCAAAAACTAAAATTCCCTTTTCAGCATGAATGACAGGAAAAACAGCATCAGGGCTGAAGGCCAGTGTGGGAACTTCAGCATTTTTATTATAGTATTCCATGCCTTTCCAGCCACTTTCCTCATTGGTTCCCAGAATCAACCTCACCCTTTTGTTGAGCTTTAATCCCAGATCCAGAATGGTCTTCATGGCATAGAGAGAAGCAACTGCCGGCCCCTTATTATCCAGGGAACCCCGGCCGTAAATTCTTCCCTTTTCAACCACCCCGGCATAGGGGTCATAATCCCAGTCATCACCGGCAGGAACAACATCAAGATGGCATAATATCCCCAGCATTTCCTCCCCTTCACCAATTTCAACCGTGCCGGCATAGTCTTCCAGGTTGCTGGTTCTCATCCCCATCGCATCAGCCATTTCCAGCATTCCGATAAGACATTCCCCCACTTCGGGTCCAAAGGGCCTGTCCTCTTCGGGCTCACCCTGGACACTTTTATACTGGATTAATTCCTGAAGACTTTCTGTTAGTTTATCCTGATAGCTGTCCAAAATTTTCTTTATCTCCTGTCTTGCTGGCATTATTCTCTCATCCTTTCAGAAATATTGTGCTGTTTATTTTTTGGCTTTTTTTGAATGTCAACTTTTTCTCTGTTAATTATAATTTCTATAAATATCTTATTTCTCCTTCACCGCTGCCGGAATTAAGTTATCAGATAAAAATTTATAACTCCTATGGGATAACTTTACATTTAAATAAATATATCTTAATAATTACCGGAAATGTAGGGCTGATTCCCGAAAATAAAAAAGAGGGGCGATTAAGCCCCTCTTTTTTATTCAGCAATATGTATTACTGAATTTAAGCTGTAAAAAAAATTGGATTGAAAAATACTAAATTATAATGTTTGTTTTTAATCCTACTTATCTTTAACGGTTTCTTTAAAAGTTTTGCCTGCTCTGAAAACAGGAACCTTTCTGGCAGGAATCTTGATGGTCTCATCGGGATTCTGAGGATTTCTACCCTGACGGGCTTTTCTGTCTCTAACCTCAAAGCTGCCAAATCCGATGATCTGAACATTGTCCCTGGAATCCTGCTTCTTATTGGCCTCCTGCTTCAGGTATTCCATGATGGAATCAAAGGTGGTGTTGATAATTTCATTACAGTCTTTTTTGGTATTACCGGTTTTTTCGGCCACATGATCGATTAATTCAGTCTTGGTCATAATCTCACCTCCTGAATAAGATTTTTACTTATTCTTTATATTCGTGATACTCCATAAAACTCCTGCTTAAATTCAAAGAAAATTACTAAAAACCTTGAGATATCCAACATTTATCCTGTTTTTTGCCTTTTTTATTTAAATTTTTAACAATTATATCCAGTTATTCATGCTGACAACCTCTTCTATCTCTCTTTTTGGATCCCGGGTCATCAGATCTTCCACTGCTCTATCAGGGCTTTTACCGGCAAATAAAACCTGATATATCTCTTCGGTAATCGGCATTTCAGTTTTAATTTGCTCTTCCTGTAAAGCCTGATAGAGAGCTCTGGTAGTTTTTATTCCCTCTACAACCTGCCCTACCTCCTCTTCAGCCCTGGAAAAACTCTTACCCTGACCGATCTTATAACCGAAGGTTCTGTTCCTGCTGTGGGTGCTGTTGCAGGTAACCACCAGATCGCCCAGGCCTGCCAGTCCTGAGAAGGTAAATATCTTGGCGCCTCTCTCCCGGCCGTAGCGGCTCATCTCAGCCAGTCCCCGGGTAATAAGGGCAGCCACGGCATTATCTCCATAATCCAGACCATAGGCAATTCCGGCGGCTACAGCAATTATGTTTTTCACAGCTCCACCCAGCTCAACACCGACCACATCTGGATTCGTATAGGCCCGGAAGGTTTTATTGCTCATCAACCTTTGAATCTTTCGGGCTGTCTGCTCCTCCTGGCTGGCAACAACCGCAGCTGTTGGTTTGCCGGCCATCACCTCTTCAGAATGAGTCGGACCGGAAAGAACGGCCAGCTTTTCCTCCGGACTGAGGGCTTCGGCAATTATCTCAGAGTTGGTCAGAAGAGAGTTTTCTTCTATTCCCTTGGCAGTGGATACTATGATGGCACCGGTTTTAAGAAAGAGCTTAAGTTCCGCTAAAATCTCTCTGGTAGATGATGTCGGCACTGATATAAAAACAATATCGCTATCTCCCACCGCCTGCTCCAGGTCAGAGGTTGGTTGGCTCAATTATTTCAGGCAGCCTGTGTTGAGGAAAATAGTCCCGATTGACTCCGTTCTTTTTGATGCTCTCCACCTGTTCCTCCCGCCTGAGATAAAATTTAACGGGCTGCTCATTTCTCGTCAGATTGACTGCAATTGCTGTCCCCCAGCTTCCTCCTCCTATTACTGCAATTCTGGTACTCATGTTACCTCTCCTTTTTCAGCATTATCATTTTTCTGAACCCGGTTTGATTCGCTTTTCTTCGCCCTTTATGAGCCGATTGATATTTTCTCTGTGGGTATAGACTACAAAAACAAAGAGAATCAGGGCCATAGCTGCCTGGGCCGGATCGCCGCTGAATAAATAAACCGTAAACGGCAGAGTCAGGGTGCCCAGCAGAGAAGCCAGAGAAACAATTCTAATGCTGAAAGTAATGGCCAGCCAGATCAGTCCCAGCACCACAAAACTTAAGGGAGCAGCAGCCAGAATAACTCCAAAGGTGGTGGCCACACCTTTACCTCCATCAAAACCCAGAAATATCGACCAGTCATGACCAATAATTGCAGCAAAGCCAATCAGGTAAAGCAGATAAGCCGGTTCCAGGCCCAAAAACAGTCGGGCAGCTATTACCGGAATAAAGCCTTTCATTATATCAATCAGGGCTACCGCTGCTCCCATTTTAAAACCTAACTTTCTGGCAACATTGGTTGCTCCCACATTTCCGCTGCCATACTCTCTGATATCAATTCCCAGAAATTTTTTCACAAAAAGATAACCGGTAGGTATTGAACCGATAAAATAAGCCAGCAGCAAAAAAATAACCAGCCTCATATTAACCTCCTCAATAATTAGGACTAATTTACTCGGATTTTCTCTTTCTAAACTTGAGCCAGAGCGGGGAGCCGATAAAACCAAAGGCCTCCCGCAGGGAGTTCTCCAGATACCTTTGATAGGCAAAATGCATAAGCTCAGGGTCATTAACAAAAAATATAAAGGTAGGCGGCCGCACTGAAGTCTGGGTAACATAATATATCTTGAGTCTTTTCTGTTTGTAAGACGGCGGCTGCTTTAACTGCACAGCTTCCTGAATAACTTCATTTAAAAGACCGGTCTTAACTCTGAGAGAGGCCTGGTCAAAAACATATTCTACCAGTTCAAATAGTTCTTCAACCCGCTGGCCTGTCAGGGCAGAAATAAAAACAACCGGAGCATAATTTAAGAATTTAAGCTGATAATAGATTTCATCCTGATAATCCCGGGCGGTAGTGCTGTCCTTTTCCAGAGTATCCCATTTATTTACCGCCAGCACTATCGGTTTGCCCTCATCGTGGGCATATCCAACAATTTTCTTGTCCTGAGAGGTAACGCCTTCCCCGGCATCTATCATCATCAGCACCACATCGGCCCGATCCATGGCCCTGATAGCCCTTAGATTGCTGTAATATTCTACCGACCAGTCAACTCTGGCCTTTCTCCTCAGCCCGGCGGTGTCGATCAGATTAAATCTGGAACCCTTGATCTCAACCTGGGTATCGACGGCATCCCTGGTGGTTCCAGGTTCAGCTGTAACCAGCACCCGATTCTGCCCCAGAACATAATTTACCAGGGAAGACTTGCCAACATTGGGCTTGCCTACCACAGCAACCTGGAGAGCCTCTTCTCCTGGCAGTTCCTCACCCTCCTCCTCCGGCAGCAGGCTAATCATCTCTTCATAGAGGCTGCCGGTATTTTTACCATGCTCGGCAGAGATGGGAATAACTCTTTCAAAACCCAGAGAGTAAAATTCCCAGGGTTTATTTTTCTCGCTAAAATTTTCAGTCTTATTGGCCACCACGATAACTTCTTTCTGCGACCTTCTCAGAATATCAGCAATCTCACTGTCCCGGGCCGTAAGTCCCTCCCGGTTATCAACCACAAAGAGTATCAGATCTGCTTCAGCTATGGCCTGTCGGGCCTGGTAGAGAACCAGGGATTTAATCTCAGAATCAGGATCGGGCTCAATGCCTCCGGTATCAACCACCAGAAACTCCCGGCCCTGCCATTCTGCTCTGCCGTAAATTCGATCCCGGGTTAAATTGGGAGTTCCTTCCACAATAGCCCTTTTTTCACCAATAAAACGATTAAAGAGCGTCGATTTGCCTACATTCGGCCTGCCAACTATTGCTACAACCGGCTTTGTCATCAAATACCACCTCCAGTAATTCTCCCGGACCCTGACAGAACTTGATTTCTTTCTCTGCCAGGGCTTCCCTGATTTCAGCTCGATCGTAACCATCCAGGGTCATCCCTGCCTCATTGAAAATAATCTCCGGGAGAACAACCAGGTCGGCTGAAATATCCTGCTGCTGTAAGCTCTTGATTATATCCTCTCCTGACAGCAGACCGGTTACGGTAACCTGCTCACCCAAAAACCTGTTAACCACCGGAATAATTTCAACTTCCAGTCCAGAAATTCTCTTAAGATCTTCTGTCACCGGCTCCAGTGCCTGCTTTCCCAGAGTGCCGGTAACTAAAGCCAGCGATTTTCTGACTTTCAGGCTCTCAGGATAATTCTGTCTCAGACTCCGGTAGTTTTCTCTCAGCAGCCTGGTCAGTCCAATTCCGTTTTCCAGCTGAGGATAATCCCGATAATAGTCGTCATCGGGAATTTTCTTGCCTGTCATGAGAAAAAATTCATCGGCCAGAAAAATCGAATCTGCCAGCCAGGTTTTCAGGTTTTTCTGCTGCCAGTTCTCAACTATTTCTAATACTCGGCTGGCCTGACGGGGAGTAAAGCTCTCAAGCTCCGGTAAATTGTGCCGATGTGAGGTGAGACCGACCGGAACTACTCCCAGGGAGAGCACTGACTCTTCAAGCCCGGCCAGGTCATTGAAAGTCCTCATCAGTTCTCTTCCATCATTATAACCGGGAATCACCACCAGCTGCAGGTGAAAGGCAATCTCATTGCCGGCTAAAAATCTCAGGTCCTCCATGATGCTGCCGGCCTCTTGATTACCCATCATTTCGGCCCGGAGAGCCGGATTGGTGGTATGGACCGAGATATAAAGAGGTGAAAGCCTCTCTTTCACGATTCTCTGGTAATCTTCACCGGTTAAATTCGTCAGGGTGATAAAACTGCCCTGCAGGAAGGAAAAACGATAGTCATCGTCTTTGATTTTTTGGCTCTCTCTCACCTTATTCGGCTGCTGGTCCACAAAGCAGAAGATGCAGTTATTACAGCACTTTTTCAAGCCATCGTAGACTATCCCTTCCAGCTCCAATCCCAGACCGCTGCCTGCCTCTCGGTTGAGATAAACCTTCCAGCAGTCTTCAGTCTCCGGCCGGCAGATCTCCATTTCCAGCCGGGGACAGGTAGAGATTTCTCCCAGGTAATCAATATAATCCCGGATTTTACTGCCGTTAATTGATTTAATTGTTAAGCCGGCCTCTAAACCTGCTTTTTCCGCAGGTGAGCCCGGTATAATTCTCTTTATTTCAACCATAAACTTTCCTCCTGTAGAAAAATAATATCACATCTCAACCGGGTAAGCAACAGCCTGTTCAATCAGCTTCCTCCTCCCGGTCTTTTGAGGTGATATTTTTTAAATCCGGCAGAGGACATAGAGAAGTCATATAGAGGACAAAAAAAAGAGGAGGATTGGAATAATCCTCCTCTCCAGCTGGTCTGAGTTGAACTTTAAGTTACTCTGTATCGTCAGACATCAGATTTTTCAAATCTCCCAGTCTTTCGCCGATTGTTGCTCCAGAAGGCATATCTTCAGGTTTTTCTTCCCCCTCTTCGGACTGAGATGATTTCTGCTGTTCCTTTTTCTCCGGCGCTGGAGGTTTGTCTTCCAGTTCCTTGAGGCTTAAGCCGACTCTCTTCTGTTCCGGGTCAATATTAATAATCTTTGCTTCTCGCTCTTCTCCCACTTCCACAATCTCATCAGGTGTCTTGACATGTTTATGAGACAGCTGGGAGATATGGATCAGGCCTTCAATCCCATCCTCTATTTCCATAAAAGCTCCAAAATCTACCAGTTTAGTTATCTTACCCAGAATTACCTCACCTTCATAATGCTTGCGGGCAAATTCTTCCCAGGGGTCAGGGAGCAGCTGTTTGTAACCCAGAGATATTCTTTCCTTTTCTCTGTCAACATCAAGCACCTTAACTTCGATCTCTTCCCCTTCCTCCAGGACATCGGAGGGGTGTCCTATCCTGCCCCAGGACATTTCCGATATGTGGAGCAGACCCTCAATGCCGCCTAGATCTACAAAGGCGCCGAAATCAACCAGCTTGGTTATTCTGCCGGTGATTATCTGATCCTTTTCCAGTTTTTCCAGGGTTTCTTTTTTGCTCTTTTCCCGCTCTTCCTCCAGCACCTTCTTAGCGGAAAGAACAACATTGTTATTGTTTCTGTCAACCTCAATTACCTTCAGTCTCATTTCTTCACCGACGTACTGGCTTAAATCCTCTACATAACCCAGGGCTACATGAGAAGCAGGAATAAATCCTCTTAAGCCTACATCAGCAACCAGGCCGCCCTTAACTTCCTTTTGAATTGTTGCTTCGATAACTTCATCGTTCTTATAGGCTTCCTGGATTTCATCCCAGGCTTCTTCCTGTTCAGCCCTTCTCTTGGAGAGAATCATGTTGCCATCATCATCTTCCAGGGTCAGAACAACAACTTTAATCTCCTCATCAAGGCTGACCAGATCATGAGCATCGTCAACATCAGAATAACTTAACTCTCTTAAGGGTATAAAACCATCTGTCTTATAATTTACATCAACATAGACACCCTGTTCGTTAATTTCAACCACTGTGCCGGTAACAAGCTGACCCTTTTCCAGCCGGGCTATATCATTATCGCTGTAGTGGAATTCCTCTTCCTCTTCCTCAAAATCTTCCTCTTCTTCCCCGGTCACCTCTTCCTCAACCGGTTCTTCGTCCTGGGAAGATTCTTCTGTTTCCTGCTCGATTTTAACCTCAGCAGCTTCAGCTGATTCTTCCTCTTCTTCAGCTGCCTCAACCTCAGGCTCTTCAGCAGGCTCCTCGAGAGGTGCTTTATCTCCATCTAAAGAATCTGATTCCTCTACAGCTTCTTCAATTTCTGGTTTTTCAGGAGATTTTTCCTCAACCTCTGCCCCTTCTTCGACTTCCAACTCTGTTTCGGCTTCAGCAGCTTCTTCTTTATCTTCAGATGCTTTCACCTCTTCATCCTTAACTTCAACTTCATTCTTCTCTTCACTTTCTTCCACAATTTCACGTTCCTCTTTCTCTTCGTCCAGAGTTAATTCCTCTTTTTCCAAGTCCTTGTTTTCTTGACTCATTACCTGAATGACCTCCTTTATTAACCAATCCGGGGTCGAGGCCCCGGCTGTAATTCCTATTTTTTTTACTCCCTCTAACCAGTTCCAGTCAATATCCTCAGTGGTTTCAATATGATAGGTAGGTGTGCCTGTTAAAGCGCACAGTTCCACCAGCCTGTTGGTATTGGCACTGTTAAAACCACCGATAACAAACATTACTTCAACCTCTTCAGCCAGTTTTTCAGCCGAACGCTGTCTTATCTGGGTGGTATTGCAGATGGTATTGAAGATCTTCAGTTCCTTTACCAGGGGCAGTATCCTGGCAATTAAATCCCGAAATGAAGCCGGTGATTTGGTGGTCTGCGCCACAATACCAACCCGGGTTTCCAGCTGTATTTTTTCCAGATCTTCTTGATCCTGAATTATTTCAGCCTGATAATCAGTAGCACCCAGGATTCCCTTTACTTCAGGATGTTCTCGGTCGCCGTATATTAATGTCTGATACCCCTCTGAAATTAATAAACTGGCATTATCCTGGGCCTTTTTAACATACGGGCAAGTTGCATCTATAATAGTCAGACCCTTATCTCTGGCCTGTTTGATTACTTCCGGTTCAACTCCGTGAGAGCGGATAATAATGACTCCATCATCGATTTCAGCCAGATCATCAACAGAAACAATGCCCAGGTTCTCAAGTTTTTTAACTACCTGCGGATTATGAATAATAGGGCCGAGAGTATAGACCGGACTTTCTTCCTGAGATTCAATCTGTCCGGTTGCCATTTCGATGGCCCTTTTTACTCCGAAGCAAAAACCTGCTTCCTCCGCAGTCTTAATCTCCAGAACCTTCACCTCCTTCCAGACCTGCCAACCCGTCAGATTCTAATTTGCCCAGCAGCGGTAAAAACCGGGCANAAAGACATAATACTTGCCCTTTGTTAATTTTCTCTATTAATGTTATAATTCCTGCTTTTTCCCTGAAAAAAATTCCTCTGACCTTCACTCCGGTTATTATTTCAGCTCTGTTCTTCCACAGCTTCCAGCAGACTGGCTATCTCTGCCATTATTTCTTCAGCAATCTCATAACGTTCCTCCCGGGACATCCTGCCTTCCCGGGAAATATCCAGGGGTTTACCAAAAATCACTACCGGCCGCCCCCGGGTTTTAATATTTTTTACGGCCGCAGGGACTATCCTGGCTCCTCCCCTAAGCGCTATGGCAGCCGAGCCCCCGTGAGGCTTCCCAAGTTTGCCCTCGGGATGTCTGGTACCCTCAGGAAATACTCCCAGAACACCTCCGCTGCGCAGGATCCTGAGCGCTTGCTTGAAAGCTTTGGTATCTCCAGATCCTCTTTTAACAGGAAAAGCACCCAGCTGCTTTAAAACCCAGGCTATCAGAGGGTTTTTAAATAACTCTTCCTTGGCCATATAATGAACTTTGCGGGGTATAGCTGCTCCTATTAAAGGAGGATCCAGCAGGCTGATATGATTTGACATGATGACAACCGGACCTTCAGCAGGGATATTTTCCACTCCAATTATTCTGGTTCTTAAGATTATCCTGGAATAAACTTTGACCAGCATTTTGCCCAGCAGATAAATAAAATCTGACATCTCACACAACCTCCCTGAATAAATCTCTGATCTCCCTGACCACCTGCTCAGGTTCTTTTTCATCGGTATTGATCTCAAAAGCATCGGCAGCCCGGCGCAGTGGAGAATGAGCCCTCTCTCTATCGCGGGTATCTCTCTTTCTCAGCCGTTCCTCCACCTCCTCAAGGGTAATCTTATCTCCCTGAGCCTGATGATCTCTGAGCCTTCTTCTGGCTCTGATCTTCAAGCTGGCAGTCAGAAAGATCTTGAGGTCAGCATCGGGAAGAACTCTGGTGCCGATATCCCGGCCGTCCATCACTACCGGTTGATTCCGGGCCAGTTCCCGCTGTTTGGTCAGCATGACCTCCCGAACTCCGGCAATGCTGGCTACCCGGGAAACCAGCTGATCAACCTTAAGCTTCCTGATCTCCTCGGTGACATTTTCCCCATCAAGAAAAATCTCAACCCTTCCCTTTCGGTCGGGAGAGGAAAAGTTAATTTCAATTTCTTCCGCCAGGGCGGTAAGCTTCCCGGCAAGTTCCTCTTCATTATCGAAATCCAGGCCTTCCCTCAGGCCTGCCAGAGCCACCGCCCGGTACATTGCTCCTGTATCTATATATTTATAGCCTAACTCTCGGGCCAGCATCCTGGCTGTGGTTGATTTGCCGGCCCCGGAAGGACCGTCTATGGCAATAGCTTTTTTAGCCATCCAGGTTCTCCTCCACCAGATCGGGCCTTAATTTCCGGGCACCTTCCAGGTATATATGCCTGACATTCTTCTGAGATTCCCGGGCAGTTTCATGAACATTCTCCTCCAGATGAACAAGCACCCTGATGCAGAGCTCCAGCGAACCGGAAATTTCAGGTTCCTGACAGCTGAAAATGGGAATGAAATCATAACCCATCTCTCTGAAAGCCTGGGCTGGATAGAGTGATTTAATATCAGCTGTGGAAGAAAAAATAACACTGACTATATTGTTTGCTTTAATGCTGTTGGCTGAAATAACTCTCTTCATCAGCTTTTCAACAACTCTTCTGATCTCCTCCGGTCGGTCTGCTTGAGCTGTGATCGCTCCTCTGATGGCCTGCATGCTATATCTCTCCCATATTTTCCAGTGCCTTTTTGGCAGCCAGCTGTTCGGCATCTTTTTTGCTGGGACCCCGGCCCTGACCGATTACCTCTTCTGCCAGCCTGACCTGAACGGCAAAGGATTTATTGTGATCCGGACCGGTCTCACTGACCACCACATATTCTGGCCTGTTATCTCCCTCCTGCTGGATAACTTCCTGCAGCAGAGTTTTATAATCTCTGGTGTAATCACCATCCCGGACCTTATCGATATCGCTTTGAAAAAAGTCAATAATGAAAGCATCGGCAGTCTGAAAACCATGTTCAAGATAAACTGCCCCTATTACCGCCTCCAGTGTATCTGCCAGGATGGAGTCTCTTTCCCGGCCGCCGGTCATCTCCTCGCCTCTCCCCAGCAGCAGATGCTCGCTCAGTTCCAGTTCTCGGGCCTTACGGGCCAGAGTATCAGAACTGACCAGGATTGCTCTCATCTTTGCCAGTCTGCCCTCGGGAGCATCCCTGAAATTTTCAAAGAGATAGGTGGAAATGCTCAGGCTTAAAACTGAATCGCCCAGAAATTCCAGTCTTTCGTTGTTTTTCAATTTTAATCTGCGGTTTTCATTGGGAAAGGACTTATGAGTAACGGCAGTTCTTAAGAGACTGCTGTTGCGGAAAGCCAATCCCAGTTTATCCTCCAGTTTTGCCAGTTCCACACTCTTCAGCTGTTCCTTCATGGATTTTTCTCACACCTTTTTGACTACCAGGCAGGCATTATGTCCTCCAAAACCAAAGGAGTTGGTCATGGCCGCCTGCATATCGGGAATTTCCCGGGCCTGATTGGGAACATAATCCAGATCACATTCGGGATCGGGTTTTTCATAATTAATTGTTGGTGGAGCAATACCTTCATTGACTGCCAGCAAAGTAACAATGGTTTCAACGCCTCCAGCTGCTCCCAGCAGATGGCCAGTCATCGACTTGGTTGAGCTGACGGCAACTTCGCCGGCAAGCTCCCCGAAAACATCCTTGATGGCCATCGTTTCAAATTTGTCATTAAAGGGTGTCGAAGTACCATGGGCATTGATATACTTCAAGTCCTGAAGTTCAATTCCGGATTTTTCCAGGGCTATTTTCATAGCCCGGGAAGCGCCTTCACCCTCAGGTGCTGGCTGGGTAATGTGATAGGCATCTCCGGTCATGCCGTAGCCGGCGATCTCGCCATAGATCTCAGCTCCCCGGCTGCAGGCATGTTCGTATTCTTCCAGAATAACCATGCCACTGCCTTCGGCAATGACAAAGCCATCCCGCTTCTTGTCAAAGGGTCGGCTGGCTTTTTCCGGTTCATCATTGCGGGTAGAAAGAGCTTTCATCGAACCAAAACCGGCCAGGGCTGAGGGGCAGATAGAAGCTTCAGTACCTCCAGCAACCATAATTCTGGCATCACCCCGTCTGATTATTTCACTGGCATCCCCTATAGCATGGGTGCCCGAGGCGCAGGCTGTCACCGGATTATTATTAGGTCCCTTGGCTCCCAGATAAATTGATACCTGGCCGGCTGCCATATTGGAAATCATCATGGGAATGAAAAAGGGGCTGACCCGGCCGGGGCCTCTCTCATAGAGCCGACAGATCTGTTCTTCCAGAACCTCCACGCCGCCTATACCTGATCCTACAATTACCCCGGTCTCTTCAGCCAGTTCCGGTGTTATTTCCAGCTCGGCATCCTCCAGAGCCTTTAAAGCTGTATAAACGGCATACTGGGTAAATACTGCCATTCTTCTTCTTTCCTTGCGGTCAATAAAACAGGAGGGATCAAACTCCTTAATCTCTCCTCCGATTCTGCTGGGATATTCTTCGATATTATCTATTTTTTCGATTTCAGAGATTCCAGATTTTCCGGTTATAATATTATCCCAGAATTCTGCTTTGCTGTCTCCCAGACTGGTTAAAACTCCCAGTCCGGTAACTACAACCCTTTTGCTCATCTAACGAACCTCCTAAAGCCCAAAATTTATGGAAAAATGGCCCCATTCAGCTGCCGGGGCCATTTTTACTATTGCTTAACTACCTGTTAAATATTGCTCTTAAGATAATCAACTGCATCCTGTACGGTTTCTATTTTTTCAGCATCTTCATCAGGAATCTCCAGGTCAAACTCCTCTTCCATAGCCATAACCAGCTCCACTACATCGAGAGAATCGGCACCCAGATCATCGATGAAAGACGCTTCAGCAGTTACCTCGGAAGGATCAACGGCCAGCTCTTCAGCAATTAAATTTTTCACCTTTTCCATTAAATCAGCCATCCTCTTCACCTCCTTTCAGGAATAGCAAAATGCTTCAAAATACTACATCCCCAGACCTCCGGTTACCTTCAGAACCTCTCCGGTAATGTAGGCAGCTCCTTCGGAAGCCAGGAATAAAATGGCATCCGCCACCTCTTCAGCCTCTCCTGCTCTCTTTAGCGGAACTCTACTCAGCATCTCCTCCTTAATTTTTTCAGGCATTTCAGTGGTCATCTCGGTGGCAATAAAGCCCGGCGCCACAGCATTAACAGTTATGTTGCGTCCGGCAACCTCCCGGGCCAGAGATTTGGTAAACCCCACAATTCCAGATTTAGAAGCAGCATAATTTGCCTGTCCGGCATTTCCTATTAAACCAATTATCGAAGAGAGGTTGATGATTCGGCCCGACCTCTGTTTCATCATGGTTCTAACTGCTGCCTTGCTGCAGTTAAAGGTTCCCCCCAGATTAACCCTGAGGGTCTCATGCCAGTCCTCTTCTTTCATCCTAATTAAGAGCCTGTCACGGGTTATTCCTGCATTATTAACAAGTATATCAATACTCTCAAATTCATGCAAGCAGCTCCTGATTAAATTTTGAGCCTCTTCAGCCTGACTGACATCAGCCTGGCTGATAATAACCCTGCTCCTCTCTGTCTGTGCTGATATGCTTTCAGCAACAGCTTCTGCCTCGTCTCTGCTTTCTTTCCGGGAATGGTTTATCACCAGATCAGCTCCGGCTTCTGCCAGTCTTCGGGCTACAGCTGCTCCTATACCCCGGGAACTTCCCGTTACCACAGCAGCTTTTCCTGTCAGATCAATCATGTTCCCAGCTCCTTGATAACCTGCCGAATTTCAGCAGGGTTTCTGGTGGTATATGATTCAACCGATTTATCTATTCTCCTCAGAAGTCCTGAAAGGACATCACCGGGACCCACTTCCACAAAAACTTCAATACCCTGGGCTATCATGTACTCCATAGAATCCACCCAGAGAACGCTGGAGTTCAACTGTTCCAGGAGATTATTTTTAATCACCCGGGCTGAAACTGTAGCCTCGGCCGTAACATTGGCGACCAGAGGTATTCGGGCCTCTCTGATTTCAACTTTATCCAGCTCGGCCTGCAATCTGGAAGCCGCCGGCTCCATCAAGCTGGAGTGAAAGGGACCGCTGACAGGAAGCTCTATCACCCGCCGGGCTCCCCTTTCCCGGGCCAATTCCATGGCTTCCTTAATTAATTCCTTCTCGCCGGAAATAACCATCTGCCTGGGAGTATTAATATTGGCCAGTTCGCAGACCCCGTTAACTCCGGCACATATTTTCTCAAGTTCCTCTCTTTTAAGACCAATAATCGCCGCCATGGAACCCAGTCCGGCCGGAAGAGCCTCTTCCATTGCCCTGCCCCGGGCCCGAACCAGTTTTAAATTCTGAGAAAAAGAGATTGCCCCGGCAGCCGTCAGGGCGCTGTATTCTCCCAGGCTGTGGCCGGCCACCAGCTCGGGAACAATTCCAGCATCCTCCAGCAGTCCGTTAACTGCCGAACTCAGGAGGAAAATTGCTGGCTGGGTATTTTCAGTTAAATTTAGGTCAAATTCCGGGCCGGAAAAACAGAGCCTTTTGATGTCGAGATCCAGTATTTTTTCAGCTCTAATAAAATAATCTCTGATCAGGGCAAATTCCTGATATAACTCCTCTCCCATTCCAACACTCTGGGAACCCTGACCGGGAAAGATAAAGGCAATTCTATTTCCCATTCTTTTCAGCCTCCCACTGTTGGCACTGTTTATCCAGTAACTGCCGGGCTTCTCTGATCATGCCTGTAATAATCTTCTCGGCCGGCAAAATTTCCCCGATCAGTCCGGCAATCTGTCCTGCCATCACACTGCCCTCATCGACTTTACCTTCACAGACTGCCTGCCGGAGCTTATCCTCGCCAAATTCCTCTATCTCTTCCGGCTTACAGCCCTGCTCTTCCATTTTTTCCAGCTCTCTGGTAAAAATATTTTTTAAAACCCGGACCGGATGCCCGGTAGAGCGTCCGGTTACCACGGTACTTCTATCCCGAGCCTTTATGATAGCTTCCTTGTAGGCCTGAGAAGCGGTACATTCTTCACAGCAGACAAATCTGGTCCCCAGCTGCACACCCTGAGCTCCCAGGGTTAAAGCTGCCAGGAGACCCCGTCCATCTGCAATTCCTCCGGCTGCAATCACCGGAACATTCACGGCATCCACGATCTGCGGTATCATCGCCATGGTATTGAGTTTACCAACGTGACCGCCGGCCTCTCCTCCCTCGGCAATAACAGCCGAGATATCCAGCCTGGTCATCCTTTTGGCCAGAGCTGTCGAAGAGACCACCGGCACAACCTGACAGCCGCCCTCTTTAAAACGGGAAATATATTTCCCGGGATTGCCTGCCCCGGTGGTAACAACCGGCACTTTTTTCCTGGTTACCAGCTCAACAATCTCCTCTACAAAGGGAGAGAGCAGCATAACATTAACACCAAAGGGCTTATCGGTAATAGATCTAACCTTCTCTATCTCCTCAGCAACCACTTCAGCAGGGGCATTTCCAGCCCCAATCACCCCCAGCCCTCCAGCAGCTGAAACAGCACCTGCCAGCTCTCCAGTGGCCACCCAGGCCATCCCTCCCTGAATAATGGGATAATCAATTCCTAATCTCTGGCACAGCTCTGTTTGGAAAAATCCATCCATCACTTATCTGCCTCCTTTATTCCACTCCAGCACCGCAGCAGCCCAGGTCAATCCTGCTCCGAAGGCTACCAGCACCAGAATATCGCCGTCCCTTATTCTGCCGCTCTCAACAGCCTCCTCCAGGGCAATCGGTACTGACGCACTGGAGGTGTTGCCGTACTCCGGCAGATTTATGATCACATCCTCATCCTTTAATTCCAGTCGTTTAGCAGCGGCTTTGATAATTCTGGTATTGGCCTGATGGGGAACAAAAAAGTCCACATCTCCGGGCTTAAGATTGGCCTTCTCAAGTACCCGAAGAGAAGCTTCACCCATAGTTTTAACAGCAAAACGAAAGACCTGATTGCCTTCCATTTTGATGAAATGGCTTCTATTTTCCACCGTACTGCAGGAAGGGGGGTTGAGTGAGCCTCCGGCCGGAAGGTATAGGCTGTCAGCCCCGCTGCCATCAGAACCCAGCTCAGTAGCCAGCAATCCACCTGTTTCTGCCGGCTGCAGCACGGCAGCACCTGCTCCATCTCCAAAGAGCACACAGGTCGATCTGTCCTCCCAGTCAACAATCTTGGATAGGGTCTCCGCTCCCACCACCAGGATATTATCATAGGCCCCTGAAACAATAAACTTTTCAGCCACACTTAAACCGTAGACAAAACCCGAACAGCCTGCTTCCAGATCAAAGGCAGCAGCTTTTCCAGCTCCCATTTTCTGCTGGAGCAGGCAGGCCGTGGCCGGAAATAGCATATCGGGAGTAACGGTGGCCACCAGGATTAAATCCAGTTCGGCGGCCTCCAGTCCGGCATTCTCCAGGGCTCTTTCCCCGGCTTTTAGGGCCAGTTCGGAGCAGGGAGTACCCTCAGCTGCTATATGCCTCCTTTCAATTCCGGTTCGCTGAACTATCCATTCATTGCTGGTATCAACCATTTCCTCCAGATCGTAATTTGTTAAAACCTTTGGGGGTACATATTTACCCACTCCGGTTATTGTCGCTTTCCTGGTCATTTTTTACACCTTCCTCAGTTATTTCTGAGGCAATGACTGAAACTATCTTCTGCTCAATCGTCTTTCTCGCCACCCGAATGGCATTGAAGATCGCAGTTTCATCAGAACTTCCATGACAGATAATCACATTGCCTTTAAGTCCCAGCAGGGGAGCCCCTCCGTACTGTTTATAATCCAGTTTATTTTTCATGTTTTTTAAGTCTTTTTTCACCAGCAAAGCCCCCAGTTTGGCCAGGGTATTGCTGGTTAAGGCTTCTTTAAGTTCTGAGAAAATAAAATCAGCCAGCCCTTCAGAAGTTTTTAAGATAACATTTCCTGTAAAACCATCGGTAACAATTACATCATATTCTCCGGTAAAGATATCACGCCCCTCAACATTCCCGACAAAGTTGGTTACTGCCTCTTCCCGGGAAATAAGCTCATAAGCCTCCGCCGTAAGTTTGCTGCCCTTGCCCTCTTCTTCACCAACGCTCATTAATCCCAGCCTGGGATTTTCTCTTTCCAGGATCAGATGAGAATAGAGCTGACCCATGACAGCAAATTGCTGGAGATATTCAGGTTCAGCATTGGCATTGGCCCCCATATCCAGCAGCAGGGTTGAGCCCTTTCTTCCGGGAAAAATAGTTGAAATTGCCGGCCGCTTGATACCAGGAAGGCGTCCTATTTTTAAAATTCCGGCAGCCAGTGAGGCTCCCGTACTGCCGGCTGAAACCAGCGCCTGATACCTCTCTTTTTTTACCAGTTCTGCTGCTACAGCAATCGAGGCACTCTTTTTCCTTCTCAGGGCCAGCGCCGGCTTCTCCTCCCCGCTGATTACCTCGTCAGCCTGCCTCAATTTGAGCCTGGCTTCGGGGTAGTTCTCCGGTAAAAATTCAGCTATTTTTCTTTCATCACCAACCAGAGCCAGTTCAATATCAGCAAACTCTCTGATAGCCAGGAGCGCCCCGCGAACATTGATCTCGGGAGCCCGATCTCCGCCCATGGCATCTATGGCAATCTTCACCTTACCACCGCCTTATAATTATCGAAAACTTTCAGGTTTTAATCCGATCCTCAGCTGCTTAAATCCTGAAAATAAAAAACTGGCAAAAAATAAAAAAATCCAGTGCCAACTGAATATGTAAAGCCTGCAGAAGAACTGCAGGCTAAACAAGCTGTTATTCTTCTTTATCGATGGTTACTACCTGTCGTCCTTTATAATGACCGCATTCCGGACACACCCTGTGCGGTAAAATCATCTCCAGACAGTTGGAGCATTCAACTAAATTGGGAGAATGCAGTTTTTTATGTGTCCTTCTTTTTCTTTTTCTGGTTTTTGAAGTTCTCCTCTTGGGAACAGCCATTAGAACACCTCCTTTACAGCAACAATCTAAACCTTATGCCATTCCGGTGATATTAATTTATGCCAGTACCGGAGTTATTTAACTGTCATCAAAAAACTGCTCAAGCTTAGCCAGTCGAGGATCCGGTTCTTCCTGGCTGCAGTCGCAGGATTCCTGATTGAGATCGGCTCCACACTGACTGCAGATTCCCTGACAATCGCTGTCACAGAGAGCTTTAATTGGAATGGCCAGAATCAAAACCTCGTGGATATAACTGCTGATGTCAACCTTGCTGATCTCGGCAATTTCCTCGGCAGGAATGGTGAAATTTAATTCCCTGTCAACCTCCTGCTCAAATTCCTGAAGACAGCGGCTGCATTCCAGAATAAATTTGCCTGATAATTTTCCGATAAAGATAAAACTGTCAGATTCCTTATAGACTGTGAGAGAAACCTCAAAATCGGCTGGAATTTTAACTTCCCGGTTGAAGTAATCAATATTGTCGGGACTGTAGCAGTCAGAGAATTTCTTAAAAGAACCCTTTTCTTTTAATTCTCCCAGGTTCACATACAAAGTCCTTCCCTCCATAGTTGACAGATTCTCTTATAATCAAGGATAATTATACCTTATCACGTCCGTTTATGTCAAGAATTATTCCCTAGCTTCTACTATTTTGGCTGTGTCTCTGGCAATTACCAGTTCTTCATTGGTGGGAATCACAAAAACCTTAACCCGGGACCCGGGGGTAGAAATCTCAACCTCCGCTCCTCTGGCATTATTTTTGCTTTCATCCAGTTTAAAACCTAAAAATTCTAGATTCTCCAGAATAGCTGCCCTGATAGCTCCATCATTTTCGCCAATTCCAGCAGTAAAAACAATGGCATCTGTTCCACCCATGGCAGCAGCATAAGCTCCGATGTATTTTTTTACCCGGTAGTTGAAAACCTTTTCAGCCAGCCGGGCCCGCTTGTTACCCTGCTGAGCTGCTTCCGAGACATCCCGGGAATCATTACTGATGCCAGAAATACCCAGCAGTCCACTCTCTTTGTTCATAATGCTGTCC
>SL_8KL_010_SEDDRAFT_10001285_pt1 | contig 21730 bp, 32 predicted proteins | sample SodLakKL_010_SED_4_FD_11160 | JGI IMG/M metagenome (IMG submission 11160) | reverse complement strand
TTTTATTCTTAGATTCTTCTTCATTAACATCAAGAATTTCTACAGTATAAATTCCTGCGTCTGGCGTAGGAAAATCATCACCAGTTCCTCGAAAATCAAGTTTCTTCTTCAAACTCATAAAAAATTCCTCCTATAAAATATTTATTCTTCTCCATCACGGTTTTCTCTGCGTTCCTCAATAGCATTAGATATAACTTCAAAATCAGGCTTTATAGGTGAGTCAAGATGTTCACCCAAACGATGCTTCGCATAGAATCTGATATCAGGTTCTACAAAAATCTTCCTATCCAAATCACCCTGCTCATTTTGTTCGGCAGAATAATATCCTACAATATCACAATTAGCACCTATTCTCTGTGGCATGTCACCTCCCGTTAGTGATGGTCTCTTACACACAATCCCTTCAGAATTTTCTTCTTTTTCAGCACAGATAAATAATAGATTCATACCCAGGTCTTTCATGTTCCTAATCATTCTGAGCAGTCTCTGTTTGGCTATACCCCACTCTCTTATTGTAGGATAATTCTTACCCTGTTCTTCAAGTATTCTATCCATAAGACGCTCCTGAAATTCTGTGAGAGAATCTATTACAACACTATCAAATTTATCACCCCACTCTCCATTAACAATGTTCTGCCAAGCTTCGTTAAATTCTTCTATAGTATGTATATCTGCTACAGATTTCAAATCACCAAGAGGAGTATCTACCAAAGACTCATCACCCTTTTCAATACTTAATATTACAGGCGATGGCATTGTAGAAGCAAATGTCGTTTTTCCCACTCCTGTTGGCCCATATAACATCATCACCACATTCTTGTCTTCGCTAGGCTTACGCAATTCTACCATAAATAAACAACCTCCTATAAGAATAAATTAGTATTTTCCTCCTACACCTATTATAACAAATTAACGTTGTTTTTTATTCCTTTTTGTTTTTCTAAGTTGTCCAAACAATTGTAACATTCCATAACTGTTACTATCCTTCCATATTCGTTTTTTATCCACTTAAAATGTTTCTTTATTTCTTCATTTTCATCAGCTTCTTCCTGTAACCAAAGTTCTTCCCAAGGTTCTCCACATTTGTCACATTTAACATCAGTCATATTATCAATCCTTCCCTTTTATTTCTATTTTTTTGGTCACAAACATAGAACCTAAAACTTCATTTTCTTCCAATTCTCTTGCTTTCTTTCGTGCCTCCGTTTTGCTAAAATAACCACCGTGAGTATCTCTAAATTCTGAGTTTCATTGTCCTACATAATATTCAAATATCACATGAATGTAATTCATTCACAATCACCACCGAAAGATTCTATTTCATTCTTTATTTTTATTTCATAATAATCTGATTCTTTTATAGGCATTGTTATCGTTCCCCTAATGAAATGTATTCTTTTCTTTTCTCTTTTATTAGATTATCTAATGCTTCAGTCGCTTTGTAGATGTCATTATAATTATCCACAAAAACTTTGCTCCCACCATAATTCTCCTTCAGTTTAGGAATATAATATATCCGATAAACGGTTTTATTATAGCTTTCTTCTATCCATTTTATAATACCAGCCTCAAAAGCGTTCGGGCCGTTCATTCCTATATGCTCCACGTGAATAACATTTCCACTATCATATTCATACCCACAATTCTTACTATCAAATTCCATATAATGTCACTCCTTTTATTAAAATGCTTTTAGAACTTGGTCCATTGCTTTTTCTCTACCAATACGTGAAACTTCTTCTGGCGTTTTGCTTATTTCTGTAGAAAAACTTATATTAATACCACTAAACCCTGGTATTATTCCTAATGTAATACTAATATATACAATTTGTTTTAATTCGTCTTTATCACTACCATATGCTCCAATTCTATAACTGAAAAACTTTTTCGGTTTGCAGAAAAAACATTTTATATCCATAACTAATTCACTCCTTTAATATAATTCTATATCTAAGATATTACAATAGTCTAACAATACGCTCTCTGCATCAATTATTATTTCTTTTCTTAAATCTTAAATACATCTGAAACTTCTTGCTCTAATTCCTCGTTTTGTTCTTTGCGTTCATATAATTCTTCTACCAATTGCTCGTCATATTCTATACACAAATCAGTATAATCACACATTATATTACACTGACCAAATGACATGTACGCAGGATTCCTGTAATAGATGGGTTTTTCACTTTCGGATTTTTTATGCAATTGGTGTGAGATATAACGAAGTTCGTCATAAAATTCTTTTATCTGGTTGTATGAACGGGTAGAGAACTCACGTATATAATAGAAGTCTGGACGTTCTCTAATATCTCCATACAATCTTTTTCTATACTCATCTAATGTTTCATTTTTCCTCAATCTAATACTAGGCTTTCTAATGATATTATACAATACACCTTTTACATCATAATCTAATTGTGGTGAGCTTTCCGCAGCTAACATATATGAAGTTCCTTGTTCATCCAATTTTAGATTATTATTATCACTCCATTGTGCAGTAGTTTTATGTTCCACAATCCACAATCCGTTTGTTCTGGCCAGCATATCAATTTTACCTTTGAAATTATGTTCCACGCCACCTATATCCTCAAACTTAAAACTAAATTCTGCCTCTGTATCAATTATATCTAAAGCCTTTACTACGTCGCTATTTGGTTCCATATCTAATGGATATACTAAATCGTAGTAACCTTTCAACAATTCCTCTATTTTTATCAGAGCAAATTCCTGTTCGTCTTTTTCTTCATCAAACATTTCATCAGTTACTTCCAAAAACTTTTCTCTGACATCACCTATTATATCAACAATACTATCGCCACGATAAATACGTTCCAACGCATAATGAACCTGCGAACCAACAATTAACTTTTCATCTGTAATCTTAGGTTTAATACCTTCTACCTCTGAAAAATAATACTTCTTAGGACAACTCTTATACTTCCTTATACGACTATACGTAAAATCCATAACTAATCACAAACCTTTCTTTCGTTCCATCCCATAATAGCTTTTTCTTTTGTTTCGGCAGTACTACCGTTTGCTTCACATCCATGACAAAATACCTTATGTTTTTTATTACCTACAGTTGTTATAGTTTCTTTCACATAAAAACTATTAGAACCACAAAAAGGACATTCTTCTAAGTACATTGATTCAATATAACTTTTTAATTGTTCACCTGATATAGGACCTATGCAACCACAATTATATGATTCTATTTAAAGTGCTATTTTGTTCCATTCTTCAATCGTAAGTGATATCAACAGGAACACCTCCTTCATAACGATTTAGAATTTGCCAATTAAGTTTCATATTTTCAACTTAAAAATTATCTGTCATATGTTCAACTGTCAACGGTACAACTTTCACAAGCACACAATTCATTATTTGATATATCATCTACAAAATATGAGGTTTCGTAAGAAAAATAATCTAGATTTTGATTTATTATTTCAGAAAACCTCTGTAGTCTAGATAATCTATCAAATATATGCGATTCTGCACCTTGTTTTTCAATCGCTGTTTCAACACCAGATAACATCTCTTTTTGACTTTTATCAAATATACGTGAAAGTCTATTGTCTATTTTCGCAGCTTCTATATATAATTCTAATATCCTTTTACCTCTTAACATAGGGTTTTCTTCACTAAATATACATTCTTCCACTATACACTCAATTTTTTCTATAGTTTCTTTTGTTGTATTTTTAATAAATTTTTCTAGACTAAACATATCATAATTTGTTGATTGGTTTCCCACAAAAATTGTCATAATATCTTCGCTATCTTCAAGCACTTCAGGTGCATAGAAGTTCTCATATAATTGTGGGAAAGGAAAATCATGATAAAAACCCATACAAACCATAATCCTATTTATATATTTAAACAAACTATTTTGACCTGCTGAAGAATTAATATTAAATCTATCTTCCCACTCACCTACGTCTATAAATAATCTGAATTTCTTGTCATCTTCTGGATTTTGTCTGATACACAAATAATCATAGTTATTATTTACATTCTCTACAGTTTCTGTCAACAATTTAACTTGTTCGTGAAATTCTCCCTTTTCTCTATCGACATCTTCATAAAATTGTCTTGCTAAACAATCTACATAAACAATCCCATCTGTATCTAACGCATTTTTACACATTTCTATCCCGTCATAGCTTCTTTGCCTAAACAAATTATGTGGATTAAATTTTACACAGTTTTCTGTATAAGAATAAGCCATTTCCAACATAATCACTCTCCTTTGTTAAAATAGTTTTTCTTGTTCATCGTCTTTAGTAGAGGTTAATTCATTTATATCTATAATTTTCTTTGCTTTTATTTCCACTATCACCCTTTCTTCTTTTGTATGTTTTTCATACAGATGTTTCTCAGCCATCTTATTAGCATGCTCCTCATTATTTGTTTCGTCATAAAAAATACATCCATAACAGCTTACCTCATATTTATAATCTTCCATATTATAATCACCATTCAGAAAATATAATCACAATATGTGCAAGCATGTCTGTCGTCTGAAAATGCCCCGCAATTTGGACATTTCTTTTTACCACTTCTTTCTTCATAAGTTCTTATAATATCTTCATACCAATCTCCCCACGAACAAATTTCATACTCGTTATTCTCATTCTTTATTATTGTATTGTTATATGTCTCCCCTAAACTTACATATTCAATACCAGAATTGTCTTCTTCAAAATAAATACTTTCTATACCAAAAGTTAAAACACCTTCCTTATTCAAATATTTTTCTGCAGCTTCTAAATTATCATTTTCAATAGCTTTATCCAAAGCTTTATCAAGAATTTCTTCCAATTTATGACACACCACCTTTTATGTAATCTTCATAGTTTGTTCTCTGTTTAACAATATTATCTATCCTATCCAAAAAATGTCTATATGTCTGTTCTATTCTGTCCTGTTCTTCAGGTTTATGTCTGTGTATTTCTATCTCTCCTACCATCTCCTTATATAATTTTTTCTTCAAATCTATCAACTCTTTTGTTCCACAATCTTCTACAGAAAACATAATAACACTCCTTATAATGAGAATTTTCTTCCAACAAAATCTCTAGGAACTGCATTTAGCAAATATACAAGCCAATAGCTTTTCAATATAATATCCTGGATAGCAGAATATATGTTTCTTATATTCTTATATGACAATCCTGCCCAAAAGTTTTCATCGTTTATATGTATGCAATATTCACCAGCTCCTTCCGGTTTAATTTTAGGTGTATAATCTATATCTCTAATACGTTCATATTCAGCAATATTATACTGGGATAATCTTGTTTTTACATGATACTTTCTGCTATACTTGCTAGGAACTATATAACTTCGTGTTGTTTTTATAAACTTTGTCTTATCACTTATATAAGCACAATCGAAATACATTGAATCAAAAAACTGGAACAAAGTTTTTATCTCATCATCCTCAAACAAGTTATGATTACCGTTAGCACTAGAAGTTATATTAATAGAATTAGAATATCCTATATCAATTTGATATCCTGAAATTGTGTTTTTAATATCTTTAGCAAATTCAAAGAACTCATCAGGACTATCATATTTACCTAACATCAATCCTTCTCTTAATCCATAAAATGTTATGTGCATTTGTTAAACTCCTCCTTTGTTATAGAATAACCATCTTTGTCTATTCTGTTTTCTAAAAGAGCGCCTGAAATATATGCAAAATCAGTATCGTTAGCATTACTAGAAGAATTATATCTCGTAGACCTACCACCACCTGTATAATAATTTGTAGAATAATTTCCCCCATAACCACCAAAAGAATTTAAAGAATATAAACTACCTTCTATCTCATCCATCTGTTTATATCCATCTTTCTCCATTAAACCTACAGTATTATTAGGTACACTCTCCGATTCCGTATTTAAATCTAATTCTGAAGCAAATATCAAAGCATCCTCAAATTCTACATATTTAAGAGGATTACTGCGCCGGGCAACAAATAATTTATCTATATCTGTATTATATACCCATATTGTCATACTTCCACTCAAATCATTTGACATAGATTTTATAGCTTCTACTGTCTTATCTACTCTATTTTCTACTGATTCATTTGTCTTATAATATTTGTGTATCAAACCCGCTATACGATAAGAGTCTGTCTCTATATTATCATTATAATCGTCTAAATTTTTCTTCATTTTACTTTCCTTATAATTATATCCTGATACACTACCATTATGAGCTACAATAAACGGTCCAGACTGAAAAGGATGTGCATTTTTAGCAGTTACTTTACCCACCGTCGCCATACGTGTGTGTCCAAGAAACAAATCAGATTCCATTATACGGTCTAATTTCTCAAGTCTATCAGGATTATTATAATATAACTCACCTACAACCGTATCAATTGTGTCTACATCCTTAAATATCTCTCTACCATTTGTAACTCCAAAAGAATCTTTACCACGTGTTTCCATAGACTTCAAATAACTATAAGATATCCTACGTTTCTGTTCACTGGCAGTATCTTCATTCTTCCACATTACTCCACACAGACCACACATAAAACATCACTCCATTTTAAAAGATTTAATATAAAGGTGCATACACTTTATTTTCATCAAAATTATCTTGCAATTCATTTATATGTCCTTTCCTCAATAAATCATTATAATCATCACCTGCCGTATTTATAACTAATGAATCTGAAGTCCTATTTAATGAGAATTTTCCCCATGCACACTCACATATTTCATTCCATTTTTCATCTGCTATATTATTACTGTGCATACTTCTGTTGATAGCATCTTCACAAAACATTGCTATATCAGTCTCTACTGTGGTTTTGACAAATTTGTAAAATGTCTTGTATTTATTGTCTAAACCACAATAAAATCTGAGAGGATATGGCAGAGTTTGTCCTAAAACTCTTGTTATATGTTCCGCATTTCTCAATATTATATCACGATTTCTTTGTATCAACTCGCTATCTTCAGAATCATTTTCTCTTGCATGTCTTTCAGGTTCTGTATATGAAGCAAATTCAAAGTTTTCATTATTATTTTTGTTAAATAATTGTGCAGGCTTAACATATGTTTCAAAATCACCAAACTGTTCTAATTGTATATACGTGTTATACTGCTTCAAAAATTGCATTATTATGCATAGGTGTGTAAACATTAAATACTGATTAGCATGTTTTGCTATTTCCTGTCCACGAAATTCTATTGTATGTCCTCCAAGACCTGCTGTCATAAATGTATATTCCCTGTGACCATTGTTGTATGAGCGTTTGTTTTGGCAACCACGAGAACTCCACGTAGTTTGTTTCATTCTATTTGATAGGATATATTGTCTTATACTATATTGTATAGGAGAATTTAGAAATAATGGGTAAAACCCATTTATCATATGCTCTATTTGCTGTTTTTCTAAAAAATCGGGAAAATGTCCACTGCCATCTCCGTTATTTAAAGAGTAATGCATATGAGAGGACGCAGAACCATATACAAAATTCGGATACGAATGAAACCAAAAATATTCGTCCTCCATGTAAATATTACGTAGATTTCTCATTAAATTTCTAACACTACTATGAGCTTCTGTCTTACATTCATAGCAGTCATCATTATCCGCATGGTAATTTCTACCATCAAACATATTATATTTATGTTCACCGTCCCGTTGTGTATATAAATACTTATAGTTCTCCACTTCTACTCCAAATAACATTTTATCAAACGACCTCCTCAATTTGATTTGTCTCGCATATGCATATTTTCTCTTCGTCTAATTCTGTGACAATTGCCATACTCATATTATCATCTAATTCTGTAGTAAATAATATCTCACCGGCTAAATCTAATAGACCATCCCATACTATAATTCCATCACTATACATTTTTATATTTTCATAACATACAGTACATAGTATGGAAGGAACTTCCCTTCCTATAGCATAAAATTCTTCACAAACCTCTCCACAAAGACTACATTTATGTTCCCTAAATATGTTTCTCTTGGTGTACATTTGTGCAGGATAAAATGGTTTTCTGTCCTTGATACATTTCATTGTGGTTTTTTGACTATTAGATATTCCTCTTGCCAACTCTTTATACAAAGATTTGTGATATATTTCACCTAAATCTTCATCGAAATCATTATATAGTATCTTGCAACTGAATATATACTTATCCCCCATCTCTACCATATAACCTCTATTGTGACCGCTCATACAAAAATCACTCCTTAATATAAAATTATTTTGTTAATCTTACAACTACAAAGTTTTCGCTATTAAAAGCATCCAAATCTATATATTTCCTGGATGCATAATAGTATTCTTTACATATTTCCCTTGTGTCCCTTACACATATTTTTTTGATTTGTAAATTATCACGTTTGAAATAATCCCCCGTTTCATATTTATTAGATACCACTATCGCTTCCACATTCATGTCTTTTCCATATATTTCTTGTGCCTCTTTTCCCCAACCATATTTACAAGCCGAACATATAATGGTTTTGTTGTGGTTCGTAAAATAAACTCTGCCATATATTCTGTCTCCGCATATATCACAACTGTGTTGTGGTGTATCTCCTTTACTATATTTTTCTATATATTTTTTCGGATTGATTTTGTTGTCACAGCATAGACAGCTATCTATATGAGAAAATATGCCACTTGGGGCGGGCTTGTACGTTATGCGTCCGTAGTTTGGTTTGATTATCTTGCAGGAGAGAAATTTATCATTTCCCCAACTACAAATATAATATTTGTCTGACTTACATACCCTTGTTTTTACTTTATTACTCATAGTATATATATAACTCCTTTTTTTTAAAATAATAGATAATACTAATAATAAAGATTAAAATATTAGATATTATATACTAACCAATACTGTCCTTTCCCATCCTCTCCAAAAACATATATTAATTCCTCCGGTTGTCGTACACGTTACTTCATATTTCCCCCAGGCAATTGCAAATAATCTTCTTCCTACGTTTATCCTTATGTTTTTGAATTGAAATAGATAACCAAAATCTGTACGTGAAATCATGAATAACACTCCTTTTTCTTATTTGTATGTTGATAATTCTACAGTTATCGCAATCGCCGCTATAAAAATACAATATATAGCAGCTGCATATAGAGCTGTGTAATGACCAATAAAATTACCTATAGCTTTTATGGTTAATGTGTATAACGCTAATACCATAAAAAATGTCTGCGCCTTAATCATTTTATATGCCACTCCTCTCTAATAATGAACGTCTCCGCATACTGTACATTTGTATAAAAATTCTGATTTTAAATGTTTAACTCTTAAACCACACGTGGGACAATATTTCATATCCACTGTGTATCATCTCCTTATAGGTTTTCTGTTAATTCGTTAAAAATCTTTTTTAATGCTATGGGGTTTCTCCAACAAAAATGAATTATATATTTATATGCATCCCACTCACTACCTTCTGTTAATTTCTCTATAACCCACATATATCGTAGATTATAGAACGTCTTACTGTTCTCATTTAACCATTTTACCATTGTATAAAAACTCCTTTATATAAGTTTTTTGGTATATGCCACTAATTCTCTTATTTGTGAAAATTTCTTCACATATACTGTATACAAAATCGTCAAAATTTTGACACTATCGTCATATAAGTGTCATATATTTGACGATTATATATATATTTGTGTGTAAAAAGTGTCAAATAATTGACACTCCCCGTTTTTTTATATAACTCGTGAACACAAATGTGTAAAAATTTCTTTACACTTTGTATGCACAAATTATATGGAGGGCCATTACACTTCTGTAACAGCCCTCCTAAAAAGACTGACTACTGAGTTCGTAGGTAATCCACATACCTCCGCCCATACTTGAGTTCTGTATATTTGTTTTCATAATCATTATGAGCCTTTTCAAAAGACTCATAATTAGTTCCTGAGATATCTTCTGTATCTAAGAAATCCAGAAATTCCTCCAATTCATCATCAATAATATCTGCGAAATCCTGCGTAGAAATTGTCATTGTTATCTACTCCTTTATAGAAAATTGTCTATACTTCCAGCAAATTCTCCTACAGAGTGATATATGCCACCCCCTTCAACTTTTATATTTCCACGATGGTCACAAATTAAATCTCTGCCTTTATGACGAAACCTATACATGGTTTCGCAAATTTTTTCAGGTTTTTTGCCCACGATTTTTTCAAGAAATTTTATATGATTCATTATTTATCGCTCCTACACTTTTTACATATAACTTCTGTGCGATTAAACTTAACGCCTGCGATATTCCGAAGACACTTCTTACATACAGCTCTATCAGGTCTTAGCATTACAAAAACCTCCTGTGAGAAATATATGCCACTCGCTCAAATTTTTCTGAAAAAATTCCGAGAGAAAATGCCACTCGGAAAATATATGCCACTCATATATATGCCACTCCCGTGGATATATACGCCCGCCGTCGGGAGAGTTCCCGGATTTGGATTTATAATTTAGAGTATCCAATATCTATATTAGATAACCTAAATTATCTATCCTGGCATCTATATTTAAATTTGTTATATTACTTAAATGGGTCTAAAATATCAGTGAACTTCATAAGCCTTAAATATAATAAGAATATTAGTTTTCGTAACATCCTTACTATAATATAAGGCGGGAATATAATACATAATCCCAATTTTTTTAGTTGATTAATTTTAAACAATATCGTAATTAAAGGTATATTTAATAATATACCTCCAATTTTGATAGGAAATATTAGAAGTTTGAATAATGCAGTCATCAACTATCTCCTCACTTATTAGAATTTTTAATTTTGTACTTTAGATAATTGACTAATATGAAAAAATATACCAGCATACCTAATAGCGTGCAGCTATAGAGCCAGTATATTATTAAATTATCTAATAAATTGGCAAAATAATCCATACTGCTAATTACACCTCCTCATATTACAAATTCGTTTATTGCAAAACCTTATATCTCTGATCTGAATTATTCTTGTGATTAATACAACAATATCTAATATACTGTGGCAAAAAAAGCAGGATATAGCCTAAATAAAATAGGTTATATCCTTTTAGTTATATTAGAATCTATAATAATTCGTTTATATCATTGTCCTTTATCTCGTTATACAATCTGTTTATTTCATTTTTTAATATTTTAATGGGGTTGTTCCCGTTTAACTTTGCTATAAAATAGTCAATTTTTTTATCTCTATCATGCAATGCTACATATAGCCTATTGTTTTTGGCATAGATATTATTAAAAACTGTTATACCGTCAGCCTCTATATCAAATTTATCAAACATTTTTAATATTTTTATTTTCTTTTCCGCATCTTTTAACCGTATATTATATCTTCTAATTTTACCGTCTACTATACGGCTCTTAAATTTTCGTATCGTTTTATGATATAAAACATCATCTATTTTTTTGTCGAAGTCCATTTAAGACATCCTCCAATATTAAAATATTTGAAACTTTAATATGGAGCCGGAGCATTGAAGGATATTATATTATATAATATCCTCCAAAATTTCGTTAACAGATTCTGCAAACTCGGATATTACAGATTCTAATTTGGACTCTTCAACGATTGTGTCAATAATATCCTTCTGGGAAAGACCGTCAAACTTTTGTTGCTTATCCTTCACGAAATCCATCAGCTCGTTTGCTAAATTAGCTCGTACCTGTACATATACGTTATCACGTTCAGCCAGCTTTTTTGTCTTTGTACTCTGTGATGTACTACCAGACTTTGCAACTTGCTCTAATTTCTCGTCAAACATGTTATCAACTCCAAAAAGTAATGATATAAAATTGTGCTAAACTTATATATATAGCTCTGTGCAGAGCTATATATAATCATTACTCCGACTCCATATTTAATTTTCAAATATCTATATAATTTTTCCCGTTTTTTTCTTCTTCTGAACTACCTTGATTATACTTTAATTTTCGACCGTTTGCAAGTCTTTCTTTAGGTTTTTTTCAAAGTTTTATCCAATCTAAACTTCCCCCGTTTTTTCTTTTTCTGAACTCTACCTATTATAACCGAACAATCCCCCGTTTTATTCCCAAAATTCCATTTTTTTTTGGTTTTTTTCAAGATTAGAAATAGTCTAAAATTCAAAAACCGTCCCGGTCGATAACATCTTGTTATATCGGTTATTATATCCAGGCTGTTATTTCAATTATTCTACAGTCCCTGTCGATAACATCTTGTTATATCGGTTATTATATCCAGGATGTTATCTCAATTATTCTTGTGATTAATATTACAAATCGTTATATATAAATCGACCCAGGATTTATTATTACAACATCTAATCTTGCAATATCGAAACTTGATATACAGTCATGGAAATTTCATTATCTGATAATCGTTATCGCAAATTCGATATTCGGTCCGGCGGGGGGGTAACCCCTTTCCGAATGTCGGCCTAAAAAGACTAAGGGGCTGATATATTATAGCTTTCTATATAAGAACCCCCCGTGTATATATCCAAAATTTTTTCGATTTCAAATAAATAACTTGATATTACTGCTACTTAATCGTATAATTATAATAAGTGATTATGGAAAGAAGTATAAGGAGGAGTTTTTTTATGCCATTTGTTGATAAAAGCAGGAATTATAAAGCCGAGGGATATTATCCTGTAAAGGTTGATGGGGAAGAGAAATGTATAAGTCCACAAAGGTGGGATAGACTTAAAAGGTTAGCGAAGGATTTGGTAAGGAAAAACAAAACTTTAAAGGATTTATCTGAGGAGTATGATGTTTCTTATAATACTTTAAAGAAAGACAAGAAACTTATAAGAGACATGGAGACGGATAAGATAAGACATTTGACTATGGTTGAATACATGGCCAAAATGTTATCTACCAAGAAGGAAGTTGTTGAGGAGTTCTGGAATGTAGTTGAAGACCAGAAGGACAAAGACGGAAATCCTTTTGCGAAGATAAAGGCTTTAAGTAAGATAGCTGAAATGGATAGGCAGTATTTCAAGATATTGAGGGATTTAGGATTTATGGCAGATAGGAAGGAGAAGGGGATAGATGCTAATGTTATTGAGACTGATTCAGGAAAGTCTGAGTTGAAGGAGCGTCTGAAGGATTTTATTGACCAACAGGACGAAGAAGAAATAAAAGATAAATTATCAAATTCTGGGGGCAGTGATGGATAAGATAGACGAAATGGTTGAGAGTATGAGTCCTGAAGAAAGGGCTGAGTTAGAGTTAGTATTAAGCAAAGCTGAGGAGGAGAGAGCGAGAGAGGGCTCAAGTTTTTTCACTGAGTATGTAATGCGTGACCAGAACAACGAGCCAATTGAGCAGGCTGATATACATGAGAAGTGGCATAAACACTTAAATGAAAATCGTTTCACGCAGATAATAGCTCCTAGAGACCATGGTAAGACTACACAGATAATTGCTTGGGTATTGTGGAGACTAGGAAATAATCCTAATCTAAGGATAAAATATATATGTCAGACTGACTCACAGGCTAAGAAACGATTGAGTCAAATTAAGCAATATATATTGGAGAGTGAGGAATATCAGAAGATATTTCCTGAGATTCGGCCATCTAATGATGTAGATGACTGGTCGAAACATTCTATTACTGTTGAGAGAGAAGCACGTTCTAAGGACTCTACGTTAGAAGCGTGGGGAGTGTTATCGTCTGCTACTGGTGGACGTGCTGATATAATTATAATGGATGACGTTGTTGATTTGAAAAATGCTATACAACAACCTAAATTAAGAGAGCAGGTTAAGACACAGTTCAGAGAAAACTGGTTGAACTTATTGGAGCCTTCATCCGAAGTTAAGTATATAGCCACTAAGTGGCATGAAAGTGATTTAACATGTGAATTGGCAGATGGTGATTCATTTGATACCTTTGAGTATTCTATTGATGAAGATTTTACACCTATATGGCCAGAGAAGTGGGACGAGGAGGCGTTAAGACAGAAGTATAAAGATTTAGGTTCACAGGCATTTAACCGTGGATTCAGGAACCAGCCAGTATCTGACGATGACAGAACATTTGATGAAGAAGTAATACAAACCATTGGAGGAGGTAAGGCCAATCGTCAACTACTCAAACGTTATAAGGGTAATAATATTTATGTTGGTCTTGACCCTGCTATCGGTAGTAGTCCAGGAAGTTCGTATAGTGTTATTTTTACTACCCTTGTTGATAGCGATAATATTAGACACCCGATAGACATAAGGCGGGGCCAATGGAAGTCACATAGATTGATAGATGAGATTATAGAGATTAATGAGTTATTTAATCCTAATGTAATAATGGTCGAGAACAATTCATTTCAGGAAGTTTTGGTTGAATGGATTGAGGCCAAGAGCATTATGGGCGGTAGTGATATAAATATTCAAGGGCATACTACTGGATATCAGAAGGTTGATTTGCAAGTGGGTGTTCCTTCTCTTTCTATAGAGATGGAGCAGGGGAAGTGGAAAGCTGATTATGATTATGAATCTCATAAGAATGATGGTTGTAGTTGTGTGTTTTGTAAGTGGATATCAGAGCTTATGAGTTTTCCTTACGGTCAGACTACTGATATAGTTATGGCTAATTGGTTGTGTTTGCAGGCTATTAGATTAGGGCATGTTAGTCACGCTAGTTATGACAAACAGGCAGAATATATAGATGAATTTTTGAGAAGGAATTTTGAAGTAGAACAAAACAGACCAAAAGGAGTTATTGATATAGATGTCTTTCATTAATGGTTTGATATCAAAGACGAAAGAAATGAGAGATGTAAGTAAAGATTTAGGGAAAGTATTGGAAGAAAATGATATTGACGTTCCTGAAGGTGGTGGCCCTCCTAAAGATGCATCAGAGTTTAGTGAAGAAGGTTATCATACAGGCGAATATACTGTATCTGGTTCTACTGTTTTTGGTGGAGATAATATAGAGAGACCTGAGTCTGATATTACTCATTCTGATAGGATAAAGATGAAACGTGACGCTACTATCAGGTTTGCTTCATTGCTTCGTAAGTTTTCATTGTTGGGTCAGGGTTATAATATTTCTTCTGCTATTAATAATGAAGACGCAGAAGGATATGAAGATTCAAAGGAGAAACGACAATTTATAATTGATAAATTGGAAGAAGATTATGAAGGTACATTTAGTGAAGGTTTGAGAGGTATATTATCAGCCACAGACCATGGAATTTCAATATCGGAGAAAAACTGGAAAGTAAATGATAATAACGAAGTTGTTTTGAAGGATATAAAGACACGGGAGAACAATCTTAATACTTTTGAAATTCAGAAAGATAAGCATGGTAATATAGAAAAAGTAATACAGAAAGAAGACGGAGACACCGAAATCCCACTTGACAAATTGATAATTTTTTCTTATTTGGCGGAGGGGGATAAAGTTACGGGCATAGGTGATTTAGAATCTGCATGGGATTCTTGGTTCAGGAAAAGAGCTATTAAGGAGTTCTGGGGTTCTTTTCTTGAATTGAGAAGTAAAGTTAATGCTATTGCTAAGATACCTGATACCAATTTGAACAGTCAGCTGGCACAGAACATATGGAAAATGTTGAAGAACGTTCAACTTGGCGGTCGCATGATGATACCGGAGAACATTGATGTTGATACACTTCAATTGAGCAAATCACATTCTTTGCCCTATCATCAAGCTATTAAATACTTTGATGGTCAAATACTTAAATCTTATTTAGTGCCACAACTTATGGGCGAGTCTACAGGTGAAACTACTGTGGCTGGAAGTTTTGCTCTTGGAGTTAAACACTTCAATATTTTTATACTTAGTCTAAAGTATATAAAGAAGAAGTTAGAGAAGAAGATAAACAATGAAATAATAAAACCTATGATAGATTATAATTTTGAGTCTGAAGACAACTATCCTAAATTCTATCTAAATGTTTTGCAAGAAGACAACATTGAAGCTAGGACAGATGTTCTTGAACTTCTGCTTGACGCAGGCGTAGTTAGTGCTAATGAAGAATGGATTAGGAACTACATGAATGTTCCTGAAGCTGGAGATGTAGGTGTTGAAGGCGTTGAAGACGATAGTGGGGTTGATAGTGATGAAACAGAATTTTCAGAAACAGAGATGTATAAAGAACTTAAAGGTTTGTCTGAAGAGATAGATTTGGAGGAAATAAAAGATGTTACTAGAAGCCTTGAGGAGGCGACTGATGTATAACAGCGGGATGATTAAGTCACGTATTTTAATAGAGGATAGGTTTTATGACGTTTACTATCGTGAGTATGAAGATGGGATTGTTGTTGAAGATATTTTTGATGCAAAGACATTAAAGAGACCTAGTGATGAAGTTAAGTTGATTACCAAAGCAAGAAAAAAGTTGAGAGAAAAGGAGTAAGGGATATATATGAATATAACAGGATTGAAGATGGAAGACCCTGAATTTCATTTAGATAATGAAGATACTTTGTGGTTGTCTAGGATGAATTATAAAAAACATGTAAATGAGACTGTTGCTTTGATAAAAGATAAGAAAGTATATGGTCTTGCTAGGTTTCGTAAACCAATAGAAGTTACTGATTTAGATTTAGACGATATTTTAGAACGTGTTCCGAATAAAGTTTATAAGTATTTTAAGGATATATCTTATGACGAACTATACGCATATCCTGTTGTGGCTGAAGAAAAGTTTTACGAACCATTACCTGTTAAAGATGGATTGAAGGAAGGGCATAGAAATTGGGTTAAAGAAGTTAATTTTGTACAGATAGATGATGAAGATATAGAAAAATATGATAACTCAAAGCTTCAATCAATACACGATAGATTACACTCCATTTCTTCCTGTCGTGAACCAACATATCATGAATATTGTATTCATTATAAAGTTGCGAATGAATATAATAATCGTAATATGACACACCCTGATTTTGAAGATAAGTTTGATAATAGTGTAGAATTTGATGATAAATATAAACTAGACCCCGAAGGTCTTATTGAGTTTTGTGATATTGAATTTAGGAATAAAGATGAAGAAAAATTGTTTGTCGAAGAAGCTAATAGGTTGTTTGATAGTTTCATACGACAAATGAGACCTATGAAAGCTTTTGAGTTATCAGTTTCTAATTCAATCGACAAATTGATAAAAGAAAGGAGTAAATAATGCCTTTCATATTCCCTGAAGAGTGTATAGGTGAAAGTTCTTTTTCCCTTGATGAGTTTTCTGCTGTTTTGGAAGAAAACGATATGCTCCATTTGTATTATGATGGAGAAGAAGGTTTTTACGATTTGAATAAAGCCATACAATTTAAGAACTTATCTAAATCTGAAAGTTTTGAAATAAAAAATATATTGGAGGAAAACGAACATGTTATGGTTTTTAAGCATGGAGATGATAATAGATATTACTTCTACTTTTGTGGCGGTTCTGATAGTGGCTCTGAAGTATATAATAACGGTATCGGTTGTGTATTTTTTCATAATGGTAATGATTGGGAAGTGAGCAAAATAAATTTGATGGTAAATCCAGAAGAATTTAGTTTCAAAACTGATATTGAAATTATTTATTCTGGTGAATTACCTGATAGATTGAATGACGAAGATGACTTAGTAGAACACTTTTTAGAAGAAAGTTTAAATAAACAAAAGAAATTACTTGATTCTATCAACGAATATATAGTATAATAATATTGAGGTTGATTTATATGAATTTGATTAAGTATCAATTTGCTGATAAAGACGATAATACTATTTGGTATTATTCGTATGATACTAATTATAAAGATAAATACCCAGAGCCGATTAAATATTGCGACAATGCTTTTGAATGTCCGGCTATTAACAGAGAAGAAAAAATAGATGATATTATTGAACTTACCGATATAGCAAACGATTGTGAATATTCCGAGGAGGGATGTCCCATTTTAAAATTTACCACAGAGAATGAAGAAGAAGAGTTTAGCTTTTCTTTTGACGACACTATTGAATTAAACGGAGTTGAAGTTTTTTCAGTAGGGCAGCATAAAGGACGTGAATTTTCTTCGGAAGATTTACAAAGAATTGTTGATAATTTTAATGCTACCCGTGAAGAAATTAAACCACCAATGAAAACAGGACACAGGAATACTATTGCTAACAGTAGCGGTATGCCTGCTTTAGGTTGGGTTACTAATGTTTATACTGATGGCAATAAAATTAAGGCTGATTTTGAAAATGTTCCTGCAAAAATTGGAGATTTAATTAAGGCGGGTGCATACAGGCGTGTATCTATTGAATTGTTGCCTGAATATACGGATACCGAAGGCGAATTATATAATGACGTATTAGTTGGTGTTGCTTTGTTGGGTTCTGAGTTGCCACAAGTTAAGAATTTAGAAGATGTTGATTCGGTATTTAGTGGTGATTTTGCTGAAGATATTGAAAATGAGAAAGAGGTATTCACTATGGAATATAATCATAACGATGAAGGAGGTGAGAATGTGGAATTTGAAGAGATTGTATCTGCTATTGAGGGGCTTTCTGAAGAAGAGAAGCTTGAACTAGCTGAAGCTTGCGAATTTACTTCTGAGGAAGAAACAGAAGAAGAATCTGAAGAAGAAGTTAGCGAGTTTAGTGATGAAGTTCAAGCGGAACTTGAAAAGCGTGACCAAAAAATTCGTGAGCTTGAGCGAAAGCATCGTGAACAAAGGATTAATGAGTTCATTGATTCGGCTGTTCAGGAAGGCAAGCTTTTGGACAAGCAAACGGATAGTGTCCGTGAAATTCTGGAAGTTCCTACAGTTGATGAGTTTTCTGAAGAGAGCGAAGCTCTCATTGATAAGGTTGAAGGATTCATTAATTCTCTTCAACCACAGGTTGACACTGATGAATATACCAGTAAAGAAGGTGGTGTTGACCCCGCCGAGGAAGAAGGCGAAATGCCTGCCGACAAGGCCAAAGAACTTTCTGAAGAAATTTATAACGCTTAAAGGAGGTTGATTAATTTTGGTGATAGGAATTGCACCTGACCAGAAGAAGGTTGGAAAAGATGAACCCGAACAGATTCTGGCTTCTACTAACTTTATCACTTTCGATGGTACTCTAGCTAGTGATATTGGTTATATTGAGCCGGGAACTTGTGTTGGGCAACAAGATTCTAGCCTTCTTTATGAACCAGTGATTAAAGCTAAGGTTGCTGAAGATGCCGATGTTGGGGATGACGAAGTTATTGTCACTTCTCTATATGGTATCGAAGCCGGAGACGACCTTATCTTTAGTTACAAAGATGAAGACGATGAAGAAACCATTGAGGTCGATGAAATCGTCGAAGCAGAAAACAAGGTTGTTCTTGTTTCTGCTCTTGATAATGACCAAGTAGAGGGTGTTTCTATTCGTGTAGATGATGGCACTCAAGATGCCGTTGGTATCTACGCTGGTACTCAGAAAATTAGTACTAAGGATAGAAAGGCTATTTTCCCTCTTACTGTTCAGGCAGCTGTCGAAGAAGACCGATTGAAGTCTTTTGATGACGTTGTTAAAGAAGACCTAGAAAATAGTTTTATATTTGTTTAAAAAAGGAGGTAATTTTTAGTGGACGATTTGTTTCATTATAAGGTTATGACTGAGCTTGTCAGGAAATTTCAATATCCTGAAATGCTTGGTCACGAACTAGCCCCTGAAGACCCTGTAGAATCTAATGTGTTCCTTTGGGACGAGATTCATCAGAGTCGTGATTTGGCTGGTTTTACACATCCTGATTCTGAAGCTAACATTCAGGATGAAATGGTTCGCAAACAGCGAACTGCTCAGACTGCTCCTATTAAGGAGAAGAAGGTGCTTTCTCAAAGTACTCTAACTTGGTCACGACGACCGGGACAAGATGCTCGTGAGACTGCGCAACAAAAGCTTCGTGATGAAATGGAAGACCTAGATGGCAAGGTAGAACGTCTGGGAGAGTGGATGATTTGGGAAGCTCTGCAAGGTGAACTTGTTGTTGACCAGAATGACGTTCAATTTGCTATTGATTATGGTATTCCAACTACTCACCAACAAACTCCTGTTGATTTGGGTGATGCATGGTGGGATGACGAAGGTAATGCTCGTGTAATCAGTAATCTTCTGAAGATGGCTAGAATTGTTGAAGAAGATTCTGGTCATGTTGTTACTGATGTTTACATGCCTTCGGAAGTCATGGATGCCATTATTGAGGCTGAGTCAGTCAAGCATGAAATTGGCGAGGCTCAATTGAAAGAAGAACGTGCGCAAGAAGGTCGTTTGACTCGTTTGGCAGGTTTGAATCTTGAGACTTATGACGCTGCTTATGTTGACCAAACTGGCACTAAGCGTAAGTTCATTGGTGATGACAGGATTCTAATGCTTGCTAACGGTCCTGAAGTAGAAGGAGACGTTATCAAACGAAAAACTGCTCCTGCTACTGACCCACGTGCCGAAGGAAATCCAGGCAAGTTCTCTAAAACGTGGTTTGAAGAAGACCCGTCTCCACGACAGGCTCTTATTGAATATCACGTTCTTCCCGTTATTAAACGGCCAGAGAACATTTACACCGCTAAGGTGTTGGAATGATACAGCCTGCTAAGGCTTGGCAAGTTTAAAAGGCATTAGTCATTAAGACTTATGCTTCTTTCTTATCAAGGTATAGTGGACGGTGTTGCAGAATATGGTTCTTAGATACACCGTCCACTATTTTACCTTGATATTTCAATTGTGGATATATTATTATATCTTCGATTGAAATAATTATATTAAACAAGTAAGGAGAGTTATTTATGGGAAAAGAAAGAATTATAAATATATTCTTATATTTTTTATTGTCTGTGTTTATTATTGCATTAGTAACTAGCACTGCATATTCAGGTGTGGCAAGGTTTTTTGGTTATGATGCACAAGAAGGAAGATGGGAACCTGTGGAATGGCAAAATGGTGCTTTAAGGTCTACGGCACAAATTGATGGTGATGTTGAGTTGGATGCATCTTCTTTGAGGGTTGAAGACTTAGATGGTAATGTTTGGAATATTCGTGAAGATGAATCAGGGGAAGTTTATTTAACTGGCTCGGATTTGAATTTGGCTAGCGATACAACTTTGCATGAAATTAAAGAAGTTATAGAAGAAGGTTTTGAAACTGATATTGGGGAAACACTACCTAGAAAAATAACTAATTTAGAAGAAATTGATATTAGTAGTGATACAGACGTTTATGTTGTTAATCCTGACCTTATTGCTGATGGTGATACAATAGGCTCTTCCGACCATGCTCTTCATACTATTGATATTTTTCCGCAAAGGTCTATTTTTGATGAACAAACGGGTGAAGCTGCAAGTGTATCAGACTCTGCTGTGCATGTCCAAGAAATTAACAATTTGGTTCCTGAAGATGACGGTGTTTTGGCATACGCACAAAGAGTTGGTCAACCAGAACAGAAAATTGCCTTGACAGCTACACCCGGTGGGGAATTAGTTGTAAGAGAACAACCATTTCCTGCTAGGTTTTTGGAAGCTAATGTAAATGAAAGACACGAGATAGATGGCGGAGACACTTTGACTTTTACTCTCATTGATAATGACATTGACATTCAGTTTTGGACTGATGGTGGACCATCACATTTCGTTTTTGACGGTGAAAGTATAGATTCATCTAATGTTTTGTGGCCAGAAGGCTCAGTTTTTGCTGAAACTGATTCCAACCCAGAAGAAATTTCTTTTTACAATCCTAACGA
>SL_8KL_010_SEDDRAFT_10001284_pt1 | contig 21733 bp, 18 predicted proteins | sample SodLakKL_010_SED_4_FD_11160 | JGI IMG/M metagenome (IMG submission 11160) | reverse complement strand
TTTCCGTGGACCGCCAGAGAGGGTAGCGGACGCGATGGGATTCGAACCCATGATGTCTGCCTTAGAAGGGCAGCGCCTTATCCAGGCTAGGCCACGCGCCCTTAATGAGATAACGGGTGATTTTTGGACTAGGCTGGATATAGTAGGAATCTCTGATTCCTGCGCGTATCCAGGCTAGGCCACGCGCCCATATTCACAGTAGTTCGTTTCTCAAACAGTGGACCAATAAGAGTTTTTCGCCTCACTCGTTCTCTTCTTCCTTTATATCCGCAGAGCTTTCCTCGAGTGATGTAGAAGAAGTATCCTCTTCTTCAATAATCTCTTTCTCTTTTTCCTCGCTAATCACTTTAGACATCGCCTTAAGCCGGTCGTCCTCTTTTAGATTCATCACTTTCACACCCATAGTGTTCCTACCCTGTTTGCTTATGTCGCCTGCTTGAGTCCTTATAATCATGCCTTTCCTGCTTATAAGCACGATCTCCTCGTCATCTTCTACCTTACGGGCACAGGCTACTTTCCCGTTCCTTTCCACCGTCTTCATAGTTATCACGCCTTTAGCTCCTCGATTCGTCTTCCTGTAATTAGCGACATCACAACGCTTTCCATAACCTTTTTCAGTGAGCGTCAACAGAGTGTCTTGATCATCAGCTAGGGTCATACTTACCACTTCATCCTCGTCTTCCAACCTTGCCCCAATAACTCCCATGGTGTATCTTCCTGTAGATCTCACGTCTTCTTCGTCAAATCTGATCGCCTGCCCATTTTTAGTCGCGAGTATAACATCTTTAGAGCCGTCTGAAAGTCTAGTCTCGACCAATTCATCGTCATCTCGAAGTTTGATAGCCCATATGCCGGTAATACGAGGATTGCTGTACTCGGCAAGAGATGTACGCTTGATCTTACCTTTCTTGGTAGCGAAGAGCAGATATTCATCTTCAGAGAATTCGCTGACAGGTATCAGGTCTTCTATGTTTTCGTCGTCCTCTAACCTAGGAAGCATATTCACGATAGGTCTTCCTTTGGACCTTCTACTCCCTTTAGGCAGCTTGTAAGCCTTAAGCCAGTAAACCTTGCCTTTATCAGTAAAGAACAATAGATAATCGTGAGAGTTCGTTACAAAAAGATCCACAACATGATCTTTCTCTTTAGTATCCATACCTATGAGGCCAACACCTCCTCTCCTCTGCTTTCTATAAGTCTCTACTGGCGTTCTTTTGATGTAACCTCTTTGAGTCAAAGTTATAACGAGGTCCTCCTCAGGTATCAGATCCTCAGTCTCCAGGTCTTCCGCATCTTTGTTTATCTCCGTCCTTCTCTCATCGCCGTATTTATCTGCCATCTCATCAAGTTCATCTTTGATGATTCCCTTTATCCTTTCCTCATCACCGAGTATATCTTTATATTCCTTGATATCTTCCTGCAGTTCCTCATATTCGGTCTGCAGTTTGTCCCTTTCCATCCCGGTCAATCTTCTCAGTCTCATGTCCAATATCGCTTGCGCTTGATCCTCACTCAACAAAAATTCGGACATCAGCCTGTCTTTCGCTTTGGATTGCTCTTCGGAAGAACGGATTATGCTTATGACTTTATCAAGATTGTCGAGCGCCGTAAGAAGGCCCTCGAGTATGTGAGCTCTATCCTGAGCTTTATCCAGTTTGTACTTCGTCCTTCTAGTTATAACATCTATCCTGTGATCGATGAAATGCTGAAGAGTCTCTTTTAAGTTCAAAACCTGAGGTTCGTCATCCACTAAAGCCAGGTTGATCACGCCGAAGGTGACTTCCATCTGAGTATGTTTGAACAATTTGTTCAAAACAACATCGGGAATGACGCCTCTTTTCAAATCAATTACAACTCTAACGCCGTCTCTGTCAGATTCATCTCTTAGATCGGATATTTCACTTATCACGTCATCTTTAACGAGGGAAGCTATACTTTCGACCAATTTCGCTTTATTCACCTGATAAGGTATTTCGTCTATAACGATCCTCTTCCTCTGCCCTCTCAGATCCTCGATGCTGGTCTTAGATCTTATCTTGATCTTCCCTCTCCCTTCTTTGTAAGCGTTATAAACTCCATTATAACCGTGGATTATTCCACCTGTGGGAAAATCAGGTGCCGGAAGTTCTTCCATCAATTCCGTTATTTCACTTTCGGGCTCGTCTATCAACAATTTGATCGCACCAACCAATTCGTTCAAGTTGTGTGGAGGTATGTTCGTAGACATCCCTACCGCGATACCGCTAGCTCCGTTCAGCAGAAGGTTCGGTAATTTAGATGGCATCACCGTAGGTTCTTCCAAACTTCCATCGTAATTGTCCCTGAACTCCACAGTTTCTTTATCAAGATCTTCCATCAGATCTTCTGCCATCTTTTCCAAACGTGCCTCAGTGTAACGCATCGCCGCTGGTTCGTCACCATCCAAAGAGCCAAAATTTCCCTGTCCATCTATCAGGGGATAGCGGAGAGAAAAATCCTGAGACATCCTTACTAGGGCGTCGTAAACCGCCTGGTCCCCATGGGGATGATACTTACCTAAGACGTCACCGACGACTCTCGCAGACTTCTTATGAGATTTATCTGAGGATAAACCCTCCTGCCTCATAGAATACAAAATTCTACGATGAACTGGCTTTAAACCGTCTCTGACGTCAGGCAGAGCTCTGCCGACTATCACGCTCATCGCGTAATTGATGTAAGAATCCTCCATCTCTTCTTCTAAATTTTTGGTGTAAACTTCATCTGCTATATCTTCTGTTTCTCCTACCATAAAAACACCTCACACATCTATATTGGTCGCTGCCGTAGCGTTCTGTTTTATGAACTCTTTTCTAGGTTGGACTTCCTTACCCATCAAGAGATCGAAGAGTTCGTCGGCACGCTCAGCATCTTCTACGGTGACTTTCGCAAGTTTTCTATTTTCAGGATTCATGGTGGTCTCCCAAAGTTCCTTTGGATTCATCTCACCAAGACCCTTATACCGTTGAATGCTCACTCCTCTCTTGCCCCATTCCTCTAGTATCTCCTGCTTGTCATCCTCTCTGTAAGCGTATCTTACCCCTCCGCCTTTAGTGATCTTGTAAAGAGGAGGCTGAGCCATATAGAGATAGCCTCTCTCGATCAGTGGTTTCATGTACCTGTAAAAGAAGGTGAAAAGTAAAGTCCTTATGTGAGCGCCATCAACGTCGGCGTCAGTCATTATTATGACTTTGTGGTACCTGCATTCGTCAGGGTCAAAATCTTCTCCGACCCCTGCTCCAATCGCTGAGATTATAGATCTTATCTCCTTGTTCTCCAACATCTTGTTGAGCCTGGCTTTTTCAACGTTGATTATCTTTCCCCGAAGAGGAAGTATAGCCTGAAAGTCTCTATCTCTGCCCTGTTTGGCAGAACCTCCTGCGGAGTCGCCCTCCACAATGTAAAGTTCAGACTTCGCTGGGTCCGGATTGGCACAGTCTGATAACTTTCCAGGGAGGTCAACGCTATCTAAAATTCCTTTCCTCCTGGTCAGCTCTCTAGCTTTCTTCGCTGCCTGTCTTGCTTTCGCCGCTGTCGCAGCTTTTTGAACTATGGCTTCCGCGACCTTAGGATTCTCCTCAAGATAGGTCATCAGCTCTTCGCCAACTATGGATTGTACGATACCTCTGATCTCGCTGTTTCCAAGCTTCGTCTTCGTCTGGCCCTCGAACTGAGGTTCGGGAAGTTTGACGTTTATTACCGCGGTGAGACCTTCTCTGTAATCGTCTCCTCTTATGTTAACGTCTTCTGCCATATCATTTCTCTCTGCGTAATTGTTAAAAGTTCTTGTTAAAGCCGCTCTGAAACCGCTCAGATGAGTTCCACCTTCACGAGTATTTATGTTATTGGCGAAGGCCAATATCTCTTTGGAATATGATTCAGTTCGGTGCTGCATCGCGACCTCAACATGAACGCCATCCTCTCTCCTGTTGAAGTATATCGGTTGAGAGTGCAGTTTTTCTTTATCCCGATTCAAATATTCTATATACTCTACGATACCGCCCTCATAATGGAAAGTGTCCTCTAGGTCTTGTCTTTCGTCTTTTATATGTATCTCTAAGCCTTTGTTCAAGAATGCGAGTTCCCTCATGCGTTCCTTCAATTCGTTGTACTCAAAATCAATCGTTTCAAAAACATCCGGATCGGGTTTGAAAGTGGTTATCGTTCCGCTGATCTTACCGTCCTCTCCCACCTTCTCGACTTCAGTAACAGGCTGACCTTTCTCGTACCTCTGATGATACACCTTTCCTTCCCTTTTCACCTTCACCTCGAGCCATTCTGAAAGGGCATTAACAACTGAAACTCCCACGCCGTGAAGGCCACCAGAAACCTTGTAACTCTTCCTGTCGAACTTGCCTCCAGCATGGAGTTTTGTCATCACTATCTCTAACCCCGGCCTCTCGTACTGTGGATGTTCACTGACTGGTATACCTCTACCGTTATCAGACACTTCGACGCTTCCATCTTCCTTTATGGTCACTTCGATCCTATCGCAGTAACCTTCCATGGCTTCATCGATACTATTATCTACGACTTCGTAAACCAAATGGTGTAATCCTCTCTCGTCAGTACTCCCTATATACATGCTGGGCCTTTTTCTTACAGCCTTCAGACCTTCCAGCACTTTTATCTTGTCAGAATCGTAAATATCCTCTTTTTGCAATACAGACTCATCTTTCATTATTTGACCTGCCTTCAAATACGCTTCAGCATCTCATAAATATCCATTTTTTCGAGTGCATCCCACGATGCCGATAATAATCGTCAAGGGGACACCATTTCACATGTTTTCGACCTATATTAATCTTTTTACCCTCTGGGTATAAAAGGAATTGAAAGGTATATAAGGGGTTTTATCTATTTTTATATATTTTACCTTATCTTGTCTTTAAGAACTTTCTCGACATGCTTTTGATAAAGATGGTCGTATATCAAACCTACCCCGATTATGGGAAATGTGAACCAAATCAAGAGAAAACGTTCTGTGAGAAAACTTAAGAGTAAAATGAATGCTGCGATCCCCGCAAGGAAGAAAGGAATGGAACCCTCGAGCCCTCGAGAGATCTCTACTTCCTCCATGGGTTTACCGCAGGAAGGACATCCTTTCTCTTTGTCTGCTGTCGTTCCGCAGTTCCTGCAGAGATACCACTTCATGATTATCCGATTATACTCTTGATATATTAGTTATAGGTTTAGATGTTAAGATTACCAGATAGGGATTCAAAATACACAAAAATGTTTTTATCTTATCAATTAATCAACATGGCACGGTGCTCAGATGACCGAGAGAAGAATCTTTGAACATCCAATATTAGATTTTGATAGAGGAGATGAATTTTACTTCGATTTCGAAGGTAAAAAAGTGAAAGCTTACGAAGGAGAAACGATAGCTTCGGCTCTTTATGCTGATGGTCTTAGAAAATTCACGGAGAGCAAAAAGCTGGAAAGACCCAGAGGTTTTTTCTGCGCTATAGGTAAGTGTTCCTCCTGCATAATGTCTGTCGACGGAAGACCGCACGTTAGAACGTGCGTGACTCTAGCTGAAGAAGGTATGGAAGTGGAGAGACATGGTTCGAAACCTAAATTTCCAGAAATAGATATAGGCAGAGGAACTGAAAGGAAAAACAAAAATATCGAGATAGCGGTTATAGGTGGAGGACCAGCAGGTCTGATGGCCGCTATCGTGGCCTCAAGGAACGGTGCAGACGTTCACCTCTTCGATGAAGGAGATGATCTCGGTGGACAATTGGTTAAACAGACACATCAGTTCTTTGGAAGTCATGAAGAAGACGCAGGAACTAGAGGTATCGAGATCGGTAAAGAGTTGGTAGAGGAAGCGAGAGATGTAGGTGTAAAAATACATACTAAGACTAAAGTGCTCGGTTACTACGAGGAAAAAAAAGTGATGGTCGAGAAAGAAGACCAATTATATATCTATAATACTGAAGGTATAGTTTATGCAGGTGGAGCGGTCGAGAATTATCTTTCCTTTGAAAATAACGACCTCCCAGGCGTCTACGGCGCAGGTGGAGTCCAAACACTGATGAACGAAGAAGGAATAGTTCCAGGAGATAAGGTATTGATGGTAGGCTCTGGAAATGTGGGAGTGATAGTCAGCTACCAGTTATTACAGGCAGGTGTAGATGTTGTAGAAGTGATAGAAGCACTACCGGAAATAGGCGGTTATCAAGTACACGCTTCCAAGATAAGACGCGCAGGTGTTCCCATAAATACCTCACACACCATAAAAAAAGCGATAGGAGAAGAAAAAGTCGAGGGGGCCGTAGTTCAAGAGATAGATGAGAACTGGGAACTGGTGGAAGGTACAGAGAGGGAAGTCGACTGTGACGTTATTTGTTTAGCCGTCGGTCTGAGTCCTGATACGAACTTTTTGAGACAGGCTGGATGTGAGATGGAATATATAGGAGAACTCGGAGGTTACGTTCCGCTGAGAACAGAGGATATGATGACAACCAATAGAGGAATCTACGTAGCGGGAGACGCCGCCGGTATCGAAGAAGCTACCGTCGCGGCGTTAGAAGGAAAGATAGCAGGGGCGGCTCTATTCGAAGAGTTGAGAGAAAAAACAGAGGATACTAGAAAATCTAAAGAAGAAGCTAAAGAAGGTCTGGAGAAGATGAGGAAAGGTCCGTACGGAGAAGTCCCGAGGCAGGGTGTAAAAAGCTGTACCGTAGATGAGGAGGTGTGCGGATGAGCAGGATTAGCATCCTTTCATTCTCAATCAAAAAGGAGGGGATCTGCGGATGAGCAGGATTAGCATCCTTTCATCCTCGATCAAAAAGGAGGTGATCTGCGGATGAGCGATTATAAAAGTACTGGAATCTTAGATAGGGAAGACCTACAGATTCCAGATGATGAGAGGCTTAAAGAAGGGCCGGTGGTGATCATGGAATGTGTAGAAAACATACCGTGCAATCCATGCGTTGCAGCTTGTTCCTTTGATGCTGTCGAGATGGAAGAGATCACAGATACTCCTGATGTCGCCTTTGAAAAATGTACTGGATGTGCTTTCTGTGTGACGGAATGTCCCGGACTCGCTATCTTCGTAGTAGACTGCAGTTACAGCGACGAGAAATGTAAGATAACAGTTCCTTACGAGTATCTTCCAGTTCCAGAAGAAGGGGAAGAAGTCATGGCTCTAGACAGAAAAGGTGAGGAAGTCGAAAAAGCAAAAGTTACCAATGTAAGGAAATCCGGAAAGACCTACGCAGTGACTTTAGAACTGAGTAAAAAGAACGTTTGGGATGTAAGAGGGTTCGAGGTGATAGAATGAGCACCGTTGTATGCAGATGTGAAGATCTGACTGAAGAAGATATCGTGGAAGCGATAGATGAAGGGTATGATGAGCTGGAAAAGTTGAAAAGGCATCTTAGACTGGGTATGGGGCCTTGTCAGGGAAAAACATGTATGTTGTTAGCGAGAAGGATCTTGGGTAGAGAAACCGGTAAAGATGTTGAAGAGATGAAAAATCCGACGGCGAGACCTCCTTCGCAGCCCGTACCGTTCAGCCTTTTAGCTTCTCCCGAAAGAGGTGACAACGATGAGTGAAGAATACGATGCAGTTATCATCGGTGGAGGAGTAAATGGATTAGGTACAGCTTACCATCTGGGCAAGAAAGGTTTTACAAACGTCGTCGTTCTAGATAAATCTTATCTTGGTTACGGAGCTAGTGGAAGAAACGGTGGCGGCATAAGACAGCAGTGGACTTCAGAAGAGAATATAAAACTAGCGGTCGAGAGCAGGAAGATGTTCGAAGACCTGGATGAAGAATTGGAAGAAGATATCGAGTTCTACCAGGGCGGTTACCTCGTCTTATCTTTCGATCAGGAGGAAGCCGACGAGTTCAAAGAGAACGTCAAGCTTCAGAATAGTTTAGGCGTTGAGAGCGAATTTTTGAGTCCTGAAGAGGCGAAAAAGATAGTTCCTGAGCTGGACATTTCGGATGTTGTGGCGGCTACATTCAATCAAAGCGACGGAACCATCTATCCATTCAAAGTTATCCACGGTTACGCGAACAGAGTCAGAGAGATGGGTATAGATATTAAAGAGCACACTGAAGTGGAAGACATAGTCACGGAAGGTAACGAGATCAAAAAAGTGAAGACCGACGACGGCGATATCAAAACCGATACAGTTGTCAATGCGGCAGGAGGATGGTCCGCTGAGATCGCTGAGATGGCAGGAGCCGAGATTCCTAATATTCCTGTAAGACATGAGATCATGGTTACCGAACCTTACCAGCGCTTTTTAGAGCCTATGGTTATTTCCTTCCAACACGGCATATACTTCAGCCAGAGCGAGCACGGTAACATAGTGGGCGGAATAGGCAATCCAAATGAAGAGCCAGGTATAAACCAAAAAGGAAGCCTATGGTTCATGAGAGAGTTTTCTAACACGCTGTTAGACTTCATACCGAGATTCAGCAGTGTGAACATGATAAGGCAGTGGGCCGGTTTGTATGATACTACGCCTGACGCTCAGCCAATTTTGGGTTCAGTTCCTGAGGTAGATCGGTTTTATCAGGTCAACGGTTTCAGTGGACACGGATTCATGGTTTCTCCGATGGTGGATAAAGTAACGGCGGAACTTGTCATGGGTAAAGAACCCTCGATGGATATAGAAAGGTTGAGAGTTGAAAGGTTCGAGGATATGGATATAGAAGAAGAGGGCGGCGTCGTCGGATAGATGTTAGAACCATTGTTTCTCCTTGCAACTACCGTAGCAATTTCCCTGAGCGGAGTGATGATGCCCGGTCCGGTGACCGCCGGAGCTATAACCAAGGGAGCGGAAGATAAAAAAGCCGGAGTTAAGATCGCTCTTGGGCACGCGATCATCGAATTTCCTATCATAGCGTTAGTAGCTTTTGGTTTGACATTTATCGCTACATGGTCGGTAAAGGCCACTATAGGAGTAGTCGGTGGAATATTACTGATATACTTAGGTATTCAACTTTTCAAACCTGTTGAGGAAGAAGAAAAGAGATTTCCCTACCCATCAACAGTTGTCGGTGTAGTAACTAGCGGCGCTAATCCTTACTTCTTCATCTGGTGGGCTACTGTGGGAGGCGCATTGATCAGTCGGGCTCTGGAATACGGTGTGTTGTTTCTTGTTGTATTCGCGGTAGTTCACTGGTCCTGTGATTTAGCATGGTATTCTTTTTTAAGTTACTCCTCGAACAGAACTTTGGAGTATTGGTATAAACACAGGAGAAAGGTCTTCGGTTTATGTGGGGCTTTGATGATCGGATTCGGTGTGTGGTTTATCGTATCTCCTTTCATTTGAAAAGAAAACCTATTAAATCACCTCTCAATTTAGTTATGTGGTTTCATGGTAACAGCGGAAGTCAAAATAGAACTTAAAGAAGGTATAGCAGATCCTGAAGGTATGAACACTGAGAAAACGTTGAAGCTTTTAGGCTGGGACGTAGAGAAGGTAGAGACTGGAAAATTATTTGAGATCTACCTTGGCGAGAACATAACTGAGGAAGAAGCAAGAGACGAAGTAGAGGAGATGTGTAAGAAGCTACTCGCTAATCCGGTCATCCAGACATACGACATCGAGATAAAGAGCTAGGGTGGTGGATGATGAAACACTACATAGAACGAGAAGTTCCCTTCGAGATGCACGAAGTCAATATTTTAGATGCTGAGGAGAAAGATCTTGAAGAGATCAGCCGTGAGAGCGGAGTCGGCTTGAGTCTAGATGAGATGAAGATGGTGAAAGACCATTTTGAACAATTGGGGAGAAATCCTACTGATCTGGAACTAGAAGCGATAGGTCAGGCCTGGTCAGAACACTGCTGTTACAAATCTTCAAAACCGATACTGAAGGATACTGTTTTTGATATAGAAGCACCTCAGAATATCTACGTGGTTGAGGAAGACGCGGGAGTTGTAGAATTTGATGACGATCATGCTTACGTTGTTGCGTTGGAAAGTCACAATCATCCTTCCGCTATAGAACCTTACGGTGGAGCCGCAACGGGGATTGGAGGCATAGTTAGAGATGTTACATGCATGGGTGCACAACCCTTAGCCTTTGTAGATCCGCTTTTCTTTGGACCTCTAGATATGGATTATGATGACCTTCCTCCCGGGACAAAACATCCTAGATATCTGTTCAAAGGCGTAGTCAACGGTATAAGCGATTATGGAAATCGATTAGGTATCCCGACTCTTTCCGGCATGGTTTATTTTGACGAGTGTTATACAACAAATTGTTTGGTCAACGTCGGTTGTATAGGTATAGCAAAAAAAGACGAACTTATACGCAGTAGAGTCAAGGAGCCTGGAGATGTATTCATCATGGCCGGAGGAAAGACGGGAAGAGACGGTATCCACGGCGTTACCTTCGCATCTGACGAGTTACATGAAGAATCTGAAGAGGAGGATATCCAGGCTGTTCAGCTGGGAGATCCCATAACAAAAGAGCCTTTGATCCATACAAGCTTGGAACTCAACAAGAAAGGACTACTTCAAGGGATGAAGGACTTCGGCGGTGGAGGCCTTTCATGCGTCGCGGGAGAGATGGCACTAGATGGAGGTTACGGAGCTGAGATCGAACTAGATAAAGTGCCGTTGAAAGAAGAAGATATGGCTCCCTGGGAGATCTGGGTTTCGGAGAGCCAGGAAAGGATGATGTACGCCGTAAAAGAAGAAGACGTTGAAGAAGTCATGCACATATGCGAGAAGTGGGACGTGGAAGCCACGAGGATAGGAAAAGTGATCGATGAGAAGAGAGTGAAAGTCTACTATGAAAATGAGAAGATAATGGATTTAGACCTTGAATTCCAGACCGGTGGGCCTACCTACTGCAGGCCAACGGAGAGAAAGGATCATACGAGAGATATAGAGGAGATAGAACCTGATGAACCGGAAGATTATAACGATATCTTGATAAAGCTTTTGAAAAGAGATAATATCAATAGCAAGGAATGGGTGATAAGACAGTACGATCACGAGGTGAGAGCTAATACCGTTCTAAAACCTTTACAGGGTGTAATTGGAAAACAAGGTCCTGGAGACGCTTCGCTCATCAAGCCGCTGGAAGATTCCTTCAAAGGTATAGCCGTTACCACGGATGTTATACCGTCTTATACGGCTCTGGATCCAAAAGCCGGAGCCATGTCGGTTTTAGACGAAGCTATCCGTAATATTATAGCTGTAGGAGCTGAACCTCATTCTTTCGCGGATTGTTTGAACTTCGGAAATCCGGAGAAACCTGAAAGGTTAGGAGACTTTGCAAGGGCTGCTGAAGGTCTGGAATCTGTTGCTAGACCTCTTACTATTCCCTTCGTTTCCGGCAATGTAAGTTTTTATAACGAGACCGAGCAGGGAGCTGTTAAACCCACTCCGTCCATACTGGCCTGTGGATTGATAGATGATATCAGAGAAGCTGTTACCATGGACTTCAAGGATAGGGGTAATCCTATTTACCTGATTGGAGAAACGAAAGACGAGTTAGGAGGTTCGGAATATTATCAACTGGTTGATGGGAGCAGTGGAAACGTCCCAAAAGTCGATGTAGATATACTCGAAGATAGCATGAAGGAAATGTTAGAAGCTCATTCAAAAGGTTATATAGAAAGCTGTCACGACATATCCCTCGGTGGTTTAGGAGTTGCTATTTCTGAGATGTGTCTAGCGGGAGATATAGGAGTGAAGTTGAAAATAAAGACCGTCCTTAGAGAGGATAAATTTCTGTTCTCAGAGAGCAATACTAGATGGCTAGTAGAAGTTGAAAAGGAGAACGAGAAGAAGTTTGAAGAGATATTTTCAGTTCCTCTACAAAAGATCGGTGTATGCCATGGAAACAGACTTGAAATAGAATTGAACGGGAACAAGTTGATAGATCTTAAAATCGAAAATATAAGAAAAAATTGGAAAGAAACATTAAGTAAAAAGATTGGAGATTGATTAAAACCTCTCCTCTGGAGGGAGCGCGGAAGCGTCAACTCCCGTATGTAATGTATGTCTTGGCCTTATCCTGCACATCTGTAATTCTCTTCTTTTATCATCGAATATCATCGCTAGACCTCTCTTGAATTCCATATCAGCTACGACTTCATCTAGACCTTCTTTCATATAAGATTGCTTCGCGATTTTAAGAGCGTCTAAGTCTCCCTTAGCGGTCATGTTGTGGGCGATTATCAAATCCGACTGTTTTATAGCGCTGGGATGTAAGGCGGAAGGTTCCTGCGTTGCCATTATCAATGAAAGTCCTGGATGCCTTCCCAACTTTATCCAATCTATCAACGGCTCTGTGGCAAGGGTAGAACCTTCAGAAGGAAGAAATAGATGAGCCTCGTCTATCAACATATACACGATAGGATACTCTTCTGTAATACTCTCGACTCCTTCTTTTTCTCCAAGACCTGCCTGGGCCTGCATCTCCACCGTTGTGTAAAGAGTACGTTTTGACATCTGTTCTCTTGCGAATATGGAGACTATCAAACTTCTCAGTTCATAATCTCCAAGCCTACCCAAGTAGGATATATCCAAAACAGTTATCTTTCCGCTCTCGACCATCTCTTCATCCATTCCTTTTTCCGAGAAGATTTTAAGCTCTTGGATCATCTGAAACAGAGTTTTCAGCGACTTTTTTGTGCTCTCTTCCGCTTCACTTTCATCACTTATTTTACCGTATATATCTTCGAAGGAAAAATCTCCTTTTCTCTTAAGTTTTGAGATGACTTGGCTCAAAAGCGTACCTGCAGAAGTAGTGATCTTCAAATCGAAAAGTTCAAGCCACTCATGAACTTCTACTCTCGATAGAGCGATCTTTAGGATCTCGTCGTAGTGTAATTTTTTATCGTTTCTACGAGCTTCCATTACAGCGACTTCAGGCACTAGTATCTTAACCTCTTCTTCCAAAGATTCGGGTTCAATATCAAAATCTCTCATCATGTCAATTTCTTTTTCATTAGTATTTTCTTTCTTCAAGCTGTGGAAGACGCTCATAGTATCCACTAGGATGAGAGACAAGTTGTCAGAATATCTTTCCTTCAGCTTAGCAAAACCTTCGGCGATCACACCTAGGGTGTAAGATTTACCCGTCCCCCTTTTACCTAAGACGAGCATGCAGTGAGGAGATACTATATCAAGATAGGTCTTACCCATCTCCTCGTACTCGCCTCCAGGGTAGGACACGTTCTTGCCTATATAGGAGCATCCTTTGACCCCGAGCTTCTCCGTTTTAGATTTGGAACGACCAAAGATCTCCTTTGTCTCCAGCAATGTATCCCTATTACTTAACAAAAAATTATTCTGTCAGGATGATCTCAGCCGTTTCCGTCAGGGTCATATCTCCGGTATACTCAGCCGTTATGGTTATGGTCCCGAAAGTGTCTCCAGACGGAACACGAAGATCGTTACTCTGCAACACAAACGAGACCTCTCCGTCCTCATCCGTCTGTTGTACAGGATCATCGATATCTCCAGCTCCGCATCCTTCGATATAGACTGTCACGCCTTGAAGGGTATCGCCTTGTTGATCATATGTCGTCACATAAAGGGACTTTGTTGTGAATTCGGATAATTTAAGCTGGCTGATTTCAGAATTTTGATGATCTTCTACCTCAATATTTCCCAGCTCTGTAGTCTGGGCACTCATCATCCAACCGCCTATTACCGCTGTTCCTATCCCCGCTATAACCACAAGTATGATCATGTAGAGCGGTAAGCCTTCCAGTGCTCCTTTTTTATCTATTTTTCTGTATCTTATTCTCTTCATTCTATCCACGGTGGCATCAATTTTTATTATTTATAATTTTTCCACCTAAATTTATTATTTCTTTAAAATAAAATACTAAAGAACAAAGGTTCCCTCACTATTCTTTTCGTTTAAAATCACACCACGTCTACTTCATATATCTTTTCGCCGTTTTTATAGACTCGGATGGTCCCCTCGGACGAGACAACTAAAGAAATAGCTTCAGTACTTCGACTTATATAAGAAGCGGCTAGATGCCTGCCTCCTAATCCCTCTTCAACTTCCTTTTCGAAACCGTCTCCGAACATCACGTACCTTCCCGCGGCGACCGGATTACCAAATTTATCTAATATGAGGGCGCCATCCAACATGGAAAATTCCTTTATCGTGTTCCAATTGTCTTTATCTTTTATGTTGAGTTCTTCTTCCGCACTGCCTTGAAGAGGATTTCTCACTGAGTCTGTTGTGTTATTCAAAACTTTGTTCATATCTCCCATGATGAAGAGCGCTCCAGCAGGAAAACCTTCTTTCCCCTCTTTAGCTATCTTCGTACCTAGATTGAAAGCGGCCTCTAGAACATCTAACTGTATCCTATTTTCTACTTCGTCCTTTAGATTTACAACGCCGATGTCCGACATCTCAAAGGTCAGAACGGTCTGGATGTCGGTGGAGATGATGAGCATGACTCTTTCATTTCTATCAACTAAACCTTCTGCAGCGCAGGAAAGGACTAGGTCTTTCACCTGGTCTAAAACATCTAGGCCTACAGCTGGGGAATTTTTGATCCTTCGAACTTTAACATTGGAACTACCCAGAAAAGAAGAAAGAGCAGTTTTTTTTGTGAATATTGTTAAATTTTCAACATCGATCTGATCAGCAATCTTTTCCATCAAATCCTTAGACTGTGTGAAGAGTAATATACACGAAGGATCGAATTCTTCTTTCGCTCTGATAACTGTATCGATGAATTCCGTCATATCTGTGAGTTTAGATGGAGAATACTTCTTTTTATCATTTTCGGAGATTTAGGGGCTTTGAGATTTGACAGGGTCCGTCTTGTATTTTGTAGGGAAACCTACTAGACGAAACATTTTTTTAAAAGAACCCATTCTCTATTTTCGTTAAAATAACAGTTTGAAACCTATAAACTATGGAGAAAAAACCATGAAATCCGATAAAAGTCTTGCTCTATGTATAGCTTTCCTAATGATTCTTGGTTCCTTAAGTATATCATTTTCTATTGGATCTACAGGTGCATCTGGTGAAGTAGATATAGCTAGTGATGATAAGGTGACTCTATCCATTGACTCGACTGATGGTGGATCTGTATTTGAACCAGGAGAAGGAACTTTCACATATGACCAAGGAGAAGAAGTGGACCTTACAGCGCTCCCTTGGAGCTCGATTCAAGGTTCAGATTCTGATGAGAAAGTTTATGAGTTCAAAGAGTGGACAGGAGACAACGAAACGATAGAAGATCCATCAGCTAAAGAAACTTATATCACGATGGAAGATGACCATATTATAAAAGCAGAATTTACTCCCCAATTCGATATCGTTAGTTATAATCTTACAATAAATATCGATGGAGAGGGAACAACTGACCCTGAGGAAGGAGAGCATACGATTTACTTTATCGAAGAAGGAGAGAATGAAATCACTGTCGAAGTCGAACCTTCTGATGGATGGAGTTTCGAGGAGTGGACAGGAGACTACAACAGTACTGAAGAAAGCATCACAATCACTATGGATAGTGATATAGAAATCACTGCCCATGTTGAGGAAGAGGAAATGGAACCACTTCTTTTAATCTTGGCTATTGTTGGGCTTACTGGCGTAATAATTTTTATAGTATTAGACGCTAAAAAAAGTTGATATCCCAACTACTGTGATGGGTTACAATTCAAATTCAAAAAAGTCATCTGGAACCGTACTACCTTCGAAGATCTCCTTCGCCTCGTCCTCAAGCTCTTTTCCATCAGTATATCTTGGACTTATATGAGTGAGGAAGAGCTTATCTACTTCTGCTTGAGACGCGATTTCCGCAGCACTAGTGGTTGAAGAATGTCCTCTCTCCGTAGCTCTGTCAGACATCGATGAATCAAGGGTTGCATCGTGTATTAGTACATCAGCGCGGTTAGAAGCTTCGATTATATTCTGACAAGGTCTAGTGTCTCCGGTATAAACAATCTTTTTACCTTTCCTGGGAGGACCTACAATCTCTTCGGGATGTATCATCTTTCCGTTGACTTCTACGCTTTTACCTTCATGGATCCTGCTGAAAAGCGGTCCTTCGGGAACACCTAAGTCTAAAGCTTTCTCTCTGTCGAACCGGCCCTTCTTATCTCGCTCTCGGAATGAATAACCTATTGAAGGTACATTATGATCAGCTCGAAAAGTACTGATGTGATAACCATCAAAATCCAATCTAGCTTGAGGTTCCAATTCTTGGATGTGTATAGGGAAACCGGCTCCAAAATAACCTTTAGATAAAAGATCTTTGAGAAGCGAGACAGTACCTTCAGGACCGTAGATATAGAGAGGTTCTTCTCTATCATTCATGTTCATGCTCTGCACCAATCCTGGAATGCCGAGGAAATGATCGCCGTGAAAGTGCGTGATGAAGATCTTATCGGTCTGCATGAAGGATAGGCTTGACTTCATGAGCTGTCTCTGACTTCCTTCTCCGCAGTCGAATAGAAGTATCTCTCCTTCATACTTCAAGGCGGTACAGGGTACGTTCCTTTCTGGTGTTGGGTAGCTTCCACCGGTCCCTAGGAATACGAGCTTCATATGTTCGAAGTTATGGGGGAGGATATAAAGATTATTTCTTTCTGTACTAAGCATAGGCTTCAAGAGGGTGTGATTTATATACGAAGGTGAAATATATATTTTATATATCTGCGATAAGTCTATATAGTATATTATCTGTATACGAATTTGAAGGGTGATGAGATGAGAATGAAAAAGTATATAGTTGCGTTTATAGCGCTATCTCTAGTGTTGGCAATCCCAGCAATAGCGAATGCCCAAGGCGAATACAGCGATGTGATAACAGATGAAGAAGGAGACGTGTTTCACTGGCACGGCACTGGTTGGGATTATAATGTGGAAAGACCGAATATAGATATAATAAGAGCTGAGATCTCAGAAAGTGGTGGAACCGTAACCATCTCTTTGACCGTGAAAGGAGAGATCACAGATGGTGAGGATATCTTATATTATATGTATCTTACAGACGGAGAAGATGGTTACTACAGCTTCTTCTACAACGATGATTATGGGTATATAATCGCTAGTAGTGATAAGGGTTACAGAAACTTCGAACCGGATATCTCAGGTGCAGGTACCGATACCTTGAGTGTGAGTTGTTCTTTAGAAGATTTGCTGACACCAGATATGTTACGCTTCACTTCCGTGGCAACATATGAATACACTGAAGATGGCTGGTATCAAGATACAGCATCTCCAAAAGATCTAGAGTTTTTACCGATCGACTACGAATTAGATGTTGAGCCAACGATTGGTGAAGCACCTTTAGAAGTCCAAATAACCTTCGGCGCAGAGAATACCGGCGATGCTGATGGACAGATACCTTTGACAGTCGACGGGGAGCCGATCTATACTATGGAGTTAGGAGCTCAAGAATCGAAAAGTGAGAATATTCAACATAACTTCGAGGAACCTGGAATTTATACCGTCGAATTCGGTGATCAGTCAGTAACCGTGTATGCAGAAGGAGACTCAGACGATGAGACACCAGACTCACCATACAGCGATGTTGTTAATGATCCTGAAGGCGACGTGATGCGTTTAGTTGGACCTACCGAAGATGATTGGGAATATGTCGAAAGTCCAGATGTAGATCTCATCCAAATAGAGATATCAGAGAGCGGGGGACTAGTAACCGTATCACTGAGAGTTAAAGGTACGATAAGAGATGACCCCGGTATATACTATGAGATATTTATGAAAGACGACTCTAATGGGGAATTCGATATTTGGTACAACGACGGCGATTGTCAAATGACTGCCTATATGGAATATGATACAGGAGGGTTTGGAAACATTTTCGAGCCCGCAGTAGATGGTGTAGGTACCGATACCTTGAGATTCGCTTTCACTAGAGAACAAATCGGTAGTCCCGAAGTTCTTTTGATATCTGAGGTGGTAGCTCTAAATGAGCCAGATTCAGAAGTAGACCTGGCAGGACCTGACGCTGAATATCCCGGTGATGATAACGGGTATGACAATGGTGACGATAATGGCGATGACAATGGCATAACTCCACCTGACGATAACGGCGATGATAACGGAGAATACGATAATGACTATTACGATGACATCGATGAAGAATTCTTAGAAGCTCTTTGGGCTAGAGGGATGTGGTGTATGGCTATGGTCATAATCATACCGCTGGTAGTGATCGTGGTGATCATCGTGATAGTCTTTAAAGTGATGAAGAGCGGTGATAAAAAAGATGAACAGCAGTATCAGCAGCCACCGCCGCAGCAGGAGACACGACCGCCCTCACAAGATCAAAGTGGACCGGAAGAAAATCCACCACCACCGCCACCACAGGATAGATAATTGACTCTAAGAGATCTAATGATAAAAAATCAACAACTTTCCCTTTTTTTCTCTTTATTAGAATATTTCAAGCTACACAGACTCAAAACATGATATAACTTAAATAGTTTAAATCATGTAGAATTGTCCACAGGTGGTAAGCTGTCGGACGACATTGATCAACTGGACTTCGATGATCTCGATCTAGAGGAAGATGAGGTAGATGAAGAGTTGAAAAAGAAGATACTTTCCAGCCTCAAAGAAGGCAAGAGGATGGAGGCCTATGCGGAACACCGAACTAAAGAGATGAAACACTGTGATTTTTGTGAGAAGATAACTTACAAGAAAGTACCTGGTAAAGAGATCGGAGAAAAGTGGATATGTATAGACTGTTTAAGACGGTTGAAGGAGATTTTGGACAATCTAGAAAAATGGGAGGAAGAACTAGCTCTTGAGGAAGAGATGGAAGATCAATTAGAGGAAGACCTTGATATCTAAAATTTCGTATTATAAAATTTATAGGGGTCAATAGATTTGGAGAATGAAAATGATCTGCTGAATATGGAATATATCGAAGAGCGTGAGTACCAGATAAATATCAGCAGAGCAGCGAAAGAATTGTCAACTTTGGTCGTACTTCCCACAGGCATGGGAAAGACGATAATCGCTTTCATGGTGATGGCAAAACAGCTGGAGCGTTTTCCGGAAAAGAAGATATTATTTTTAGCGCCCACGAAACCTCTAGTTAATCAGCACGCGAGAGATGTTGAGGAGTTACTAGATGTGGATAAACCACAGGTATTCACCGGGGAAGTGAGCCCTAAAGACAGGTCAAAGCTATGGGACGAGAGCAGGATTATCGTTTCTACACCACAGGTTATAAAGAACGACCTCATGTCGCAACGTTTGAGTTTGGATGATGTTTCTCTTACCGTCTTTGATGAAGCACACCGCGCTGTAGGGGATTATGCCTACGTATTTATCGGCGAAGTTTATCGAGAACAGGACAGTCTTTCTTTGGGATTGACAGCTTCTCCAGGCAGCGAGATAGAAGACATCTTAACGGTCTGTCAAACCCTGGGATTGGAACACGTGGAGATAAGGACGAAATATGATCCCGACGTGGTGAAATACACGAACAAATTAGAGAAGAAATGGATCGATGTGAGGCTGACAGAGGATCACAAAGAGATAGTGAGCAAACTGAAAAAGTTGAGGAACAAGTATATAGAGAAACTGAAGGGTTTCGGTTTTCTAAAAAATAAGAAACCGGACAGGGCCTCTAGAAAAGACCTGATAGGTGTTCGAGAAGAGATCCAGGGTGAGATCCACTCATCCAACAATTCTTCATTATACCATGCAGCGAGTCTTGTCGCCTCTTCTATCAAAGTCGATCACGCCATAGATCAAGCAGAGACTCAGGGGATAGAGAGCTTGGAAGAGTACCTGGAAAAGCTTGAAAATGAAGCTGATTCTAGAGGAGGTACCAAAGCGTCCAAGCGGATCATGGAAGAGCCGGAGATGAAGGATGTCTTTATAAAATTGAAGAACATAGAAAAGGAACATCCAAAAGTTGACAAAGTCGCAGAAGTTGTGAGAGAACAGATCGAGGAAAAAAAAGATTCTAGGATCATAGTATTCACCAATTATAGGAACACCTCTGCCAAGATAACAAAGAGGTTGGCCCGGATAGAAGACGTTAGACCTGTTCGATTCATCGGCCAGAGGAACAAAGAGGGGGATCAGGGACTCAAACAGAACGAACAGATAGAGACGCTAGAACATTTTGAGGAGGGAAAGTTCAACGTTTTAGTAGCGACCAGCGTTGGAGAGGAAGGCCTAGACATACCTGCGACAGATATGGTTGTATTCTATGAGCCCGTTCCCTCGGAGATAAGGACCATACAGAGAAGAGGTAGAACCGCTAGGAAAAGAAAGGGAAAAGTCGTTATTTTGATAACAAAAAATACGAGAGACGAGGCTTATTACTGGTCAAGCAAAAATAAAGAAAAGAAGATGCATAGGAATCTGATGAAATTGAGAGACCAACTCGAAAGTGAGATAAGCGTGGGTGATCCCATGGATGACGAAAAAGATTATAATGTCGTTAAAAAGAAGAGCAAAAAAGAACTGAAAAGAAAGGTGGAAGAAAAGACCTCTAAAGACGAGAAACAGCGGTCTTTGATGGACTACGATAAGAAAGAAGAGTCACTGGAAATGACCGTCGATAACAGAGAGCAGAACAGCAAAGTTGTAGAGAATCTTTCTAGAAAGAATATCAAGATTCAAACAGCTCAGCTTTCCGTAGGCGACTACATAATATCTGAAAATTCAGCCGTTGAGAGGAAGGAGGTCTCAGATTTTCTCGAATCCGTAACCGACGGAAGATTGTTCTCTCAAGCTAGAGAGCTCTCTAATAATTACCAGGAACCCGTTATTATATTGGAAGGTGAAGGGCTTTATGAAAGGAGGAATATCAATGAAAATGCAATCTATGGTGCTCTATCTTCATTAGCCTGTGATTTTAGAATACCTGTACTATTCACCAAGAATGAAGAAGAGACAGCCTCACTCCTATCTACTATGCTTAAGAGGAAGAAGAAAAAGAAGAATTCATCTGCTGTGAGAAAGAAGAAAAAAAGCATGTCTGATCGAGATAGGAAGAAATATATTTTGGAAGGACTACCATCCATATCGGGAGTTTTGGCGGAAAGATTGTTGGAACACTTCGGTTCTGTAAGAGATGTGTTTCAAGCTGGTGAAGAAGAACTGCAGGAGGTTGAAGGTATCGGACCTTCAACTGCTGAGAAGATAATCTCTGTGATATCAAAATAGTTAGGAGTGAAAACACAAAATTATATAACCCTACTATCGCAATTATGATGTGATAGTTATGGGAAGAAGATGGACTGGTCCTCTGAAAAAGAGCAGCGATTATGTTTACACCATACCGAAAAGTTACAAGAGAGAGATGAGGGTCAATGGTTGGATATTTGCGGACGATGTTTTGATCGAATCTATCAGGAACGACAATGCACCTGAACAGGTCGCTAATGTAGCTACTCTTCCAGGTATAATCGGCGCTTCAAAGGCCATGCCGGACATACACTGGGGTTATGGCTTTCCTATCGGTGGCGTGGCTGCTATGGATCCTGAAGATGGAGTAATATCTCCTGGAGGTGTCGGTTACGATATTAACTGCGGCGTTAGGTTATTGAAGACTAACCTCGATGAAAATAGAGTTAGAGATAACGTTAAAGCCCTAATCAATAAGATGTTCGATAATGTTCCTGCGGGAGTCGGAAAAAAAAGCAGAGTGAAATTGAAAAAAGGAGAGTTAGAAGAAGTACTTGATCATGGTGTCGAATGGGCCGTGGAGAACGGTTACGGATGGGAGCAGGACTTGAAAAGGAT
>SL_8KL_010_SEDDRAFT_10001282_pt1 | contig 21743 bp, 23 predicted proteins | sample SodLakKL_010_SED_4_FD_11160 | JGI IMG/M metagenome (IMG submission 11160) | reverse complement strand
TGGTGCTCGACCAGCTCGTCGATCCGCCCGTGCGTCGACGACCGGGCGGGCCCGTGCGCCGGGAGCATCTTCAGGTCCGGCAGACCGCGGACCAGGGCCAGCGATGCCAGGTAGTCGGTGAGCGCGGAACCCGACGGGATGGTCTCGAACCCGATCGACGGCGTGATGTGGGGCAGGAGATGGTCGCCCGAGAACAACAGACCGGCATCGTGGTCGACGAAGACCACGTGGCCGCGGGTATGGCCCGGCGTGGCGAGCACCTCGAGCTGTCGGTTCTCCAGCACGAGCACATCGCGGTCCTCGAGCCAGCGGTCCGGTAGGTGCCAGAGCAGCTCCGACCGATCGTCGCCGTTGGAGGCGCGCGCGGCCTCGATCTCGGTCACGATCTCGGCCGCACCCGCAGCCCGCAGCCGCGCGTTGAGTGGCGAGTCGTCATGCTTCCCGGCCCGGCTGACGATGGACTCGATGGAGGGCCGTTCGCCGATACCCAGCTCGACCCGGGACCCGAGGAGCTGGCCGAGCTTGCTCGCCAGCTCGTAGTGATCACGGTGCGCGTGGGTCACCAGGAACCGCTCGATGCTGCCGAGGTCGAGGTCGAGCTGACCGAGCGCCGCCTCGAGCCGGCCCTGAGACTCCGGCAACGCCCATCCACCGTCGATAAGTGTCACGCCGGTGGGGGTCCTGAGCGCGTACACGTTCACGGCCCGCAACCCGTCTCCCGGGAGCGGCAGGGGGATGCGGGAAACGTCCGGGGCGACCTGCTCGACGCCTGGTTCCGACCAGCTGTGCCGGTCATCTGACATGCGGTGACTCCTCGCGGTGTTCACGTCCGGCCCTGAAGACCGCTCGGTCCGACGACAGCATCTGGACGGATGGTGGAACCCGACCTCGGGTCCGCTGGGCCGCAGCGACGGGGGCTGCCGATGATCAGCTCGTGCGGTCGAGCAGCGCCGCGCGGCCGACCACCGAGTACCGCACGGCGGCCTCCAGCGACATCTCCGCCGTCGCGTACATCACGCCCTTGGCCATGGCGAGTGCCTCGGGTCGGTGCTCGGCCATGACCCGGGCACGTTCGAGGACCGACGGCAGCAGCTCCTCGGCCGTGAAGACCTCGTTCACCAGCCCGATCTGCTCAGCCTTGCGCGGTTCGACGGGCACACCCGTGAACATGATCTGCTTGGCCCAGGCAGGCCCGACCGTCCGTGCCAGGCGGACCGAGACCCCACCTCCACCGATGTGGCCGAGGTTCTTGATGTGCAGGTCGGTGATGTGAGCGCTCTCGGCGGCGTAGCGGATGTCGCACGCCAGCGCGAGCTCCAGGCCACCTGCGGTGCACACGCCGTCGATGGCCGCGATCGACGGCGTCTGCATGGTCTCGAGCCGGCTGCACAGCGCGAGCAGGGGGGGCTTGAAGATCAGCTCGGGCATCATGATCGAGCGGACGTACTCGGCGAGCCCCTCGCGCGTGGTCGCCGGGTCGACCATGACCGCCTTCTCCTTCAGATCCACCCCGGCGGAGAAGTTGCCCCGCCCATCAGGACGTGGCGCACCGCTGAAGACGATGACGTGCGCCTCGTCGTCCTCCTCTGCAGCGTGGACGGCGTCCCACAGCTCGTTCTGCATCTGGAGGCTCATCGCGTTCAGTCGGTCGGGACGGTTCAACACGATGTGGGCGACACCGCGGTCCTTCTCGAAGATCAAGGTCTCGTAGCTCATCTGGACGTCTCCTGTTCGCTCACCGACCCCGCTAGCCGACGTGGTAGCCGCCGTTGACACTGAGGACCTGTCCCGTGACATGTCCCGACATCACCGGTGACGCGATGCCGACGATGACGTTGGCGACATCGTCCGGGCGACCGAACTTGCGTAGCGGGTAGAGCTTGAGGGCCCGCTTCTCACGTTCCTCGAACGCGGCTGCAGCCTCGCCGCCCTGCGCGACGATGTCCTCGCGGTAGCGATCGTGACGCTCGGTGATGGTCCGGCCGGGCGAAACGCAGTTGACCCGGACCTGGGCCGGACCGAGACCGATCGCCGCGCTCTGGGTGAACCCGATGATCGCCGCCTTCACCGCGCTGTAGGTCGTCTCGCGCTGCTCTCCCCGACGGGCAGAGTCAGAGGAGAGGTTCACGATCGAGCCCCCGCCGTGCTGACGGAGGTGGTCGCCGATGACCTTGCTGCAGTTCAGCGTGCCCTTCAGCGCGACGTCGATCAGACCGTCCCATTCCTCAGGATCCTCGTCCCAGAAGAACGGTGCCGTCGTCGAGGTCGGCAGTTTCGCCGCGTTGTTGACCAGCACGTCCAGTCGCCCGAAGGCCTCCAGCGTCTCGTCACGCAGTCGCTCCACGTCGGACATCGACGTCACATCGGTATGGACGAAGATGGCCTCGCCTCCATCCTCCACGATCTCCTGCGCCGCGGCGGGCACGTTGTCGTCGGCGCCGTCGCTGATGTCCGCGACGACGATCTTCGCTCCCTCTCGAGCGAACGCACGCGCGGTCGCGCGGCCGATCCCGTTGGCGCCGCCGGTGATGACGACCACCTGGCCTGCAAGTCCGAGGTCCACTGCATCCTCCGTCTGTCTGTTGGTCGAGCGTGCTGATGTGCTGTCCGCGTCGCGAGACGGGCTCAGCCGTCCTGGTCCGCGAGCCGGTCTCTCCGGAGCGAGCCGCTGATGTTGCCGCGGAAGGGCGAGAAGTCGGGCGCTCGCTTCTCCAGGAAGGACTCCTTGCCCTCCTTGGCTTCGCCGCCGTCCTCGAAGAACTCCGGGTTGACCTCGTTGATGAAACCGAGTGCGTCGACGTCACGGTGGTGGCTGTAGACCTCACGGAACAGCCGCTTGAGCAGGGCGAGGCTCGTCGGGGAGCGCTCGATCAACTCCTGGCACCACTCGTCGACCTTGTCATCGAGCTCAGCGTGCGGGATGGAGACGTTGGCAAGACCCAACTCCACGGCCTCCGCACCCGAGTAGCGGTGACACAGCATCCACATCTCTTTGGCGCGCTTCAGACCGATGGTGTAAGCGGCCGTCTGCACGAAGTGTCCGGCGTTCGGGGCCGCGACCCTGGGGCCGTTCTGACCGAAGATGGCGTGGTCGTCACAGGCGATCGTCAGGTCGCAGTGGTAAGCGAGGTGGTTGCCACCACCGATCGCGTACCCGCAGACCCGGGCGATGACCGGCTTGGTCGTGTCCTCGATGCCGCCGTGGCGGATGCCGAGGTGCTTGAACTCGCCCGGCTTCTGCTTCTTGTCCGGGTGCTGACCGACATCACCGCCGGCGCAGAAGGCGCGTTCCCCTGCCCCCGTCAGGACGATGACACCGATGTCCGGGTCGGCGTCCGCGTCCTCGACCGCCTCGATGATCTCCGCCCAGGTCTGCTGGGTCGTGGAGTTCATGCGATGTGGACGGTTGATGGTGACCCAGGCGGCGCCTCGGACACGATGGTGCTTCTCGTAGATGATCTCTTCGAAGGATCCGACATCTGCCATCTGTGCTACCTCCAGCGACATTCGACCGAGGGGCGGACGAGGACAACGGCACCCGCGAGACCAGGAGCGAGACCCTCGCTCATCGACGATGGGCGAGCGGGCACCCGCAGCGCCGTCGGTGGGCAGGTGGGAGCACGCTCCCATCGCCTTGGCCATGGCGCCCGGTGTTCTAAGTCGTCATCACGCAATCCCGACACCCAATCACATCCGTGGTCCCTGAACGCTTCCAACTCCCCCGAACACTCTACACAAGAACTGAGTCTCACTAATAGTTGGCACCTGCGGGTGTCGATGACAGGCCGTCCGCCGGGGCAACTGCCGCAACCTGCGGGGGAGCAGCCTTCGCTTCGACCTGCTCGACACCGGCCGCTCCGGCCGCTGTCTCCCTCGCCGTCGGGGCCGGCGAGGACCTGTGGCACCGTCGGCTCGCCGATGCGAGATGAGTCGGCACACTGATGTCGCGCTACCAGCGACCACATGCCTGCATCCCCAGCGCCGACCGCTGGAGGTCGGGCTCGAGCAGCGAGACGCCACGATGAGCGAGAAACTCCACAAGCGCGCCCGCAAGGCACGCGTCGACACCATGGAGCGTCACGTGCTCGTCTGCGTCGATGACGACTGTGGCGGCTCGGGGGTCGCCAAGGCGCTACGCAAGGCGATCGCCGCCCACGGCCTGCGCAGCACGGTGTCGATCGCCAAGGTCGACTGCCTCGACATCTGCACCAAGGGCACGATCGCGGTGGTCTACCCGGAGGGCACCTGGTACGCCGGGTTGAAGCCCAGCCGCGTGGAACGGCTGGTGACCGAGCATCTGCGTGACGGACGCGTCGTCACCGATCTCGTGTTCCACCGCAACTCACTCGGATCGGTGTGCTGGCCGCCGGAGAGTCCCACCCAGGGTTGACCCGCAGGGCCGAGCCGGCGTGATCACCTCGTTCGGGTCAGCCGGACCGCGCCGCAGTCAGCTCGACGCGTCGTAGCAGTTGGGCGTTGAGGGCGACGACCACGGTGGAGGTGGACATCAGGATCGCGCCGACGGCGACGGGGAGGATGAAACCGATCGGGGCGAGGATCCCGGCAGCCAGCGGCAGCGCGACGATGTTGTAGCCGGCGGCCCACCACAGGTTCTGGAGCATCTTGCGGTAGGTCGACCGTGAGAGGTGGCGGATGGCCACGACTCCCCGAGGGTCGTCGGAGGCGAGGATGATGCCGGCCGACTCGATGGCGACATCCGTGCCCGCACCGATCGCGATCCCGACGCTGGCACGGGCCAGCGCCGGTGCGTCGTTGATGCCGTCACCCACCATCGCCACGCTGCGACCCTGCTCCAGCAGCTCGGCGACCTTGCTGTCCTTGTCCTCGGGCAGGACCTCGGCGAACACCTCGTCGATGTCCAACTCGGCGGCGACCGCATCGGCGACCTGTTGGGCGTCACCGGTGATCATCGCCACCGTCACGCCAGCCTCATGGAGCTGCGCAACCGCCTCCCGGGAGGCTTCCCGGACCTGGTCCTCCAGGGCGAGCGCGCCGATGACCGTGTCGTCACGCACGACGTAGAGGACCGCCGCACCCCGGTCCCGCCAGTCGTCGGTGGCCTCCTCCAGGTCATCGGGGACGTCGAGGCCACGATCGCGCAGCAGCGCCGGGCCCCCGACCGCAACGTGGACGTCCTCCACCTCGGCCTCGACCCCGCGGCCGGTCATCGACTCGAACCCGCTCGCGGTGGGCAGCTGCTCGACCTGTTCCTTCGCGTGGGTGTGGATGGCCCGCGCCAGCGGATGCTCGGAGTCCGCCTCGACGGCACCAGCCAGCCGCAGCAGCTCGTTCTCCTCGACACCGTCGGTCGCAGCGATGCCCGCGACCTGGTGCTCTCCCAGCGTGAGGGTGCCGGTCTTGTCGAACAGCACCGTGTCGATGTTGCGCATCGCCTCCAACGCCAACCGGTCCTTCACCAGGATCCCCGACCGGGCGGACTTCGAGGTCGAGATCGCCGTCACCAGCGGGATCGCCAACCCCAACGCATGCGGGCAGGCGATCACCAGCACCGTCACCGACCGGTTCAACGCGAAGTCCGGCAGCCCGACCGCCAGCCACACCACCGCGGTGATCGCGGCCGCGACCACCGCGACGTAGAACAGCAACGCGGCCGCCCGATCGGCCAGACGCTGGGTCCTGGACTTCGACTCCTGCGCCTCCTCCACCATCTTCTGGATGCCGGCCAGCGCGGTGTCGTCACCGACCGCGTCGACCTTCACCCGAAGGCTGGAATCGGCCACCACCGTGGCCGCCACCACGCGTTCACCCTCGCCACGCGACACCGGCGTCGACTCGCCGGTGATCATCGACTCGTCCACGTCCGCAGCGCCCTCGACGATCTCGCCGTCGGCAGGCACCCGAGCGCCCGGCCGCACCAGCACGATGTCGCCGACCTCGAGGTCGGTGACCTTGACCGTCTCCGTCTCATCCTCCTCGGTCACCCGTTCCGCCTCGTCGGGCATCATCTCCGCGAGCGCCTCCAACGCACCCGACGCCTGCCCCACGGCCCGCATCTCGACCCAGTGACCGAGCAGCATCACCGCGATCAGCAACGCCAACTCCCACCAGATCTCGGTGTCGAACAGCCCCACCGAGGTCGCCAACGACGCGACGTAGGCGACCGTGATCGCCATGGCGATGAGCAGCATCATCCCCGGCTGCCAGGGGCGGATCTCGTCCTTGGCGCCGGTCAGGAAGGGCCACCCCCCGTAGAAGAAGATGATCGAGCCCAGCACCGGTGCGATCAGCTGGTCGCCCGCGAACTGGGGAGCGGTGTAGCCGAACCAGTCCTGGATCATCGGGGACCAGATCACCACCGGCACCGACAACACCAACGTCAACCAGAACCGATCCCGGAACTGCGCCGCATGGTCGCCGTGACCACCATGGCCCTCATGAGCGTTCTGCTGTGTTTCACCGGGCGCACCGGCGTCGCGATCCGGTGGCTGCTCGGATCGGTCCCGTTGCTCCTCTTGGGGGGCGGTCTCGGTCACGAGGGCTCCTCTGGCCGGTGCCGCCAGCCGTCCGGCGTCCTGACCTCCACCCTCGGGCGCAGACGACAGATCGGGTCGGCGACCTCGCTGTCGAGGGTAGGAGCGCACACCGGCGGCCAGGGCCGCAGGACTGGCCGGTCGTACGCGTAGCCGACCCGATCCATGACCCCGGCCCCGACGGTCAGCCCGTGCCCAGGAGCTCGCGGAGCCGGGCCGCCTGGCGGGGAGCGTGGCCGCCCTTGTCGTTGTTGAAGTAGACGTAGACGTCACGGCCCTGGCGACGAGGCGGTCGCCGATCGGTGATGGTGCGTGCATCAGCCGGCTGCTGGGCATCGCGCCACTGCGCCAGTCGGGACGCCCAGCGCGCCAGTGCCTCCTCCTCGTACGCGCTGGCGTAGGGCTCGTCGGGGCCGTGGAGCCGCACGTACACGAAACCGGCGGTCACCTCCTCGCTGTAGGGCCACGCCGACGCGTGCGAGACCGCCAGGGCGACACCGTGGCGTCGCGCGATCGCGACCATCTGCTCGCACAGGTAGCTGTCGTGGCGTACCTCCAACACGTGCCGCAGCCGATGGTTGCTGCCCGATCCGTAGGCCGGCGTCTCGACCCGCTCGTCATGGCCCCGGGCGAGCTCGGCGGCGGCGTCGGTGTCGTGTGGCAGCCCACCCAGGAAGTCATCCACCCGTGCCGCATCGAAGTGGAGCTGCTCCGGCAGTTGCCACAGGACCGGCCCGAGCGCCGATCCGAGCTCCAGTACCCCCGAGGCGAGGAAGTTCGCAACCGCGGTGCTGGTATCGCGCAGCTTCTTGTTGTGGGTGATGAAGCGGCTGCCCTTGACCGCGAGGACGGTCCCGGCGGGCACCGCGTCCCGCCACCGCATGAAGCTGTCAGGATCTGCGAGGCCGTAGAAGGTGCCGTTGACCTCCACGGTGTCGAATCGCTCACCGACGTAGGCGAGCTCCTCACCACGTGGCAGGGCTTCGGGGTAGAACACGCCGCGCCAGTCGTCGTAGTTCCAACCCGAGACGCCGATGCGTATCCGACCCATCTCGTCTCGTCCCTCTGTTCTGTCACCTCATGGTGCCAACGGTCCCGTAGCCGTCAGCCGTCCGTCCGGAGGTGGCGGCCCGGCCGGAAGGGTGGTCGAACGGCCTGCAGCGGCCAGCGTCGGTGCTCCACACTGATCGGGCCGAGCGACGGCGAGCGGTCCACAGGCCAACCCGCTTCCTGCCGACGACCTCAGCCGAGGAGACACCATGACGACCGAGCCCGACGAGCGACGTGACCCGAGCACCAGCTTCGAGGTGGAGCGCGACGACCAGCCCGAACGTGACGACATCCTCGAGCCGGAGGACGTGGACCCGGCCGAGGTGGAGGAACCGACCATGGACCGCGAGGTGGGCACGTTCCCGGACCCGGAGGAACTACCCGAGTCCCAGGGGGAGAACGTCCTCGACGCGGAGCGCGAGGCAGAGGACGCCTCCCCCCGGCGTCTGCTCAGCGACGAGGAGGCGGAACGCGGCTGATCAGGGGCCTCCCAGCCGTGCGCCGTCCCACCGGCCCACCGGCCCACCGACTTGAGGGGCTTCCATGTCATCGATCCGGACCCTGACCCTGAACCCGACGGTGGACCTCACCTGGCAACTCGATGACCTCCAGGAGGGTGGCAAGAGCCGCGCTCGCACACGCAGCGTGGTCGGCGGGGGTGGCGGCATCAACGTGGCGCGGGCGGTCGTGGAGTTGGGGGGCGCTGCCCGAGCGGTGCACACCAGCGGGGGCCAGATCGGCCAGCGCCTCGGCCGACTGCTCGATGAGGAGGGGCTCGACCACACCGCCGTGGACATCGACGAGGAGACCCGTGAGGCCGTCATCCTGCTCATCGACGAGGGCCGGCGCACCTACCACGTCGTTCCCAGCGGGCCTCGCTTGTCCGGTGACGAGGCGGAGGACTGTCTGTCCGCGCTGCTCACCGATCTCGCGCCCGGGTCGTACGTCGTGCTGAGCGGCAGCCTTCCCGATGGCCCCTCCGTCGACTTCTACGGCGAAGCGGCGCGGCGAGCCGCCGAGCAGGGGGCGCGGGTCATCCTCGACACCTCCGGTCCAGCCCTGGAAGCCGCCCTCGGCCAGGGCCTGTACCTCACCAAGCCCAACCGACGCGAGGTCGCCGAGCTCATCGGCCGGACCGCCGAGACCTTCGACGACGCGAGGGAAGCGAACGACCTGCTGCTCTCCGACGGAGCGACCGAGGTGGCCATCACCACGCTCGGCGATCAGGGGGTGCTGTGCTCCACCGACGACGATGGCCACGTCGAGCTCCAGACGCCACCGCTGCCGGGGCAGGCCGTGAGTGACGCAGGAGCCGGCGACAGTCTCATCGGCGCCATCGTGTTCCGTCTGGCACAGGGCGACGCACCAGCCGAGGCCTGCGCCTGGGGGGTCGCCGCCGCCGCGGCGTCGGTACTCACACCGGGGACGGAACTGTTCGCACGTCAGCAGCTCGAGGAGCTACGGCCCCAGGTCCGTCTGACGGGCTGAGGGACCGGGGAATCTCACGCTCCGTATTTCTCGAGTCGCCCTGCGGACGCGAGCAGCAGCGGCATCAGGTCCTGGGTGCGCAGATGGCCGAGCAGCCCGAGGGCGCAGGCGCGTTCACCGAAGCTGCGGACGTCGTCGCGGCCGACCTTCTCACCCCAGATCAGCGTCGGCACGGGGTGCCAGGAGTGGGCTTCGAGTTGGGTCGGAGCCGAGTGGTCGCCGGTGATCGCCAACGCGTCGGGGGCGAGTCCGACCAGGTCGGGGATGACCTCATCGACCGCCTCGATCGCTGCCACCTTCGCCTCGCGATCCCCGTCGTGGCCGGCTCGGTCTGCGGCCTTCTCGTGGGCGAACAGGTAGTCATAGTCGCCCCAGTGCGCCGACATGAGCTCCACCTGCTCGGCCAGCGAGGCCACCACGGGCAGCACGTCCATCCCCACCAGGCGGGCCACCCCCCGGTACATCGGGTAGTTGGCGACGGTGGCAGGATGCACACCGAACCGGTCCTGCATGCTGGGCAGCTCATGGAGGGTGTCGAAGCCGCGGAAGAGCACCGCGTCAGCGTCCTGCTGCACCAGCGAGTTTCTGATCGCCGCGTCCAGTTGCCGCAGCAGTTCGGCCGTCCCCTCGGCCTCGGGCGCGGTCGCGGTGGGCTCACGCGGTGGGACGCCCACACGCTGAGGGTCGAGGTCCTCGACGCGGGGGTCCAGCCCGTCGCCTCGGAGGACGAGGAGGACGCGGTGCTCGGAGACGTGTCGGAACGTGACCTCGACGTCGTCGAGAGCGACCTCGGCCTGGAGGTGCTCGACGATCGCGCCTGCGCGCTCGTCGTCGATCCGCCCGGCGCGCCGGTCGGTCACCCGTCCCTCGTCGTCGAGGAAGGCGAGGTTGCCCCGTGCCGCGACGTCACCCGCCTCCAGCTCCACACCCAGCCCGATGGCGGACAGCAGACCGCGTCCGAGGTCGTACTCCAGAGGGTCGTACCCGAACAGGGCCAGATGCCCGGGACCCGACCCCACCGTGATCCCCGGTCCGGCCGGCAGCGCCAGGCCGCACGCGGACTCGGACGCCAGCTGGTCGAGGTTGGGCGTCCTGGCCGCCTCGAGCTCGCTGGCGCGTTCCCAGTCGGCGTAGCCGCCCAGACCGTCGATCACGAGCAGCACGATGTGGGCAGGGTTGTCGTTGACCAGCGAACGCAGTTCCATCGTGGGATCTCCCTCAGTCCGACAGCACGTCGATGGCTTCTTCGAGCGTCGCGACCCCGAGGACCTCGAGCTCAGGCGGTGCCGCCCCCTCCGCCACGTCGACCAGCGCCTCGGGGACCAGGAACACCTCGGCATCGATGAGCAGCGCCCCGCGCACCTTGGCCGCGACCCCGTCGACGGGGCCGACGTTGCCGGCGAGATCGATCGTGCCGGTGCCGGCGATGATGCGACCGCCAGCGAGCGCCTCCTCGGTCGCGGCGTCGTAGGCGCCGAGGGCCAGCATCAGCCCGGCCGACGGTCCCCCGATGCGCCGATCCCCGATCGCCCGTGCTTCCACGGGAGCGTCGATGCGCAGGTCGACGGTGGCCACCAGCACCCCGAGGCCGATCTGGCCCACGTCCGTCCCGGTCTCGAGCGGGACGAGCTCCACGGTGCGCGTCAGCTCCTCGTCGTCACGCAGCACGGTGATCTGCACCTGCTCCCCAGCGACACGGTCACCGAGGATCGCCACCAGCTCGCTGGCCAGTGCCACCTCGGTGCCGTCGACCGTGGTGATGACGTCGCCCTCCTCGAAAGCCTCGGCACCGGGGGTCCCGGGCAGCGTCGCGATGACCCGTGCGCCGTCCCCGTCGACCGTGACCTCCAGGCCCGCGGCATCCAGTCCGACGGCGACCGCAGCGCGGATGCTCTCACGGAACAGCTCCCGCTGGAACTCCTCGAGCTGGTCCGGGTCCACGTCGGGTGGCACGAGGGTCGGGAGGAGGTTCAGCTCTCGATCGCCGACGACCAGCACCCGGGCCGCGCTCGCGATGGTCGCGGGCTCCAACCGCACGACCGTGAGGTGGAGCTCGTCCGGCAGTTCGCTCGGCAGTCCGTCGTCCAGCTCGATGACCTCCGGCACCGCGATCGCGGGGGAGGGCTCGGTCACGGCGAGTGGGATGGGCACGACACCCGCGGCCCAGACCAGCAGCAGGATCGCGACGCCGAACAGCAGCTTGCGCATCAGCCACCCGCCTGTGGGAGGTGTCCGGCATCATCCGGCCGTGTCCCGGAGGCCGCCGGTGCCTGCTCCTCACCGAGCTGCAGGCTCCGCCTGACGACGCGTTCGAGCTGCTCCGGCGTGACCACGCCCTCGATGCGCTTTCCGCCCTCCTCGTCGGCGGTGACCGCAAGGGGACGTCCACCGGCCATCTCGCGCAGCGCCTCGGTGATCTCCGCGCCACCATCGACCGAGGGCAACTCCTCGACCGGCAGCATGACCTCTGCCACCGGACGTCCGGCACGCTGGTCCGCGGGCAGCTTCGCCACGTCCTCCAGGAGCAGGACGCCGGCCGTGCGGCCATCGCGCGTGATCGCGAGGGTGCCCTCCGGCCCCACCCGCAGCTGCTCGACGGCGGTGGCGACATCGGTGTCCGCCGTCAGGGTCACCAGCTCGTCGCGATGCAGGAGCTCGCCGACGGTGAGGCCCCCGAGCCTCTCGTCGATCGCCTGCTGCGCGATCTCGCTCTGGGCTGCGAAGGCGAGGAACCCTCCGATGACGATGAGCCAGATGCCGCCGATCGCTGCGGCGGGCACGAACAGCAACTGCACGATCCCGAAGCTGACGATCAGCGCCGCCAGGAGCTGACCGGTCCGGGCCGCGAACCTCACCGCCCGCTGCCGGTCGCCGGTCACCCACCACACCAACGCGCGTAGGATGCGGCCGCCGTCCAGCGGCGCACCCGGGAGCAGGTTGAACACTCCCAGCGCGAGGTTGATCCAGCCGAGCAGGCCGGCGACCTGCGCGACCAATTCGAGCCCTACCTGCGCGCTGTAGAAGGCGACCAGGCCGAAGATCGCCGCGAGCACGAGGCTCGAGAAGGGACCGATCGCGGTCAGGGCGAACTCGTCACGGGGGCGGCGGATGTCGGAGGACATCTCGGTGACGCCGCCGAAGAGGAACAGCGTGATGCCACTGACCTCGACGCCTCGGTGCTGCGCCTCGAGCGCGTGGGCGAACTCGTGTACCAGCACGGAGAAGAAGAACAGGGCCGCGCCGATGACCGCCATGACCACCGCCGGGGTCGGGGCGTAGCCGATGACCACGAACCGGTTCCAGAAGCTCCATCCGATCAGCAACGCGATGAGCACCCACGACCGGTGGATGCGCACCTCGATGCCAGCGATGGAGCCGATGGTGATGCGGTGGCCCACGGCGCTCGCTCCCCCTCCTGGACGCTGGTGAGGCTGCTACCTCTCCGACCGGGGCGCAGATCTGGTGCCGAGCACCAGCCCCGCCCGGGCAGGGCGGATCGTGGCTCACTCGAGCCAGGCCCACGCCTTGGACTCGTCGTCGGAGGAGAAGGTCTGCAGCTCCACCGGTCCTGCCTGAGCGGCCTTCGACAGCAGCTGGGTCGCGGTGTCATCGGTGACGACGGCGACCCGCTCCACGTCGTCGCGGTTCTCCCGCACGAAGCTGAGCCGCTCGTCCAGCGCGGTGAAGAAGCTCGACAGCTCCAGATCGGAGAGGCGGAACAGCACGCGGATCGCGTCATGCTTGGCGATCTCGTCGCGCAGCTCGCTGGCAAGCTGGGTGTAGTCGTCCTCGGTCACCTCACCGGACAGGGAGTAGCCGATGACCTTGTCGTGGCTCTTCTCGAGTCGACGCATCATGCTGGTTCCTTCGATCGATGAGCGGATCGGGAGTCGGTGGGGTCGATGGGGTCGCTGAGGTCGCTCCACGCCACCTCACCCTCACCGTAAGGCCGCCGCCGGCGCGTGCAAGCGCCACGACGGTCGAACGGCCACGCCCGACCCGCCGGAGGTGGTCAGGAGTCGGTGGCCGCCGCTGCCTCGGCCGGCTCCTGCCTCCGTGCCAGGCGGCGACGGATCAGTTTGTCGACCTCCACCACCGCCAACACCGTGACGCTGATGGCGAGCATCCGCCACCACGCCTCGAAGGGCACCGGCGCCACGCGCAGCACGAACTGCGTCCCCGCCCAGTACAGCGCACCGATGTGGACCACCAGGGCCCCGAGTTGCGCGTACGCCAGGAACCAGTTCTCCAAGGGGTTCATCGTGAACACCGATCGCAGCTCCGAGCGGCTGGAGAACAGGTGGAAGGCCTGGAAGAGCACGAGCGTGGTGAGTGCGACGGTGCGCTCCTGGGCGAGCGTGTAGTCCTGGGCCAACGCCCAGGCGAACATCACCAGCACCCCTGCGCCGATCCACGCCCCGCTGATCGCCGTGCGGATCCACAGGGGCCCCGTGATCACCGGCTCCTCCCGACCCTGCGGCGGTCGATCGAGGACGTCCGGCTCCCCCGGCTCGAAGGCCAGCGACAGGTCCTGCAGGCCCTTGGTGATCAGGTTGGCCCACAGCACCTGGGCCGGGACCATGATCAACGGCCAGCCGAACAGCATCGAGATCGGGATCACGATGAAGGTGCCGACCCCGGTCGAGATCAGGAAGAAGGTCACCTTGCGGACGTTGTCGAAGGTGATGCGCCCCTGCTCCACGGCGCCGGCGATGCTCACGAAGTTGTCGTCGGCGAGCACCAACTCCGAGGCCTCACGGGCGACGTCGGTCCCGCTCTCGCCCATCGCGATCCCGATGTCGGCACGCTTGAGGGCAGGGGCGTCGTTGACCCCGTCACCGGTGACGGCCACGACCTCGTGCGGCCCCCGGGCAGCTTCGACGATACGCAGCTTGTGATCGGGGTCGACACGAGCGAAGACCGCGACCTCGCTGACACGCTCCCGGAGCTCCTCGTCGTCCATCTCCTCGACATCGGGACCAGTGAGCACCTCGGCGTCCGCATCCTGCACGATGCCCAGCTCGTGGGCGATCGCACGGCCGGTGTTGGCATGGTCGCCGGTGATCATGATCACCCGTTGCCCCGCACCCTGGCACCGCTCGATCGCCTCCTTGACGCCGTCACGGGGCGGATCGAGCAGCCCGTGGAGCGCCAGCAGGGTCAGACCGGACGGTTCTCCCGGGTCCTCGGGGTCCTCAGGCGGACCGTCGAGCTGCCGGTGGGCCGTCGCCAGGACGCGGAGACCGTGAGTGGCCATCTCCTCGGCGAGTTCCTGTACCTGCTCGGGGTCGAGCTCGCTCGTCTCCACCTCGCCGTCATCGCCGACCCGAGCGATGCGCTCGCACATCTCGAGCAGCTTCTCCGGTGCCCCCTTGACGAACACGTGGTGGTCGCCGTCGCGCTCACGGAAGCTCGCCGCGTACCTCCGCTCGGACTCGAAGGGGATACCGGCGATCTCCTCCCAGACCTCGTGGCACTCACCGGGCTCGAAGCCGTGACGAGCCGCGGCCACGAGGAACGCCGTCTCGGTGGGGTCACCCTTGGTCTCCACCCCCTCCTCGTCCGCCACCCGGTACGTGCCCTCGTTGGCGAGGACGCCGGCGAGCAGGGCCAACGTGCGGACGTCGGTATCCGAGCTCGGCGGCTCCCGCCGATCCGCCTCCCGGGGGTCGCTCGGCAGCCCTTCCTCCTCGAACACGAACCGGTCGTCGCCGGTCCACAGCTGCTCGACCGACATCCGGTTCTGGGTGAGCGTGCCGGTCTTGTCGGACCCGATCAGGGTCGTGGATCCCAGGGTCTCGACGGCTGCGAGCCGGCGGATGATCGCGTTGCGGTCCGCCATGCGGCGCACTCCCAGCGCGAGCGCCACCGTCAGCACCACCGGCAGGCCCTCCGGGATCGCCGCCACCGCCAACGCCGCAGCCACCGACAGCATGTCGGTGAAAGACTCACCGAGGGCGAGGCCGAGCAGCACCGTGAGCACGACCGAGACCAGGATCACCACACCGATGATGTGGGCGAAGGAGTCCATCCGCTCCTGCAAGGGAGAGCGCATGTCCTCGGTCTCACGCATCTGCTCGGCGATGTGACCGAGTTCGGTGCGCTCACCGGTGGCGACGACGACCCCGACCGCCCGGCCACTGGCGATGGCGGAGCCGTCGTAGGCCATGCTGCTGCGCTCGGCCAACGGCAGCTCCTCATCCACCGGTTCGGGGTCCTTGCCGACCGGGGTCGATTCGCCGGTCAACAGTGACTCGTCGAGCTGCAGGTCGGTGATCGACAGCAGCCGGAGGTCGGCCGGGACCCGTTCTCCGGAGTCGAGCACCACGATGTCGCCGGGGACGACCTCGTGAGCTTCGATCTCCACCTCCTCGCCGTCACGGAGCACCTCCGCGGTCGGGCTCACCAGGGACATCAGGGCCTGGACCGAGGCTTCCGCCCGGCGTTCCTGGATGAACCCGATCGTGGCATTGAGCGCCAGGACCGCCACGATCGCCCCGGTGTCGATGTAGTCGCCGAGCAGGAACGTGACGACAGCGGCGATGATCAGGATGTAGATCAGCGGGTTGCGGAACTGGCCGACCAGAGTGCGCCACCACGGGGTGCCCTCGTCACCGCCGATCTCGTTCGGACCGTGCTCCTCGAAGCGCCGCGAGGCCTCCTCGGTGGTGAGGCCGGCGTCGGGGTCGACGTCGAGGCGTTCGATGACCTCCTCGGTCTCCAGGGCGTGCCAGCCGATCGCGTCGCCCTCACCCGCCTGGGCGGTCGTGCCATCCGCCTCGCGGTCGTCGATGGTCTTGGTGTCCTCGGCGCTCACGGCTTCCTCCTAGCGTCCTCGCGTCCTGGCGGATGCCGGCCTCCGCGGGCGGCGATGGGCCCGGCATCCAGGACGCCTGTGCCCGCAAGCAGACCGCCGACCGCGGCGCACGTCCCCGGCGAGGGCCGTGCCGTCGTTGCCCCCAATCTCCTGTCGGGCAGCGCCGACCGCAAGCCCTGTGATGCCGCCATCGGGACAGGGTCGAGGTCGTGCACGCGGCCATCGGCATCGCGACCACGGATCGACATCGCGGGACACCGGCGGGCGCTTGGACCCGGAGTGCGCCCGGCGGCGCCGCTCAGTGCTAGCCGCTGCCGTCCTCCGCCCCTCGTCGGCCGGGGAGTTCACGGTCCAGCAGGAGCACGGCACTGGGATCGTCGATGATCTTCTCCAGCTCACCGACCACGGTGCCGACGCTGGCCTCCTCCTCCACCTGTTCCTCCAGGAACCAGGTCAGCAGCGGCAGGCTCGGGTAGGCCCGGGCGTCGGTGGCGGCGGCGTAGAGCTCACCGATGGCCGCCGTGACCTTGCGCTCGTGCTCGAGCGCTGCGGTGAAGACGGCGAGGAGGTCGTCGAAGTCGGCGGGTGGAGCCTCCAGTGGCGCCAGGGTGACCTCGCCGTCACGGTCCAACACGTGGTCCATGAACAGCCGGGCGTGCTCGCCCTCCTCGGCCGCCTGTGACCGCAACCACTGGGCGGAGCCGTTGTAGTCGTGGGCCTCGGCCCACGCGGACATCTGGAGGTACGCCCGCTCGGCGGCGTGTTCGAGCGCGATCTGCGCGTTGAAGCGAGCCTGGAGCTCTGCGTCCATCAGGATCCTCCTCGAGGTCGGGTACCGCACCGAAGATAGGCCCTGACCACGACCGGCACAGGCCCCACGGACCGGCCGAGGCCTCATGCCAGTGGCGCGATCACGCCGGGGCCGTACGCATCGGCCAGCCGGGCCGGCACGAGCACCTCGGCGGCGGGCCCGCAGGCCACGGGACGACCCGCCAGCAGCACCACCTGATCGGCCCGTGCAGCGACCGCGAGGTCGTGGGTCGCCGCGACGACGATGGCGCCGCGCTCACGCTCGTCCTCGACCGCGCGAGCGATCAGCACCTCTGGCTGAGCGCCTCACCGAAGAACGCGACCCGGCGCAGCCTGCGGTCGTACTTGCACAGCTCCAGGCGTTCCCGCTGGTTGGCACGGTTCTTCGTCGTGGTGTAGGTGGTGCCGGTCCCCTCCGTGGACCGCAGGGTCACCACGACCCGCTTGGCGTCCCGCTTCGGCATCAGACGGCCTCCCCTCGGGCACGGATCCGCACCAGCGCCGCGTCGATGCCGATGCGGTCGATCGTCTTGATCGCCTTGGCGGAGAGCTGGAGGCGGACGTGACGGTGCTCGGACGGCACCCAGTGCCGCTTGGTCTGCAGGTTGGGGTCGAACCGCCGGGAGGAGCGGCGGTGGGAGTGGGAGACCTGCTTGCCGAAACGCGGGACCGCGCCGGTGAGCATGCAGTGTCGGGGCATGGCGGCTCCTTGAGGCCGAGGGGGACCGTGCCTGCTGGTCCCTCCTGCCGGCACAGCTATTTGAGAATGATTCCGAGATAGCTTATCGTCTCGTGTCATGACGACACCCACGGTCTCCCTGCTCGCCTCCGTGCACCCGCTGTGGCGTGAGGAGGTGATCACCCGACTGCGCACCATCCACCCCGACCTGGTCGTGGTCCGCCACGAGCTCGCCACCATCGACGTGGACGGCTGCGTGCACCGGACCGTGGCACGTCCGGCCACCGAGGACGTGGCCCTCGCCGTGGGCGAGCGCTGCTGCCTGTCCTGCCTCCTGCGCGATGACACCCTCAAGGTCCTGTCCGAGCTGGCGAGCGAGGCCGAACCCGTCGACGTGCTCGTCGTCCTCCCGCCGTCGAGCCGGTGACCGTCGCCGTCACGCTGGGCGCGTGCGAGGACATCACGCTGGACACCATCGTCGTCGCGGTCGATGCCCAGCGGATCGAGGACGACCTCGTCGACGGCGCACCGATCGATGAACCCGGCGTCCCGCACGACGACCCTCGCAGCCACGCAGAGGTCCTGGTCCGCCAGCTCCGGCACGCGGACCTGATCATCCACACCCCGGTCGACGATCGGGGTAGCGCCCTGCTCGAGGCACTCTCGCCCCGCGCCGAGCTCATGCCGGCGACCACCTCGGCGAAGCGGTGGCTCGGCAGGCGACGTCACCGACACGACGAGCTGCTCGACGAGCTACAGGCGGGCGGTCCCCGGGCCTGCTCGAGCGTCGACCGCGCCGGGGTCCGGACCGGCAGGTGGTTGCGACGGCGCCCGCTGCACCCGGCCCGGCTGCTCGACACCCTGGAGGACGGTTCCCTGCTCGGCGTGGTCCGCGCACACGGCTGCATCTGGGTCGCGACGCGGCCAGGGACGGTGCTGGAGTTCGAGGTGGGTTTCGACGGCTGCGAGCTCGCCGCGGTCGATGCGTGGCTGTCCGCGACCCCGGACGTCGATCCCGCCCGGGTCCCGTCGGGACGCCGCGCGGTGGCCGATGGCCGGTGGCACCCCTACTACGGCGACCGCGTCCAGGAACTGGTCATCGTCACCCTGGACCGCGACCTCGAGGAGGTGGTGCGCATCCTCGACGCCTGCTTGCTCACCGACCGGGAGCTGGCCGAGGGCGAGCAGGGCTGGCTCACCTGGCCCGACCCCTTCGCCGCCTGGCTCGGCGAGGAGGCCGCGTTCCTCGGCAGCGCCGCTGCCGGACCCCACCTCGATGAGGAGACGCCATGAAGGACGGCATCCACCCCGAGTACCGCCCCGTGATCTTCCGCGACCGCGCCGCCGGCTACGCGTTCCTGACCCGGTCGACGGNCACCAGCACCACGACGGTCACCTGGGAGGACGGGGTCGAGTACCCNGTGGTCGACGTCGAGATCTCNTCGGCAAGTCATCCCTTCTACACCGGCAAGCAGGTCATCGTCGACACCGCCGGCCGCGTGGAGCGGTTCAACCGGCGCCACCGCAGCGCCGCGGCCGACTGACCCCTGGTCTGCTGCGACCTGATCGCCGGTGGGTGCGGCGCTGCACGAACGCGCACCCGCGCTCGATGGGGCGGCACGCCTAGCATCCGCCACTACCGAGCGACAGGAGCAGGCGTGCGTGCAGCGGTGGTGGAAGGGCTCGAGGGTCCGTCGGCGATCCGGGTCAAGGACCACCCGGAGCCGACCGGCGAGGGTGTCAGTATCGCGGTCACCGCGGCCGGGGTGACCTTCCCCGACGCGCTGCTGACCCGCGGGCGGTACCAGCTCCGGCCCGAGCCGCCCTTCGTGCCCGGCGCGGAGGTCAGCGGCGTGGTGCTCGACGCTCCCGGCGGCTCCGGCTTCGCGGCAGGGCAACGGGTCGCGGCGTTCCCGGGCCTGGGAGGCTTCGCGGAGACGGTGCTGGTCCCGCCCCACCTGGTCTTCGCACTGCCCGACGAGGTCGACACCGAGGTGGCGGCGGGCCTGCCCATGAACCTGCTCACGGTCCACTTCGCCCTGTTGGACCGTGGTCGGTTGTCGGGCGGTGAGCGCGTGCTGGTGCACGGCGCGGCGGGTGGGATCGGCGTCGCGGCGATCCAACTGGCCGTCGCCCGCGACGCGGAGGTCATCGCGGTCACCTCGACGCCCGAGAAGGCCGAGGTCGCACGTGCCGCGGGTGCGCAGCACGTCGTCGAGGCCGAGGGTTTCCGCGACGCCGTCCAGGAGCTGACCCGTGGGGAGGGCGTCGACATCGTCCTCGACCCGGTCGGCGGCGACCGGGTCACCGACTCGCTGCGCTGCCTGCGCCGCCGTGGCCGGCTGCTCGTCGTGGGGTTCACCGCCGGCGCCATCCCCGAGGTGAAGGTGAACCGACTGCTGCTCAACAACCTCGACGTCGTCGGCGTCGGCTGGGGCGCCCACTGGCTGGCCGAACCGGGCTACCCGGCGAGACAGTGGGCCGAGCTGCTGCCCGACCTGCGTGCGGGCCGGCTCCTGCCCCCCATCGGCGCGCGGTTCCCGCTGGAGGAGGCGGCCGAGGCGGTCGCCTCCATGGAGGAACGCCGCGCCCTCGGCAAGGTGCTGCTGGTGCTGTGAGCAGCACCGGTCACCATGACGAGCTCGGCGCCGTCACGAGCCGTCGACCGCCACGTCGTGGACGCACCACGGACCAACGCCCCGACGCAGTTCGACCGTGATCCGGGCTGGGAACCCGTCCTCCAGGGTCAGCGATCCGCCCACCTCGGCGAAGCTGTGGCCGTCGACCTCCACCGTGTTGAGGTACTGGCCCTGCGAGCGCAGGACCTCGGGGTGCGGCGGGTCATCCGGGCGACAGGCGAAGGGTGCCAGCGACGCACCGGACCGCGCGGCGTCGAGGTAGGCGTTCGCGACGTCGACGGGTGCGGTGACGTGCTCCAGCGCCCGCGGCGCGACGATCGCGACCAGGGCGGCACAGCCACCGAGGAGCACCACCAGCAGCACGCCGGCGACGAGCAGCGCACGGCGGGTGGTGCGCCGGCTCCCCCGGTCGACCGCCCGGCGGCGCGTGGGTGGGCCACCAGGCGGTGGGGGCGGCGCCGGTGGGCCCGGCATCGCCGCGGTCACGACAGGTAGCTGGCGACCCGGGCCGCGAGCGCGGCTTCGTCCTCCACCGGCATCGTGACCTCCTCGAGGTCGTCGACCACCACGTCCGCGCCGTGTGCGCGGAGCTCCTCGGCCATCCCCTCCCGGTCGATGCCGATGACCAGGCCGAACCCGCCCCGCTTTCCGGCCTGGACCCCGGCCTGGGCGTCCTCGACCACCACGGTGCGCTCCGGCGTGGCATCGATCCGGCGGGTGGCCTCCAGCAGCGAGGCCGGATCAGGCTTGCCGGGCAGGCCGAGCTCACCGGCGACCACCCCGTCGACCCGCGCCTCGAACAGCTCCAGCAGACCGGCGGTCTCCAGCACCGGACGGCAGTTGCGGCTGGCGGAGAACACCGCGGTGCGGATGCCGTTGGCGTGGAGCCGACAGATCAGCTCGACGGTCGAGGGGAACACGACCACACCGTCCTGCTCGAGGGTTGCCAGGAAGGCGTCGTTCTTACGGTCCCCGAGCTCGGCCACCGTGTCCTCGTCCACCTCGATGCCTCGGCTGACCAGGAAGTCGCGGACCCCGTCGAGCCGGGGCTTGCCATCGACGTGGCGTAGGTAGTCCTGATCGGTGAACGGCTCGTGGTCCTCGGCGGGATCCTCGGACCGCTCGGCGAGGTAGTCGTCGAACAGCCGCTTCCAGGCGGCGCGGTGCACCGAGGCGGTGTCGGTGATCACCCCGTCGAGGTCGAAGATGACCGCATCGAAGCGGTCGGGGTCGAGGGTGGTGGTCATCGGCAGCCCGCCTGTTGTCGTCGTGGGCCTCAGCCTGTTCCGGCCACGAGCCGCATGCAACTGCACGGTGGTGGTCGCTTGGACAGGGTGCAGGGGATCGGGCGACGTGCAGCTCCGCCCGGTGTGCGCGACGCCAGCCTGCAGAACCGCCGGGAGACCCTGAGGAGGCTCCCTGTGGCGAGAAGCAGCAGATACCTGCTGGAACTCGCGTCCTGAGCGGCCCTCCCGCCTCCCCACCGCCGACGGGGCACGACTTCCAGCGGCATGCGGCTGCTTCTCGCACGGATCGTGCGTGTGCAGACCGCGGGCCAGCGGACGGAGCGATGACTCGTGCGCACCGTGGGGTCGCGGCACCGTGGCCGCATACGCCGACCCCGACCGTCGCGGACCCGCGCTGTAAGGTCGGGTCAGGTGAGGATCCGGGCACGGTCGCGGGGATGGGCGGCCACGGGACCCGGGCAGGGAGGTCACCATGGTGCGTGCGTTCACCGCAGCGAGACC
>SL_8KL_010_SEDDRAFT_10001281_pt1 | contig 21751 bp, 16 predicted proteins | sample SodLakKL_010_SED_4_FD_11160 | JGI IMG/M metagenome (IMG submission 11160) | reverse complement strand
ATGGATGAGAACGTCCATATCCAAAACACCATGCAGATGATTACCGCATTCACCAACACCGGCAAAGATGTGGATCTCAGAATCTACCCTCCCGGAGCTCATGGTGTGGCCTATAACCAGCAGAGTTATCTCTTACTTCACCAGGTGTATACCAACTATTTGAACAGACATCTTAAATAATGTGAGTTCTAAGAGCTAATTCATCCCTACAGCTGTCGGGACTCCACCTGCAGAGGGCAATGGGAACGGGGAATGAAAAGGAATGCATTTGAATGTTCTATTCAGGTTATAAGTTATGAGTACGACACCAACCTATTCACTATATAGAATTATCATTACCATAAATAAACTCCATGCAAAAACCCAATCCGGATATAATGAGGGCCGCAATTGAAGTTGCAGAGGCAAATCGTACACCTTTCGGAGCGGCTCTGTCAATGGGAGATGAAATTTTTGTAGCGGCAGCCAATCAAACGAAAGAGCTGTCAGATCCAACGGCACATGCCGAGATCATGGCCATTCGGAAGCTGGCAGAGCACCTGAAGAGAACCGATCTCTCCGGCTTCACCCTTTATACCACATGTGAGCCCTGTCCGATGTGTATGAGTGCAGCTATCTGGGCTAAAGTGGATGTCCTTTTTTATGGCTGCTCAATTCCGGACATTCGTGTTTTTACAAATCAGATTGATATGAGAGCGGAAAAACTTAATACTAAAAGTTTTCACAGGGTAGCCATTCAGGGCAATGTATTGAAGAGTGAGTGCATAAACCTTTTGAAAAAATTTTACTGACCCTTCCGATTAATTTGGGTTCTCCTCGTAAAGCTTGTTGAATTCCTGTTCTGACTCTTATAAACCATTAGCATGTAAAGAAATTGACAGATATTTAAAATAAATGTGAGCATTCCGCCTCATAGTAAATCGCTCAAATAATCAGGCAAAATAGCTGCATATTATTCATTTAACCGTAAAACTGATATCTTCAAACTGTTTAATTAATCAATTACTCCTCTCTTGAAAATTTTGATTGCAGGCGCCGGCGAAGTGGGATACGAACTTGGAAAAGTTCTGTCCGAAGAAAAACATGATGTGACGATTCTGGATCATCGGCAATCGTGTCTCCAGCGGGTTATCCAGAATCTTGATGTGCTTACGGTTGAAGGCAATGCAACCTCACCACATTCCCTTGTAGAAGGCGGAGTGAAGAGTGCTGACCTCATGATTGCAGTGACCAGCGTTGATGAAGTAAACATCATTGCATCAATGATGGCCAAGCGTCTTGGAGTCAGCAAGGTAATTGCAAGAGTTCGCAATGATGAACTCTCCCAACCTGATTCTCCCCTCTCCGCATCAGAATTGGGAATCGATGTATTAATTCATCCCGAAGAGGCCGCAGCTGCAGAAATACATCTGCTTGTTAAAAGAGCATCTGCCAGTGACATCGTGTCTCTCGCCGATGACCGACTGCAATTGGTAGGGCTTAGGATTGAGAAGCAATCAAAAATTACTGACCGCCCACTCAGGGAACTTGCAACTGAATTTAACGATCTGCAGGCCCGTGTCGTAGCTATTCATCGCCATGGAGGCACAATAATTCCCAGGGGCAGCAGCGTGTTAACGGCCAATGATCACGCATTTTTTATCACAAAAACCGAGCATTTAAAACGGCTCGTTTCCGCAACCGGACACGACAATAAAGATCTCCGGAGAGTAATGATTGCAGGGGGAAATGAAGTAGGCCGCCTGCTGGCAAAGAAAATGTGTGAAGACAAACAAAAGTGGCAGATAAAGCTCATCGAGCCAGATAAGGAAGTGGCAACGAAAATAGCCAATAATTACCGAAACGTTCTGGTGCTTCGGGGCAACCCCACAGACCCAAATTTGCTTGTGACCGAAGGCATCCGGGAGATGGACGCATTTGTTTCTGTAACGGATGATGAAGAATCGAATATTATCTCGTGCCTGATGGCCAAGCATCTCGAGGTCAAGAAAACGGTCGCTTTGGTTTCTAAAACACAGTACGTTCCTCTCAGCCAGACAATCGGTATTGATGCCATTGTTAACGTGAAGGCCTCTGCATCGGATGAGATTCATCGACAAATTCGCCAGGGTATGATGCTCACCGTAAAAGCCCTGCAAGGCATAAAAGCTGAAATTATTGAAGTGGTAGCAAGTGATAATTGTAAATTACTTGATGTTCCTATTCGTGATCTCTCTTTACCGGAAGGTGTTGTTTTGGGAGGGGTTCTTCACAATGGCATTGCTGAAATAGCCGTTGGTGATTCGGTTATCTCGAAAGGTGACCGCGTTATTATTCTGGCTCTGCCAAGAGCTATCCAAAAAGTAGATCAGCTCTTTTAATGATTGAACAACTAGAACAGAACAAATACCGTCCAAGAATTGACATCCGATTGGTAAGCGGCATTCTGGGAGGGCTGATCTTTTTTCTGGGTGCAGCGATGATCCTGCCAGCCATCATTGCCCTGGCGTACGGCGAATCGTCCTGGCCGGCATTTATGATTACTGCGGCTGGGGCCATGATGCTGGGGGGCTTATTTTTCTGGGCTTTCCGTCCGCGCGAAGAACTGCGCATGCGGGAAGCTTTCCTGATTGTAGCACTTGCATGGCTTATTGGATCGATGGTCGGTGCATTTCCATTTGTCATCTCGGGAACACTTGAAAGTTATACTGACGCCGTTTTTGAAGCAATGAGCGGACTCACGACTACGGGAGCCACAATACTTGGCGGCTTTACTAGTGACGGAATTCAAAATCCCGCGATTGAAGATCTTGATAAGAGTCTCCTTTTCTGGCGATCGCTGCTGCACTGGCTTGGGGGCATGGGTATTATCGTTCTTACACTTGCTCTGCTTCCGCTTTTGGGCATAGGTGGCATGGAACTTTTCCAGGCTGAATATTCCGGTTCAAAATCCGATAAGCTCACTCCCCGTATTCAGGAAACAGCCTTTCTGCTTTGGAGTGTTTACATGGGCATGACAGCCGTTCAGTTTCTCCTGCTTTGGATTCACCCTGCCATGGATTGGTTTGAGGCCATTAACCATGCCTTTTCAACTCTTGCAACCGGTGGTTTTTCAACTCAAAATGCATCTGTAGCTGCATTCGACTCTGTTTACATTGATGTGATCATTACCGTGTTTATGTTTCTGGCCGGTATCAACTTTGCAATGCATTTCCGGCTTTTTACAGGTGATTTAAAAAGCTTCATCAACAACAGGGAAATACGCTTCTACACCATAATCACTCTGCTATTTGTTATTGGAGTATCCGGAGGACTTTGGCTCATAGAGAATCAATCCTTTGGTGATTCACTGCGGTATGGCAGCTTTCAGGTCGTCTCTATTGTTACAACAACAGGGTTTGCAACCGCTGATTACAAGCTCTGGATGCCTTTTACGTCATTCTTGTTATTTATCCTGTTTTTTACAGGAGCATGTGCCGGCTCTACAAGCGGAGGAATTAAAATGATACGCCTTATGATCATTTTCAAGAATATCGGGCGGGAATTTAAGCAGATAATTCATCCACAAGCAGTACTGCCGGTCCGGGTTGGGCAACGGGTGATTGAAACATCTATCTTAAAAGCTATTCTCAGCTTTTTCATGGTCTACTTACTCATATTTGCAATAGGTGCATTAATCATGAGTTTACTTGGGTACGATTTTATGTCGGCCATGGGGGCAAGCATCGCCTCGCTTGGAAATATCGGACCGGGCTGGGGAAATTTCGGGCCAGCAGATAACTACGCCGAAATACCCTACATTGGGAAATGGGTACTTCTGATTTTGATGATGATTGGAAGGCTGGAACTGTTTACGGTTCTTATCATTTTTACACCCTGGTTTTGGAAAAACTGATATCCTTGTCTGACAAGCCTTACCTGTTTATTCTGCTCGCGGTATAGGAATCAAAAAATATTAATTTTTATTTTCGTATTGGCTGCTGAAATCATTTTCGCCGTCAGAAGAGCCAATCAAAATCAATTCCTGGTTCAATTCTAGTATTCGATTCGGATTCGGGCTAACCACCATTCCATCATCTTTGCATTTTATTGCAACAACTGTGCAACCGGTATCCTGTCTTATATTAGAAGTAATTAAGCTCTTTCCGGCAAGTTTTTGATTTACAGTGTGGTTAAAGATATTAAGCCCTTCAGCAAGTGTAAGTACATCCTGGCCTTCCATAATGTTGAAAATTGTATTGGCTCCCATAGTTGCGTACGACATCACAAAATCAGCTCCTGCACGATGCATGGTATTCACATTCTTTTCATAAGTAGCCCGGCTGATAATTTGCATATTTGAACTTAGCTGTCTGCAATAAATGGTCAGATAAATATTTATATCGTCGTCATGGGTTGTGATTAATGCCGTATGAGCTTCATGTAAACCGGCTTTTTCCAAAACCGAATGATCGGCAGCATCACCCAGGATATACTTCTCAGGATCACGCATTCTATCGGGATTCTTGTCAATAATCCGATAGTCAATCTGCCGCTCAGCAAGCGATTTTGCAGCGGCCCTTCCAACACGGCCTGCACCTACGATTATAACCGGTTTATCCGATACGTGATAGATACTTACCAGTTCATCATAACTTCTCAATTGATCAACTGTACCGGCCAATACCAGGACTGTTTTTTCAGTTATTTCCGTATCTGGCCTTGGCTGTATAAATTTACCACGTTCCCATATTCCTATCACCGTCGCACCTGTTGCTTCCCTTATTTTACTTTCTTTCAGGCATTTCCCAATCAATGGTGTTTCCTGGGCTGTTGATTCCCCGATAACCAGCTCGTCGATATGGCCAATTACATGAACGCGGGCATTGCCTCCAAGAGTTCTGCGTGCCAGTGAACGCCCCAATAATTCACCCATCCGAAGTACGTGACTGGCTCCGGCCATCTGTAAAATATCAACTGAATCGGAAGAAGCAGAAGTGGCAACAATCTTTATGTCTTTATTAAATTCACGGACCGTAAATGCGACGTTGGTATTCTCCATATCGCTTCCGGTGGCCACTACCATGGTGGCCGTTTCAATACAGAGATTATTGTAGGAATCGAAGTCTGTAGGATCACAATTTACAACATTGTAATCCATATCAGACAGATCAACCGCTTTTTGAAGATCCGGTTCCATAATAGCATACTCTATTTTGTAAGAAGTAAGTTTTTTGATCAAAGCATCTGTAACCACATTTAAATTTGTGATTATAACATGATTTCGTGTACCCTCTGGCAGCATTTTGGGAGCTTTCGCCTGGTTCATGGCCCTCATCCAGGGGGCATAAAAAAACTCGATAAAGGTAAAGGGCAACATCACAAGCAAAAACAACACTCCCGAAAAGAGTACCAGCATTGAAAATCCCCTTCCAAGGTCTGTTGTAAAAACAATGTCGCCAAATCCCAGTGTCGACATGGTTACAAGAACCCAATAGAAACCGGTCAACCAGGAGTGATCTTGCCCTTCATGAAGTGCTACGTAGTGAAAGAGGATCGAATATGCTACATACATTATTACCAAAACCAAAATAAACTTGAATAGTTTTTTTACGTTGGTGCGGGTACGCCGGCTTGCAAAAAAATAGGATAGTTGTGAACTTAAAAATTTCAATGAAATCTGGGGGTTTATTTATCAATCGATTTTGACAACCTAAGATATTCTAAAAAAGCAGTGTTTAAAAATTTGTCTGATTTTACAAACATCTATTCCTTTTATTGGCAATTCACACCCTGAAATGATTACTTTCCATACCTATAAAAAAACATCAGACAGCTTATATAAACCTCGTGTTTCGTTCTCTTTTTGCTACTATTATTATCCTGCTCCTCTCAATGGAGGTGATTACAGCTCAAAGCTCTGGCCGGCTTGCGCCCATACCCAGCGTTTATCTCGACTGCAGCTCCTGTGATGTAAATTATATCCGGTCAAATATTACTTTCGTAAACTACGTTCGAGACCAGGACGACGCCACCATCTACCTGTTGATCAATGACCAGCGAACGGGCGGCGGTGGGCGTGAATACACGCTTATATTTTCGGAATTGGGAGTGGAAGATGGCCGAACAGACACCCTTCGCTACTCCTCGCCAAGCACAGATTCCTCTGATGAACGCCGCATTGGCCTGAACAGATATATTAAAATCGGCCTCGTCCCATTCGTTACTCATACAGTGGCTGTTCGATCGCTTGATATTTTTTACGATGCCCCCGAAGTTACAGAAATTGACGACGAGGAGGAGATTGATGATCCCTGGAACAACTGGGTATTTGATGTAAATGTTCGCTCTAATATGAGCGGACAACAAAGTGATTTTAATTTTGGCCTATTTGCCGGTTTTGAAGCCGAACGCACTACCCATATCTGGAAAATACGTGGGCGCGCCCGTGGAGAAATAAGAAGAAGAAATCTTGATCTTGGTGACCGAACACTGAATATTAATAGAGATTGGGGGAATTATTGGGGAATGGTCGGCTACAGCATCAGCGACCACACTACCCTGGCACTTTTTACGAGCGCCAGCTTTAACCGCCCCGGAAATATTGCTTTAAACTCCTATGTAGCACCCGCTATTGAGTTCAATTTTTTCCCTTACACTGAATTTCAGGAACGTCGTTTTATCATACAGTACCAGATCACGCCATCGCATCGCCGGTACTTCGATACCACTATTTTCCTAAAAAATTCTGAAACAATTACATCGCAGGAGCTAAGCGTCCAGCTGCGCTACGACCAGCGCTGGGGCCGTATTGACATCCGGGCTTCCGGCTTGCACTATTTCCATGATTCCTCGATCAATAACTTCGAATTCAATCCCTCTTTTAATATCCGTATCATTAGGGGATTATCGGTAAGCTTATCGGGCAGATACAGGATTATTAATGACCAGCTGGCGCTCAGACTTCCTGCAAACTTTGACCCGAACGATCCTAATAATGAACTCAGAGGATTCCAAAGACCTACATCATATGACTATTCAGTCTCTTTCGGCCTCTCCTACACGTTTGGATCGATTTACAACAATATTGTAAATCCGCGGTTTTAAATTTTTTACAATCCCTTTACCCTTTTGTGATTCTATTTTGTGCCTGAGTGAATAGATTTTGGTTCAAAGTTGAATTGTGTCCCTTAGTTATACCGCTGGCATGGACGAAGCTGTTTCGACTAGTTCAGTTGCAGGTGTACTCTGCTTAAGGCCACCAAACATTCCTCCGGAACGTGCGTAGAGGGCTTGACATCACCACAGTTACCGATCATGCGTCCCAATGGGACGCCTCCATAGCAGCCCGGTAATAGGAACGAAGCAGAGTGCATTACATCAGAAAGAACATCAGTAACTGAGCCAAGGATAAAAAGTGAGACACGTTCCACAGGATCGTTTCGCCAGCAACACAGCTATAGAAGGTTGGTAAACATACTGGATATTGTTTCCAATCATGGTTCTGGTGCAGATCCGCGTTCCCTTAGGAACGCTTGATCGGTAACATATTCGAAGACAAACAGTTAGTGCGTTCTGTAGGAACGCCTGGTGCTTCAGGGATAGATCTGTACTAAAAAACTGAATTATCTCATGGACTCCCTGCTTCTCTGAAAGTTCAGCCTGTGTAAGGTTGAATTCTTTCCTAAATCTCTTCAATTTACATTCTTTAATAACGCCGTCAGAGTTTTGTGATACAGTTGTAATGAAGTTCCTGTAGCATCCAACAAATTAGAATTAAATGATTTGCCATGAAGTATCTGACACCTTTTTTTCTCACCATCTGTCTGTTTTTTAGCTGCACAGTCGATAATAGTCAAAACAGAGTTCCCAACAGTGCCAATGACGTCTCTCCCCTTCTGATCGGTTCCTCTGTTCCGGATATAGCTTTAAGTGATCCTGAAAACAGAAGCGTGAACCTGAATGAAATCAGCTCTCAGCAAACTCTCTATGTTTTTTACCGTGGCGGCTGGTGCCCGTTCTGCTCAGCTGAGCTGTCCGACCTCTACGAGATTGAAAATGAGCTTCAAAGCAAAGGGGTCGAAATCGTGGCCATTAGCCCCGATACTCCCGAATATCTTAAAAACTCGCTTGAAGATACTGAACCGGGCTACACCCTTCTGTCCGACAGCAGCATGGAGGCTGCAAAAGCGTTTGGCGTGGCCTTTCGGGTNGACNAAGAGACCGTTCAAAGCCTGAAAGAGGGTGGGATGGATATCGAAGAGCGTTCAGGCCAGACCCACCACATACTGCCTGTTCCCGCTGCCTTTTTGACAAACTCCGAAGGCAAAATCGTCTTTCAGTACGTAAACCCCGATTACAGGCAGCGAGTAGATAAGTCCGTGATTATGGCGGCGGTCAACTCAATGCTTGAAGAATAAACAGAGCATGCTGAACGGCTGTAGATTCCGAAGATTCCTTCGTATCTTTCAGGCATGGAAAAAGAATTAGATGTTGTGAAAAAAACTGACCTCAAATCCCTCACCACGGCTGAGCTAAAGGAGTTCACCGATGAGCTCGGCCTGATGGGTTACCGGGCCGACCAGCTTTACCAGTGGCTCTATCAAAAAGGAGCCTCCTCTTTTGATGAGATGACCAATATATCGAAAGACCTGCGGGCAAAGCTGAATGATATTGCTGAGGTGCGCAGGATTTCGATCCACAGCCAGCAGGAGTCAAAGGATGGAACCATCAAGTTTCTGTTTACACTCGACGGTCCTGAAGAGTATAAAGTGGAAGCCGTAATGATCCCCGACTTCTACCCTGATGGTGCCGCAAACCGCCTCACAGTCTGTGTATCATCGCAGGTTGGATGTATGTTTGGGTGCTCTTTTTGCGCAACCGGCAAGATGGGATTTTTCCGTAACCTGACTCATGGTGAGATTGTTGATCAGGTTCAAATCATCAATGAGCTTACAGAAGAGAAGTTTGGAAAAAAGATTAACAATGTTGTTTACATGGGGATGGGCGAACCTCTGCACAACTACAAGGCGGTAATTGAGTCCGCAAAGATTTTATCCGATCCCCTGGGCATCGACCTTTCACCAAGAAGAATTACCGTTTCGACGGTGGGCCTCACCAAGCAGATAAAACAACTTTCAGATGAAGATACAGGGGTTAACCTGGCTATCTCACTCCATGCGGCCGATGATGAGAAGCGAAATAAGATTATGCCGATAAATGAATCGCTGAACCTGGAGAAGCTCGAGGAGGCTGTAAAATACTACTTCAGCAAAACCCAGAAACCGCTTACCTATGAGTACCTTCTGTTCGACGATTTTAACGATTCCCGGCAGGATGCTCTGAATCTTGTAAAGATTGCCCGATGGGTTCCCTCCAAGATCAATATAATCATGTATAATGATGTGGCAGGCGTGAAGCTGAAGCGTGTAGGTGAAACACGTTTAAATCAATTCATGAAAATCCTGACCGATAAGGATGTTACGGCTACCGTTCGAAGAAGCCGCGGTGATGATATCGATGCCGGCTGCGGCCAGCTTGCCATTCGTGAAGGGCAGAAGAAGGGAAAGAGTTTGGTTAAGGAGTAGTTTGACAGTTGGCAGTTGGCAGTTGGCAGTTGGCAGTTGGCAAATTAATTCTCAAATAACAATTAACCGCATAGCGATCCCTTCGGGGCAAATTCCAAACGTGGCCTGAGTATAAATTAAAGGCACGTGATCAGGGATAGCGTCTGTTTGGAATTTGGTGCTTGAGAATTGGTGCTTTTAAACAGATAAGTGACCAAAATTTACTTCTCGATTTGCCAACTGCCAACTGCCAACTCCTCAGGACTCAAGCCTATCAATGTATCAAATTAAACATCCTGCCTACCCTCGGCATCCATTTTTCGCCATCCCATGAGAAGTAGATCATACCCGCTTTTCCAATCACGTGGTCGTCCGGCACAAATCCCCAGTAGCGGCTGTCTTCGCTATCATCACGATTATCCCCCATCATGAAGTAGTAATCCTTTTGAATCGTGTATTGATTGGTCTCTTCACCGTTAATGGTAAACTGGTCTCCATTTCGCTGCACACTGTTTCGTTCGTATCTCTCCAGGATATCCTGGTAGATGTGCCAGTTTTCGGATGTCAACTCAACTTGCTGGCCGCTGTACGGAACTGTAAAAGGACCCATGTGGTCGTGATTCTGGAATCCACGTGAAAAGTTGAAACCCCGCCGGCCAAACGTATCAAAATCTTCGGGCAGAACGTAGTGTTGTATGGAGTCAATTTCCGGCCAGGTCTCCATCTCACGCGCAAGCTCCGGCGTCATATTGATGAGGTACTCTCCATTGCCGCTGCTCAGCGTATTACCGCCGGCTTCACGCACTTTTGCCGGACTCAGCCGGATCCTGTCGAGCGATTTGACCCGGTAGTTATACATCAGTGTTTCATACTCTTCGGAGGGCTCTCCATTCACAAAGAGAAGCTTATTATCAATACTCAGTTCATCACCCGGCATACCCACAGCTCGTTTGATATAGTTCGTTTTAACTGAAACCGGGGCAATATCAATCGGATAGTTGAATACAACAATATCGTCTCGCTGAATTTCTGAATATCCGGGAATTCTAAACCAGGGCAGGTTTACACCCGGCATGTAGATATCGGTAAAGGGGACAGAAAGCGTCATGGGGGTTCTTGGCCCGTATGCGAGCTTGGTCACAATCAGAAAATCACCCGTCAGTAGTGTCTTTTCCATACTCGGGGTTGGAATACGATAAGCCCCGAAGAAAAATGTTCTGAGAATAATTGCTGCGATTGCTGCCCATATAAGCGCATCAAGCCACTCGCGTGCCCAGTGCTTGGCTTTTACGTCAAACGCCTTCTCCTTTTCTGTTTTACTTTCCCAAAAGCGTGGTTTTTTGGTCAGGTCCTTTTTTCTGCTCAACGTTTTTCTTTGTGATTAATTAAAATTTGCCGGGCGGTTAATCATTTCATGACTGAACTCGCCATTCTTATACTCTACCCTGTACCACTGTTCACGTTCCGGTGAGAAGAAGAAGTCGGAAAAGTCAGCCAGTTCGCCGTACTCATTCATTAACTTTCGTGTCAGGGTACGCTTAACCTGTGGCATCATGTCAATGTACCGGCTGGCTCCAACATAAACCAATCCGTTTTCAAACGGGCCATCCAGATCCAAAATCATCAGTGGTATTTCACCGTCAATAATAAACCAATACTCGAATTGAATAGCCTTTCCCGGCCTGAAGTTATTGTTGATCAAATCTTTAATAGTCTGGGTAGGATCGCCATAGACAGCCTGTAATCTGGAACGCAGCTCTACAGTAGGCAGCCGGTCGATCGTAGTAGGGTTATATAAACCCTGTCCGGTCCAGTTGATGTTAGCAAATTTCTGTTCAAACTGAGCCCTTTCCGAGTAATCTACTTTGCGGATATCCGGATCATCAAACTGGCCATAGGCCGTTGTACTGATTGCAATTAAGCAAATTAAGAGAGCAAATTTTCTAATCATGGTAGTGGTTTTATCTTTCATCGTCATCCATTGATAATACGGCCAGAAACGCTTCCTGAGGGATTTCTACGGTTCCAACCTGTTTCATGCGTTTTTTTCCTTCCTTCTGTTTTTCAATCAGTTTTCGCTTTCGGGTAATATCACCGCCGTAACATTTTGCGGTAACATCTTTTCGAAGCGCCCGAATGGTATCACGGGCAATTACCCTGGAGCCGATTGCTGCCTGAACTGCTACTTCATACTGCTGCCGTGGAATTAGTTCCTTTAGCTTGGCACAAACTTTCCTGCCCTGTTCGTAGGCTTTATCCCGGTGAGTTATACTCGACAGAGCATCCACAGGTTCACCGTTCAACAGGATATCTAAACGTACCAAATCTCCCTTTCGGTATTCAAGTAATTCATAGTCGAGAGATGCATAGCCCCTGGTCCCGCTTTTCAGCTTGTCATAAAAATCAAAAACGACTTCAGCCATCGGCAATTCATAGGTAATCTCTACACGATTTCCCTGCATAAACACCTGATTTATATAGATCCCTCTTTTATCCTGGCACAATTTCATGATTGGCCCGATATAGGTGGCCGGCGTGATAATGCTCGCCTTTATATAGGGCTCCCAAACAGCTTCAATCTTGCCTGCATCGGGCATCTCACTCGGATTATCGACGGTTCGTTTACCGCGCTCTCCCTTGTAATCAACCTCAACTTCATACTGTACGTTGGGCACGGTGGTTATAATATCGATATTAAACTCACGGTCGAGGCGCTCCTGCACAATCTCCATGTGGAGCATTCCCAAAAATCCGGCCCTGAAACCAAAACCCAGAGCCTTCGATGTTTCAGGCTGATAGGAGAGTGACGCATCGTTCAATTGAAGCTTTTCCAGTGCAGCACGCAGGTCCTCAAACTCTTCCGAATTTGTGGGGAAAATACCGCTGAATACCATAGGCTTGGATTCCTGGTATCCGGGAATCGGTGTATCGGCCTTGTTTTTTTGATGGGTAATGGTATCCCCCACCCTTGCATCCTGCAGCGATTTCACACTGCCAATTACATATCCCACATCGCCGGCCTTGAGCTCCTGACAGGGCTCTTTTTTGAGTTTCAGATATCCAATCTCCTCGGCATCATACTCTTTTTCGGTAGCCATGAAAAAGATCGGATCTCCTTTCTTTAGTGTTCCCTGCATCACTCTCACATAAGCAATGGAACCGCGATAGGTATTGAATATGGAGTCAAAAATAAGAGCTTTCAACGGCTTTTCCGTTTCCGTTTTAGGCTCCGGAATTCTTTCCACAATCGCTTCGAGAAGTTCCTCAACTCCCGCGCCGGTCTTACCGGATACATGCAGGATCTCTTCATGCTTACAGCCGATCAGATCCACCACCTGCTGACTGATCTCTTCCGGTTCGGCTCCCGGCAGGTCAATTTTGTTGAGTACAGGAATAATTTCAAGACCCTGGTCAATGGCCTGATAGAGGTTAGAAATAGTCTGCGCCTCCACACCCTGGGCTGCATCCACAATAAGAAGCGCTCCCTCACACGCTTTTAATGCGCGCGACACCTCATAGGCAAAATCCACGTGGCCAGGCGTGTCGATCAAATTAAATATAAACTTCTCCTTATTCGGGCGGGTATATTCCATTCGGATCGCATGACTCTTAATCGTAATGCCCCGCTCCCTTTCGAGATCCATATCATCCAGAACCTGATTCTGCATATCTCTTTCACTGATGGTGCCTGTGCGTTCAAGGAGCCGATCAGCAAGTGTCGATTTACCGTGGTCAATGTGGGCTATAATGCAGAAATTGCGAATATTATTCATGCGAATGGGAAAAAATGCTAATCAAATTGTTTAGTGGGCTAAATTTTTAAAAAACTTCCTTTGAAGAGGTTCTTGTTAGTATGATTTTATCACTCCACCAAACTGTTACTCATTATTACGAAGGCTTCAAATATACAAAGTTGAAACGGTCATTGCATTTAAATGTTATTTGTATGTTTTTATAATGAATATTATTCAAACCTGTGAAAGCGGAGTATTCTCCTCCACCCCAAATCAATACAAAGCATATCAATCCATGAAAAGAAATGTTACTTATTTAGCGATTTTTATAATAGGACTGCTCTTACCTCTTCAGCTCTCAGCACAGGTAAAGTCCTTTGAAGAAGTGGTTGGCCACAAAATTGGTGAGCGAATTACTCAAAGCCATCAAATTCTTGATTACCTGAACTATCTTGATGAAGCATCCGATCGCGTGACGCTTCTTGAGATCGGCACCACGTTCGATCACCGCCTTCAGGTTGCTGCTATCCTCACCGCACCGGACAATCATGCCCGTTTAGATGAAATTCGGGAGAATGCACAAAAACTGAATGATCCGCGCCGAACAAGCCGTGCCGAGGCAGAACAGATCATCACCGCTCAGCCGGCCGTTCTCTATCTTGGCGGATCCATTCACGGGTTCGAGCTCTCAGGTACCGAAGGCGTCTTGATGATGCTCGAACACTATACGACCAACAATGACCCGGAAACACTCGAGCATCTTCGAAATACATTGATCATTGCCGATCCCGTTATCAATTCAGACGGGCGTGATGCCTTTGCACAGTTCAATCACCAGCATCAGGGCCGCCATGCTAATCCCGATTTAGCCGACTGGTCGAACGATTTTACGGGATGGGATGGCAGAAAATATCGAACCAGCCACTACTATTTTGATCTGAACCGTGACTGGTTTGCCCACACCCACCCCGAAACACGCAACCGTGCAGCCATTCTTCAGGAGTGGAGGCCGCAAGCCGGTGTGGATGCTCACGAAATGGGTTCGGAACGTGAATTTTATGTTGACCCTCCAACCGGCCCATTCTCTCCATTCTTCCCCGAATACACCACAAAATGGTTTGAGGAGTATGGACGCGCACACGCTGAAGCTTTCGACCGGGAGCATGTGGAGTACACCAAGCGAGAGATCTTTAACTTCTTCTACCCTGCCTACTTCACCTCCTACATGACCTACCAGGGCGCTGTTGGCATGCTCTATGAGCAGGGATCCTCCAGGGGCCTTGCTCTCGAGTTAAGTGACGGTACCGTACGAACGCTGGGGCAAGCTGCCTTCCAGCAATACACGGCCTTTCGCGCAATGATCGGCCTCTCTTCCGATAAACGAGAGGAGTTATTAACCGACTACTACCGGTCGAATGTAAACGCCATCGATCAGGGCAGCAGGGGTACCGTTCGCTACCTCATAAAACAGGAAGGAGACCCCCATCTTGTAGCCTATGTGGTAAATTTGCTTCAGCGAAGCGGAATTGAAGTGAGTGAACTCACATCTGATGCATCTCTCAGAAATGTTAAAAACCGCGAAGGCAATGAGGTAGGTTCACATACCTTCAGTGCCGGCAGCTATGTGATAGAAGCATCTCAGCCCCGTATGGCATTTATCCGAAAACTGCTTGAACCGCATATTCAGATACCCGAAGAGTTCCTTGCCGAGGCGCGCGAACGTGTGGATCGAGGTGAAAATCCACGATTCTACGACATCACCTCATGGTCGCTGCCCTTACTCTACAATCTGCAGGGCTTCAGTACATCCGATAGCCGCTCCATTTCTGCAGTGCGGATAACCGAACCTATTGGCAATCCCGGCGGCATGACCGATGAGATGGCCGAATACGCTTATCTTATCAATGGTAATCAGGCAGCGCTCCTGTCCACTATTATACCCCTCAGGGAAAAAGGGATACGGCTGCACATCATCTACAAGCCTACACAAATTAACGGCAAGCGATACAGTTCCGGAACCCTTGTGGTTCGTACAGATGGCAAGAGCGATACCGTGCACGAAGCTGTGAGTGAACTGGCAGAAAAGTTCGATCTCGAAGTGGATGCGGTTAACAGCGGGCGGGTTGATCCCGGATTCCCGCCGCTTGGCACCATTGAGGGGAATCGCGTGAAAAACCCTGAAATCGCGCTGCTGGCAAACTACCCGCTGGATGCCTATTCATTCGGCTGGGCATGGCACACACTCGACCGGGTTTATGAAATCCCGCACACCATCATCAATACCACTAATATCGCCTCCACTCCAATGGAGCGGTTTGATGTGCTGATCATTCCGGAAGTTCAAAGCAGCAGTGAAATGGAAAAACTGCTTGGTGAATCTGGAATAGAACGGATTCAGCGCTGGGTACGTGATGGCGGCACTTTGGTTACCATCGGATCGGCAAGCGAATTTGCAAGAACGAACATGGATCTCGGCACTCTTGATTCGTGGTACGACGACGAAGAGAATGAAAACGCTCAACGTCTTAGCGTGCCGGGGGCCTTTGTCAGAACTGAACTTGACAGCAACGAATGGATTGTGTCGGGGTACGACTATGATTTGCCGGTACTCATCAACTCAACCCGGCTCTATCGAGCTCCCGAGGGGCCTCCCTCACCTGCCCGGCGTACTGCTGTTAAAGTTGCATCCGATGGCGATGTACGAATTGCGGGGCATATGTGGGAAGAAAATATTGAACGGCTTCCGGGATCCATATTCCTCTATGAGCAGAGAATTGGATCTGGACGGCTTATCGCCTTTGCGGAGGATGTAAACTTCCGCGGTTACTGGCGGGGAGCCGACAGATTGTTCCTGAACGCCGTGATTTTAGGGCCAAGTGCGCCTTGATAGTGATGAGTATCGAGTAGCAAGTATTGAGTATCAAGTTCTCGATACTTGATACTTAATACTCTCTACAGCGTCGCCTCATAGAATCGAATCCCATCTTATACAGCATTACTTGCATGCAAACCCAACGCTGTCAGATCCAGTTGGTGCTGACAGGTTTCGAAGACATTTGATATGGAACTACTACATTTGTGTGGACACTACTTCCCAGAGGCTGTCACTCCAATTTCTCCATATCACCCGGAAGCAGATAAAGATCATCACTGAAGGGTACAAGATCCTGCGAGTCCATAATCATTTGATGATCATCCCACTTTTCAGCCAACCTGCTTGCAGCAAGCTGTCCACTTCCGGTTATTAACTCGAATGCCCTTGCCAAAAGGGGTTCACTTTCATCTCCAAGTTCCGGCATACTTCCCAAATAAGCAGAGCTGTATTCAATTATTCTGTTATTCGGTGAAGGGAAAAACCCATCGGGATAATCCTGATCCTCTACATTAAAAATTTTGAACACAATAGGCTGCATTGCTCGCAAGTGGTTCGGATTGGCTCCATTACTGCTGTTATAATTTGGAGGATTATCGTATACCGTAATTGAGCCTTCATCCTTGCCCCGGGTATCGTCGCCTATCAAGATCACCTCATCCAGATATGGCCGCAATCCATTCACAATTGTCTCGCTTGCCGATGCCGTGCGAAAACCGGTAAGAACATATAGTCTGCTCAGATTCAGCTGGTTCATCGCTATCACATCCGTGACCTCTCCATTTCCGTTATACAGCGGAACTTCATCAAAAATCGGAAAGGAAACATTCCTGTCAGACCTTTTCTGATTATAAATAAGTTTGGAAAAAACGTTGGTGTCATCCAGTCCGGAAATCATTCCTGCCAAAATTGCGCTGGTAATTAAAGCACCGCCTGAATTATAGCGCAGATCAAGCACCAGTTCATCAACATTCTCATTCAGTAATACTCCAAACGCATCATTCAGCTCCTCGTGGAAATTAAAGCGGAAAGCATTCAGCACGAGATAGCCTATCCTGACATTGTCCTTTTCAAAAACCAGTGGCGGGATAACAGGATTCTCCTGCAATACGACGGAAGTGATCGTATCAGTCTCCTCAATTTCCTGAAAATTATTATCCGGATCGGCCAGTGTAAGCACATAGCTTTCACTCTGCAAAAGTGAGGAGAAATTGTTCAAGGTAATGGTTGTTCCGTTAATCCGGGTAAAAACATCGCCCCGCTTAAGCCCTGCATCATCGGCAGGTGAATCAGGCACCACATACTGCACGTAACCAAAAACAGCATCTGAGTCCTGACTGATGCGAACCAACCCATATCGAAACCCAAACGATCTGGAAATACCCTGACGGGACTCCTGGAACTCTACATAATTTTCAATAAACCATGAGAAATCATCCTCTTGAGAGAAGATCAGATTGTTGAACAGAGACTGCTCGTTTTGAAATCCATTCAGGAATGAAAAGAAGGATTCTTCGTCGGTAAACCGGTTATCCGCCAGATCGGGAACACTGCTTTGCCAGAAATACCAGTGGTTTAAACCGTTCCACACAAACTGTTTCTCTTCTGAGGCTTCAGTAACCTGGTCAGAGCTTGTATCACAAGCATTTACAGAAAACAGGATGAGGAGCGCGTATAAATAATATCTTTTCATAAATTTTACCGTGTATTTAAGGCAGCCTGATTTTATAACTAAACCGGCGGTAAACTACGCTCTATTTATTATATGATTAACAGTAATAAATGCGTTCATTCAATAATAGTTCAAAATAAACGAACTGAAAAGCATTCCATTTTATAACTGTTTTATAACAAGTAACCGATGAAAACACTCTTTATTTTTTCACTTACCCTATTTTTATTCGCTAATGCTTGCTCATCCTCCGAAAAAGCAGCCTCTAATAACTCAATACAACTGACGGAAGCGTCCTATTACAACTGGACCGCCAGCATTCCCGGAGATGATGACAATATTGAGCGAGGCACGGATTTGGTATTAACCTTCTCAAACTGGCCTGAAATATTCAATCCGGAGGCTGTTATTTTTTATAATAAGAGATCATTCCCTGCAGAAATTGAACAAATTGAGGGGAACCGGGTGGTTATCAAAGCCAGAATTATGCATGAATCCACCGTTCTTGCCGAGGTTTCAGAAAGAGTAAATCTCTCAGACCGCCTCATCTATACAAATGAAGACGGTGATACCCTCTATTTGGAAATAGATGAGTGGGAAAGGATGTCCGACCGGTATCAATAACCATTTACTCGCAGGAAGACATGAGTCTGTACTCCTGCTCCTTTTCATGTTACGGGAGTACCCGCCCTTTAGTTTTTAAAGCCTATCAAGCGAGTTTAATCCTTGGTGGGACTCAACAACTCCACGTGAAATCTGAATTTCTCGCCCTCGATGGTCATCGTATCATAAATCTCACGAATCAGTTCAAATACGACATCTGTATCGCCTCTGATACTTGTTGAAAGGTAGTTTACATCCATCTCAACATCATGTTGAGCTACAAATTCAATAAGGTCCTGGACCTGTTCTTTGGGATGTTCATTGTAGAGTGGAATGTACGTGAGTTGAGCAATTGTCTTCATGTTATTGGACTTCAATTTTTTTTCGGTTCCGAAAAGCCGGAAACCACAGTTAGTTTGAAACATTATTTTATAACAAGGCTACAAAATAATCGGTTCGCGTACCAAGATACAAGAAATTACGAGATCAAAACATGAATCTGTTCAATTCCACTACACATTATCATTGATCTTTGCACTCTTGCTGAAACCATCAATCTGGAAGAAGCTAAGCTGTAACCCTCAAGATATTTTTTGACCCCCAAGCAAAGTCCGGCTGCCATTTGGAGCCGGGCTTTCTTTTTTGCTTTTCAAGCTCAACAAATGATCTGTGATTGCTTCGGAGAGTTCACGGTTCTCTATATTGCTTATCACTTTTATGGAATGATTTCGGACGTATCTGATGTTTATGATTTTCATTGGTTTTAAAAAACTGAAATTCATACCTTATTTACGTGTCAAAAAACATCACATATATTTCACTTCACCATTACTGCCATCACGGCAGCCACGGGCATATTGTACGATAAATCTCCCCTTACCTGCCCACTGTTATCTGACTCCCAACTACCATTCACCATTTTACTGATTTTTCTATGAGAACTCTCGATTCTACAACTTCTTTACGTATTGCCGTTCAAAAAGGCGGCCGTTTAACCGACAAAACCCTCAGTCTCCTTGAAGGCATTGGCTTACAATTTGATGATTACAAACGAAGCCTGCTTGTGAAATGCCGCAACTTTGATGTGGAGCTTCTGCTGATCCGTGACGACGATATCCCCGAATATGTGCAAGATGGCGTTTGCGATCTCGGTTTTGTTGGCGCAAACACAGTTGCCGAAGATGAAGCCGATGTAACCATCCTTCGCGGACTCGACTATGGCGTGTGCCGGCTTGCTATTGCCGTTCCGAAAAATGGCTCTATCAAAAAAGTTGAAGACTTTGCCGGCAAAAGAATTGCCACCAGTTACCCTGTTTTAACCCGCAAGTTTTTTAACTCGAAGGGAATTGAGGTAGATATTGTGACCCTGTCGGGTTCGGTCGAGATCGCCCCGCGTTTGGAGATTGCTGATGCCATTACCGATCTGGTCTCTACCGGTGGCACGCTAAAGGCAAACGGCCTGGTTGAAATCGATAAAATTTTTGATTCGGAAACTCAGCTGATTCAGACCAATAAACCGCTATCGGAAGGCAAAAAACATCTTATCGGTAAGATTCTTCAGCGTATAGAAGGGTATAAAAAAGCCGCAGAAAGCCGGTACATCATGATGAATGCTCCGCAAAGTGCTGTTGTGGAAATAAAGAAAATTATACCTTCACTAAAAAGCCCAACCGTGATGCCGCTTGCCGATAACGGCATGGTGGCTATCCATACCGTAATTCCACTCTCTACATTTTGGGATGTTATGGAAAAACTTAAAGAAGCCGGCGCCACAGGTATTGTGATGCTGCCAATTGAATCGATGATTGTTTAACAAAATAGTACGACAGTATTGAGTATCGGGTATTGAGATATTCTTGATACTCAAAACTTGATACGCGATACTCAACTATGAAAACCTACAACTACAAAACCCTTTCCCCCGAAGAGATCGAAGCCCTCTGCCGGCGCCCAAAGATGGACTTCGCCTCGGTTTTTGAGACCGTACAGCCTATATTGCATGATGTGCAAAAGCTCGGCGATGAGGCGATCAGGGCCTATACCATCAAATTTGACGGGGTTGACCCAAAACCTGTAATTATCAATCCTGCATCCGTTTCTGTTACGTTGAAGCCAAAGGTTCAGGAGGCGATCGACCGCGCCATGAGCAATATCTTCCGGTTTCACCGGGAACAGGGCACATCCAAAATTGACGTTGAAACCATGAATGGTGTACTCTGCAGCAGGGTGGCCAGGCCTATTGAGCGGGTAGGGCTCTATATTCCCGGCGGCACGGCCCCGCTTCCCTCCACTGCGATGATGCTTGGAGTGCCGGCTATGATTGCAGGGTGCAAAACCATTGTGATCGCCACTCCGCCTGACAAAAACGGGAATGTTCCTGATTCGATTCTCTACATCGCCCAAAAGATCGGTGCAACTGCCGTGGTTAAAGCAGGCGGTGCCCAGGCAATAGCCGGGATGGCATTTGGTACAAACACCATCCCAAAAGTGGATAAGATTTTCGGTCCCGGAAACCAGTTTGTTACCGCTGCCAAGATGATCCTGCAAAACAGTGAGGCTATGGTAGCTATAGATATGCCCGCAGGCCCGTCTGAAGTTCTGGTGATTGCTGATGAAAGCGCAGATCCTGATTTTGTGGCTGCTGATCTTTTATCACAGGCCGAACACGGATCAGACAGCCAGGTGGTTCTGGTTCTGACTGAGAATTCCGATCTCGATGCAATCAATGCAGCAACGGAAAAACAGCTGAATAAGCTGCCGAGAAAAGAGTTTGCTATAGGTGCTCTCGAGAATAGTTTTACGGTTGTGGTTAGTTCCACAAAAGAGGCGATGGAGTTTTCGAACAAATACGCACCCGAACACCTTATTATCAATACAGACGATGCGGATGAACTTGCAGAGATTGTAATCAATGCGGGATCTGTGTTTATAGGCCAGTGGACGGCAGAGAGTATGGGCGATTATGCCTCCGGCACCAATCATACACTGCCTACGTATGGATATGCAAGAATGTACAGCGGCGTCTCGCTCCACAGTTTTCAAAAATTCATTACCATGCAGAAAATATCGGAACAGGGGCTGAGAAACTTAGGCCCCACCGTTGAAACTCTGGCTGAAATTGAGGGCCTTTATGCTCATAAGAATGCGGTGAGTGTGAGGCTTAAGAAATTAAATGCAGGTGAAGACTGAGGCTGTCCAAAAAGTATATTTGCCTGCAGCTCAACTTAAATTTTTTAGTTTATCTTAAAAAGATGTAGCAGAAATTCTTCGTGTGGCTTCGTGACCTCGTGTCTTTCCCATAGGGATCCCTACGGGGCGTGGCAAAAACCTGCTTGTTTATTACCAC
>SL_8KL_010_SEDDRAFT_10001280_pt1 | contig 21766 bp, 20 predicted proteins | sample SodLakKL_010_SED_4_FD_11160 | JGI IMG/M metagenome (IMG submission 11160) | reverse complement strand
AATACATCATGATACTTTCGAAGGGAAGAAGTGGTGCACTTTGAAAGAAAGCGTTCGATTGCGTTTTGTCCATACGAATCGTTTGGATTCTTGGGAAGAAGGTTTGTACAAGGCAACGGCGGAGCTTTTGCAGCTGGATGTTTTAAGCAGCGCTTATCTCAAAGAAATCATCGAACAAGTCCATGCGTCAGGGCCCTATATGGCCATCACCCGCGATACGGTCTTTATGCATGCTCGTCCGCATGAAGGCGTCAAGCAACCGTTTGTCGCGTTTTTGTACACAGAAGAACCAATCGGATATTTCGGGCGCCAGATTAAGCATTATTTTGTGTTTGGGGCCAAAGACGACTCTACGCACCAAAAACTTCTCTCCCACGTCAGCCGTTTCGTCACGGCGATGAAGGAAGATCCGTCTTTGATCGACGAAGAGGCTTTTGTCAAATGGTTCAATCAAAAATTGGCGTCCGTTTGAGGACGCTATTTTTTTAAAAAGGCGTTTTCGGCAATGAGATGCCGGACGCTCAATACGCCCCGCCAAGAAAGGCGGGCTTTTTCATAGGCTTCTTCGTGCGTTCCCCATTCCCAAGTTATGTCGGCGAAACCCTTTTCTTGGATTTTGTTGGCGGTCAAGGCAAGTTCTTCCTTCAGAAGTTCTTTTAAGTCCTCATAACCCGGTGTGTTTTTGGAGACGATCAACGAAGAAGGCCGGGCGGTGTAATCGCTGAACCATTGGTTTTTGTCCCGTTCGACGGTTTTAAGAATCTGTCGTTTCAAAAGTTCGGCGAACGCTTCATCGGGATAGTCTTTGTGGGTGAGTTCGTAGAGTTCGGCGAAGCATCGCAGTTCGTGCATGTCTTCGGGTTTTGTCGTTTTGAAGGCTTTGATTGCATCCTCGCGGATTTTCAAGCCGCGTTTTTTAAGCGGCGCATCCTTGCTTGTGTATTTTAGGATGAACCCCGCAAGCGAAGCGGTCGGGTTGTATCCCCAAACTTCTTTGCCTTTTTCATAGCGCCACCAAGGCGCTCCTGGATAATCGTTCATAGAAGGAATGGTGGTTTGGTAAAAACCGTTTTTGTAGTAAGGGGTGTTCTCTAAGTACTCCAAGGTTTTTACAAGCATCGGGTGGTTGCTTTCAATGCCGGCGGCGTGCATGATGTTGAGTGCGCTCCAAGTGGAAATCGGTGCGCTCTCGGGAGTGTAAAAATCCGGCTCCAATCCTTTCGCAAAACCGCCGTCGCGGTTTTGGTAGCGTTTCAACTCGCTGAAGACATGCGCGTTATGCGTCCCTTCGATGTGGTAATCGAAAATGGCGCGTTCAAGGGATCTGCCATAGCGGGACAAATAAGACTTGATGAGGGTTTTGGTGTCGTTCATAGACTCTCCTTCAAACCAAGTTTTGTTTTTGAAACAAATAGACGCTTGTAAAAAGCAGTGCGGCAATCAGGCCTAATGTCACAGCGACGGGGGTGAAGGCGCTTAAAAAGCCGATGTCGCCACTAAGAATCTCAAAAGGGGTGTTCATCAAATGGTTCGGCAAGGCCGTAAAGATTCCGCCTTTGACCATCGAAAGAAGAGAAAACAGGAAAAAGATTCCTATGGTTGCAAGGAGGGGCTTTAGAAATTGTTTGGACAACACCGACGCCAAAAGGCCGACGTGCACGATGAACATGGTGAAAACGTACACGCTTAAAAGAGCGCCGAGAAAACGAAGGGGATGAAAGGCGTCGAAAAGGTAATAGGCGTAATACCCGAAAATGAGCCCTCCAAGCAATAGGGTCGCTAGGACGATCACACTCATGCTCAACGCTTTGGAAAACAGATAATGCGAACGTTTGATGGGCTTGGCGAAGAAGAACGTCGCATAGCCTTTATGACGGTCTTGGGTGAACATGGCTAGTGCAATGAAGACGACCACCAACAAGAAAATTTGCAGGATGTTGCTGAAATATTGTTCGTAGGCGGTGAAAACGGTCGGCGGCGGAAACTCGACATCGCCGATGCCTTCTTGTTCCATCGCCCAGCGGAGAAGTTCTTGCATGTAGCGGGCGGTGAGCACGCTCAGCGCGCTCAAAAACAAGGACAAAAGTCCGAGGATGATCCATTTCGAAGTTTTCTTGAAATACAAAAAGTCGCATTTAAGCAGAGTTTTCATGGAGCACCTCCACGAACACGTCTTCCAAAGAGGGGGTGACTTCCTGCATGGAGTGGATGAGGATGTCTTTTTGCAAAAGCGTATTGAGCACATGGTTTTGCGAGTGTTCTTCGTCTAAGACGAACGTGAGGCCTTGTTCGTCTATGGACACGTCTTTGACGCCGTCAATTTCTTTCAGCACTTCCTTTAGAGCGCTGTCCTCTAAGGATGTTGAAAGTCTGAAAGCTGCGATTTGACGGTTCTTGCGAAGACTTCGCATGTCCGTTTCAAGCAAAATTTCTCCTTGGTCGATGAGTCCGATGCGGTCGCAAATCTTTTCGGCGTCGTCGAGGATGTGGGTTGAATAAAAGACGGTCATGGTCGCTTTCAAGCGGCGCACTAGATTCAAGACTTCGCGCCTTCCCACAGGATCCAAGGCGCTTGTGGGCTCATCCATGACCAAAAGCACCGGTTCGCCAAGAAGCGCTTGCGCGATGGAAAGGCGTTGCTTCATTCCCCGGGAGAATCCTCCGACTTTACGGGTGACGCCTTGTAAATCGACGAATTGCAAGACTTCGTCGATTTTTTCTTGTTTGTTTGGAATGTCGAGAAAATCGGCGGCCAAACGCAAAATTTCTCGCGGGTCCAAATAGGGCGGAAAAGAAGGGACATCGGGAACGTAGCCGATTTTCTTCTTGTAGGCGGTGTTCGAAAAATCCACAACCTCTCCGTCAAAAACAATCTTGCCTTCGTCTTTTTGAAGGAAAGAAAGGAAGATGTTCAGGGTTGTCGTTTTTCCGGCGCCGTTTTTGCCGATGAATCCATAAATCTCGTTTTTGTTGACGCTTAAAGAAACGCCTTGAAGCGCTTGGACGTCTTTAAAGGCTTTTTTCAGTCCCTCAATCTTCACTAGAGACATATCCACGTCCTCCAAGCAAATAGACGACCCACCCGAAAGAAATCACCGCGACAATGATGGTCCAAGCGGTCTTTCCTAACAAGTTGGTGGCCCTCTCCGGTTTGTGGATGTCGACGATGGCGTAGATTCGGGCCGCTATTTCAATGACAAATAACGGAATCAAAATCGGCAGCAAATCAACGAATGTGGTCATATTGGTCCCTCGCTTCATATTTTATTGGATGCATCCATTATACGCCGATAAAGTCTTGCGCGTGCGTAATATTATTTGTAGCTATTTAGCAAGTCGACGTAGTGGTCTTTGTTTTTCTTTGTTTGCTCGATTTCTTCGTCTTTGAGTTCGCGGACGATTTTCATGGGGTTGCCCATGACGAGGGTTTTGCGCGGCACTATTTTGCCGGGAGCGACCAAAGTGCCGGCGGCCACAAGCGCGTCCTCTCCGATTTCCGCGCCGTTTAAAACGATGCTACCCATGCCGATCAACGCGCCTTTTTTGATTGTTGCCGCATGGATGATGGCGCTGTGGCCTACGGTGACGTCGGACCCGAGAATCGTGGGTTGGTTGGCGTCTGTGTGGAGGACGGCGTTGTCTTGAATGTTGGTGCGGTCGCCGACTTCGATTTTGTCCATATCGCCTCTCAGGGTTGCGTTAAACCATACGCCGACGTCTTCACCGAGTCGGACCTCGCCGATGACTTGCGCGCCTTCAAATATGTGCGCGCCTTTTTTCAATGTCGGTTTCTTGCCTTGATAGGAAATTGCGGGCATCGTTCACACATCCTTTTTTATGGTTTTGACGGTTTCTTTGTCCATATCGAGCAGGGTCCAAAGATAGCTAGCGGCCGCGGATTCGTAGGGGTGGAAATACTCCGGGTATTTTTCCAAGTCCTCATCGTCGCAGTCATAGAGTGTTTTTAAAGCGTTTCGTATGCCCATGTCCGAAAGGCTTAGCACATTCGGATCGCGCAGGCAGACGAAGAAAAACATCTCCACACTCCACCGGCCAATCCCTTTGAACGCACGCAGCGTTTTTTCGATGGTCTTTTTGTCGTGTTCTTTCAGCGCGTCGAAATCGATGTCGCTTTTTGCCAAGTTCAATATAGTCCGCGCTTTCATCCGGGAAAGCCCGACTTGACGCAAGTCCTCTTCGTTTAAGCGTTTGAAGCGCGCTTTTTCGACGGGCGAAAAAGCGTCGTCCAAACGGGCTTTGATGGAAGCCTTGGCGGTCTCTGAGATTTGTTGGCCAACGATGATGTCCACAAGGGCCGCAAAGGCGTTGTCGATCATGTACTCTCTTGGCGTTGGCGCTTGTTCGACAAGGCGTTTCATGCGTCCGTCTTTGTTTTTCAAAAACGTTTTCGCTTCGTCGGTGATTCTATAATGCACGCTATCACTCTCCGAGAATTATTATAGCATATTCGAACATGCTCTGACACTTGCTTTTTTTGTATGTTATAATGAGAAAGACGAATGCAACACGTTTGAAAAAGTGGTGATAGTATGAAGTTTTTGCATACGGCGGATCTGCATTTGAACATTACGCTCAAGCACGCGTCTTTTCAGAACGCCAAAGCGCATGAAAACCGCATCTACGAACTCCAACAATCCTTCCACCGCATCATCGATGCGGCCGAAGGGCAAAACGCGGATGCGCTGTTTTTGGCGGGGGATTTGTTTGACGACCCATACATGCCCCTCCAAGAGATGGAAAAAATCTTCCACAAACTCTCCGAGTTGGATTGCGAGGTGTTTTTGCTGATAGGCAATCATGACGTGTTCTTGCAAAACGCCTCCTATCAAAACCTTTTGAAAGGGAAGAACATCCATCTTTTTTCACAAAACGAATACAAAGTGGAAACGAAAGACGCGATTGTTTTCGGCCTGAACACTCGGGATTTCACCGAAGAGCGCTTGAAAAAAATCGCCCAAGAAGCGGAGTCCGAGAAGAACACCGTTTTGCTTTTGCATGGCGATGTCACCAACAAGCAAGACGACCATTATCTAACGGATATCAAAACTTTAGAAAGCCTTCCCTTCGATTACATCGCGCTCGGACACATCCACAAACACGCCTTTTTGCGTTCGCACATCGCCTACAGCGGAAACCCCGAGCCGCTCGATTTTTCCGAAACCGAAGAGAAAGGATACATCGAGGGAACGCTTGAGAACAAGCGTCTCGACGCACGCTTTGTGCCGATGCAAAAGCGCCGCTTCCGCTTGCGGGAAGTCACGCTTTCGGGCACCGAAACCTTCGTCGACATCGTCGAAGCCATCAAACGGGCGGTAAAAGAAGAAGAACGACGCAACGATTTCATCCGTGTGGTTGTCAAAGGCGAAATCGACCACACCGATGAATTGGATGTGAAAAAGCTGCAGGACCAATTGAGCGAAGACTTTTATTACATTGAAATCAAGGACGAGACCGTTCCATCCATCGATTTGAGCGCTTTGAAAGAAACCTATAGCGACTCCATCGTTTCACACTTGATCGAACAATACGAAAAGAACCCGAGCGAGAAAGGCTACGAAAGTTTAATGCTCGCTATTCGGGCGCTTTTATGGACAAAGGAGCGTGAAACATGAAACTGCTCTCGCTTAGGATGGACGGATTCGGGAAGTTTCGGGATGTGAACATAACCTTAAAGAAAGGTTTCAACGTGCTGTATGGACTCAACGAAAGCGGGAAATCCACCGTGCACGCCTTTATAGAGGGCATGTTTTACGGTTTTTTGGACCCAACGAAAAAACGGCGCGTGTACTTCGATGAACACGACCGCTACCGTCCGAGAGACAGCGCCCCCTACCAAGGCGCGCTCGTTTTTGAACAAGACGGGAAACGTTATCGCATCGAAAGGAATTTCGACAAAGACAAAGCCGATGTCCGACTTTATAACGACACCACAGGCAAAGACATCAGCGACACCCTCCCTTACGACAGCCGCCGCAAACAAATCGATATCGCGGCGTTTATCGACATGCCTTATAACCTTTACAAAAATTCTCTTTCCATCGCCGAACTCGGTTCAAGAACCGATGCGGACGCCGCGGACGACCTCTTTCGACGCCTGCAAAGCTTAAACGCCACAAAAACGGAAACCCTCTCGGTTTCCAAAGCCAAAGAATACCTTGAGGACTTGGAAAAAGAAATCGGTTCCTCCCGCGGCCAAAAACAGCCTTACCCGATAGCCTTAAAGCGCAAACAAGAACTTGAAAGTGAACGCGAAGAAACCATAAAGCATCATGAGGAAATCCTCAAAGCGCAAGCGGAACTAGACGAAAAAAAGGAATCGCTTGCGACTTTGGAAGCCGAAAAGGACGCCTTAACGAAAACCCTCGCCAAGCAGGAGAACACGAAAAAGCTGAATGTCCTAAGCGCAATCGAAGAAGAAAAAGACCGCGTGCAAACGCTGCTTGAACAAGACGCCGAAGAGAACATCGAAATCGACGTGCCCTTTCTTGAAAAGGCCAGAAAGGAAAAAGAATACGCAGGCAAGTGGGAGAGCGTCGCTTCGGATTATGACGCCTTCCGCGAAAACGCGGTCAACCTGCAAAGCATCCGCGAGAATTATCCCGATGAAAGCGACAGGCTCGACGACGATAAATACGAGACCATCCGCCAAGACCACGAACGCTATAAAGAAGCGAACAAGACAAGGCAAACGCAAACCGCGTCGCTTGAAACCGAGCGCGACCGGCTCGCGAAAGTCTTAGAAGCCGACAAAGACGCCTTCAAGCGCAACCATAACCTTATGCTCGCTTCCATGGTCCTTTTGGCGGCCTTGCCGGCTTCGATCGTTTTCGCGGTATTTGGCTTCTTCGTAGTTTTTGTGATTTGTCTTGCTTTGACCCTTTTAGGTTTTGCCGGTACAATCGCCTTTTTTCTACTTAGAAAAACTTCGTCTGGAAAAATCGCCCAAAGTCAGAGCGCGCTGCACGAACAAGAAAAGGCCATAGAAGAAGAACAATCCAAGATTGAAAACGCGGAGCGTGAAATCGATGCGCTTATGAAACATTACGAGGCCGACGACGAAGAAGCGCTTCAAGCCATGTTTTATTCGTCGGAACAAAAAGTTAAGAACCACCAAAAAGCCCTCCAATACGACGAAAGAATGCAAGAACACGAATCAAGGATGGATGAAATTCTTAAGAAGCACCGTCCCTTGCTTCGCCGTTTCAAGCTCAAAGGCGAAGCGGGCCTTAAGACCCTAAAAGCGATCCGTGAACCCATCCGCGAGATTGAACGCTTGCTGCAAGGACGGACGTACGAGGAATTTACAGCCGATATCGACAAAGGCGAAAAGGTCTCGCTAGAAGATTATGAGGACAACCTTGAAGCTTTGAAAGAGTTGGAACAATCCCTTCAGACCCAGCAACGGAAGATTGTCGAAAATGAAACCGCGCTTGCCCATAAAAAAGCGCAATCCCGTCCGCTATCGACCATCGATTACGAACTTGAAAAAACCGCGGAACGTATTGAAGAGATGGAAGAGAAAAAAGCGGCCATCAACGACGCGAAGAAACTGCTTTATGAAGCTAGCGAAGCGATCGAAGAGACGTTTTCACCGGTGTTGCGCGAAAACATCGAAAGCTTCTTGCCCGATTTGACCGGAAAACAATACGAAGACATCCGCGTGCGCAAAGATTTGACCTTCCGGGCCGAACACCCTCTCACCAAACGCTTCGAAACGTCGTCGTTTTTCTCAAAAGGGACGCTCGACCAAATGTATCTCGCCATCCGTTTGGGCGTGTTGAAGACGTTGGGCAAAGAAGAGTATCCGCTCTTTTTGGACGACGCGTTCGTCAATTTCGACGACGAACGTCTAAAAAGCGCCCTTGCGCTCTTTGACAAACTGAAAAAGAACCACCAGATCGTTCTTTTCACTTGCCATAAGCGCGAAGAAGACACCCTTCGCGATTTTGACCTCTCTTTTCACCACCAGGTGCTTTGTTAAGCGTTTTTCTTGAAAAAAGCCCCCGTTTTCACTACACTGTAACGTTAGGAGGCATGATTATGAAAGCGGATTTGCATACGCACACCATCGAATCGGACGGCGTCTTAACCCGCGAGGCGCTGTTTCAAAAAGCGAAAGAAAAAGGCCTCGATTACCTAGCCATCACCGATCACGACGTTTGCCGGCATGTTGAAAAGAACCGTCGCTTGGGCGAAAAATACGGCGTCAAATACATTCCCGGAATTGAACTTTCGACATTGTATCAAGACAAAAGCGTGCACATTCTAGGCTATTTTCGCGACGAAAGCTACCGCGCGGAAGCGATGGAAGAATATTACGTCATGATACGCGAAGGCCGCGAAAACCGCGCCAAAAAGTTCATCGAAAATCTTAAGGAGCACTTTGGCATCGTCATTACCTACGAAGAGGTTTTCAAACAATCCGACGGCATCATCGCCCGTCCGCACATCGCCCGGGCCATCATCGCCAAATACCCCGAATACACCCACGACGATGTGTTCGACAAGTTCTTAGGCAACGATTCGCCAGCGTACGTGCCGAGCACCGAACTTTCGGTCCAAGAAGGGCTCAAACTGCTCAAGGACCATAACGCTTTGGCCGTGCTCGCCCACCCCGTGCTTTTAAACGACGAAATCCACGACGCAATCTTAGAATACCCTTTTGACGGCATCGAGGCGAAATACCCCATGAACACTCCCCGCGACACCGCCCTTTATACCGCCCTTGCCAAATCCCGCAATCTCTTGATTACGGCGGGAAGCGACTACCACGGGCACGCCAACGACGCTTCGCACGGAGAACTCGGTTCCACAACCATCAAAGACGAATCTCTTGAGCGTTTCCTTGAAGCGCTCAAACCCTATACGCCATAAAAAAAACGACCGCTCCGGTCGTTTTTCATATCAACATTACAAGCAAGCCCATAATGAGCACCGCGATGAGGTTGGTCAGGAAGTTGACCAAATCGTTATCCAACCAAGCGAAGCCGGAATGAATCTCCGTCGTTTCGCTTTTTTCTTCGGTGATCGTGTTGTCCTTCTCGTCGATGTATTTGACTTGCACGGTGCCAAGGGCGCTGTCGATCAATGTGCCCAAAAAACCGATTCCAAACACGGCCGCTCCGTAGAAGACGTTTTGCAAGACGGCCAGGGCGATGAGTCCGTAAAATAGGGCGCCGAGCAATCCGGCGAGAAGCCCCTTTACGCTTATAGCCCCGCTTAAGCCTTTGGGCATCGGCGTTCTTTTGAACACGTGGAACGGTTCGTTGCGGCTGGTTTTGCCGATTTCGCTGCTGAAGGTGTCGACGGCGCTAACGGCAACGCTGCCCATGAAAAGCGCATAGTAGGCATCAAGGCCGTGGACGCTATGAAGAAAAATCAAAACGGTCGCCAAAAAGCCGTTGGCAAGGACTTGTTTGTAGGTGCGTCTCGTTTTCGTATCCTTTTTGTAATAAAGGCCGATGCCGAAACTCACCAAGAAGAAACTGATGAAAATCAAAAAGGCGATAAGACCGCCGAAACCGAACACAAGCGTCCCAAGGGCCACGGCCGTAAAGGCGCCGCTTGAAGAGAGGGCCTCTTTGTAATAGGCGTAGACGCTGATCAAGGTTGAAAGGATATAGCCGATAAGAAAAGGGGTCATAAAATCATCACCACGCTAAAAAACAAGAAGAGCGGCACGCTTAGATTGTCAAACCCGCTTGGCGTGAATAGCTCGACCAAGGTTCCAATCGCTACGACGATTAGAAGGTACGCGTACGCTTCTTGGATGAGGGCGAAGGCAAGCACAAGCAGTGTCAAAAACATCGTACACGTGCCGAAAAACGTTTTGGCCTGATAGATTTTGCGCCGGCCGTAACGTTTGCCGATCGCCCCGGCCAAACCATCCCCCCAGCCCATCGCCAAGATGGCGAAGGCGCCGACGGCGTAAAGTTCGTAGGTGAACGCGAAATAGGTGACGATGGTCAAACTGATGGCGTAATAGACCGTGCCAAGGTTTTCCGGGGTTTTCTCGTCCCTTTCCATGGCGCTTACAAGATTGAAGCGAAAAGAGAGGTAGTTCAGCACGATGAACGATGCCGGAACCACGCTCGCAAGCCATGCGTTGTCAAAGAGGACAATCGCCAGCAAAAACCAGTGCGCAACGGCGATATGGATAAATTTGCGGGTGCCTTCGCTTCCTAGCAAATTCGTTTTTTCAATCAGTTGGGCCAACCCCAAAATCGCGCCGACAAACGCATAAGAAACAACGAGACCTATCATTCGAGAAGGCCTCGTTTTTTAAGATCGCGCCGGAGTTTTTTGAGCATGAAATATTTTCTGATCTTGCCGACGTAATGTCGCTTGGTGATGTTGGTGTATCCGTCTTTGCGGATTTCATCGAGGATGCCTTCGTAAAATTTTGCGGCGGCGTATGTGGGGTAGATTGCGTCTTTGTCGAAGAGCTCCAAATTGTCGTAGAAAATTTTGTATTTTTCTTTGGCGATGTCGATGTAGTTTTCCACTAGGCTTTTGTATTCCGGGGTGACGGTACCCGTTCTCAAAGTCTTGATGTTGACTTGGAATTGTTCTAAGATTTCGTCTGGGAAATAAATGCGGCGGTCTTGGAGGTCGTCGCGAACGTCGCGCAGGATGTTGGTGATTTGCATGGCTTTCCCTAGTTCGACGCCGACATCCTTGAGTTTTTTGGAATTCTTTTTGTACGATTCGCTCGCAAGCACCGGAAGAAGCATCAATCCGACGCTTCCCGCCGCCTTATAACAATACTCGTCAAAATCCTTTTCGGTCTTGATCGGTTTGTCGTTGTAATCGTCTTTCATGCCCTCTAAGAGGTCCAAATAAGCGCGGACGTCGCTCGGGTAGCGCATAATGGTTTCATAGAGCGCTTGAAAAAGAGGTTCGTCGGGGACGTCGCCGTCGAATGTCTTTTGGATTTTGGTTTCAAGTTCTTTGATGGTTTCGATGTCGTTGTGGACATCGACCGCATCATCGGCCTTGCGGCAAAACGCGTAAATGGAAAAGACGGCGTTCCGTCTTTTTTCTTCAAGCATCCCAAACGCCTTGGAAAAAGTGGCGCTGGATTCTTCAATGATTTCTCGGCAATACTCGTATTTATCCATATTCAACCCTCGCTTTATAAGCTTATTTCATTATACCCAATTCTTGCGTGTTTGTAAATTGAGCAACACACGGAAAAGCTGTGAAACGCTACCTATTAAGCCTGTGAATTTTTCACGCGCATCCAAAGAAAACTCCGAAAACACGCCCGCGTTTGCGGTGCGTTTTCGGAGTATGCGTTTTAATCGAGAATCGTGATGTCGTCTCGGTGCGAGAGCACGAAGGCGAGTTCGCCTTCGACTTCGCTTAAGTTCATCCGAATGTCGATGCGCATGCCTTCTTCGAAATTGTCGGCATTGACGCGGTGCGCCCTAGGCATGAGGGAATGCTGGGTGTCGTTTAACAGAGGGGGTTCGTAGAGTTGATAAACGCGCATCGTATCGCCGGATTCGTCTTCTAAGGTCATAGAAAGGATGTCGCCGGCAAGCGTTTCGATCTCCGTAATCAGCAAGTCCTCATACGCATAGGGAAGGCCGGTCTTTTCAAACGTCAAATCGGAAAACGGGGTGGTGTGAACGGTGTATTCGGCGTCTAAGTTGTCGACATTAGGCGTGATGGTCGCTCCGCCAAAATTCGTCAAAAACAGCCCGTCGAAGGGTTTTCCGTCGTGATAGACCTGGGCGTTTTCGATGCGGACTTCGTAGCCGATTTCAAGGCGTTCCGTCGCCGCGTACCCTATGTAGAAGAAAATGCCGTATTCTCCGTCTAAGGATTGGATGAAGGCGTGCTGTCCGACTTTGGCGGCGACGACGCCCTCAAGGTTGATTGAAGCTTGGCGGTAGTCTTCGGGGTTTTGGACAATGTTTTCGATGGTGGTTTCAACCGGGGCGTCGTAGTTGAAATCAGGGTCTTCTTGCGTGTGGATGCCCAATCCCGTAAGATTGGCCTTGTCGTGGGCAAGACGCATGTCAAAACCGTATTTGAGCTCTCCGGCGCCAACGCCCGGAGAGTAGGCGAGTTCGATCAGTTCAAGATTCAAAAGCCTTCCATCGGCCCAGACGTAGGCGAGTTCGCGGCGATAAGTTCCGCGGTCGCCGGCGGCTTCGTCGCGTTCTAAGACGATGGTGTCGGCGTTTTCTTTCAGTTCACAGGCGTAGCGGCTCGCGGCGACGCCCCAAGGTTCGTAAAGATGACCGCTTTCAGGCGTGTCGAGGCCTAGGTAACGGACGCGGAAATCTTGTTCGCCGTCTGTGAAATCGGCGGTGTCGCCGTCCCGGCAGGCGAGCAGTTCGACTTCGCCGATGCCGTCTTCAAAGAAGCTTTTTCCTTCGTAGTCGGGGATGCTTAATTCATCGGTCAAAACGGTGTTGAGTTCGCCGTCGTCTTCGATGAAACGGGCGTATAGCGTAATGCTTTCTTCAACGACGCTTCGGTAGTCGAAGCGTTCTTCAAAATCTTCGTCTAAGTGCCAACCGAGGAAGAAATATCCGTCTTTTTCCGGGCGAGGCAGGGAAGAAAGGGCGCCGGCTTCTTCTAGTTCTATGGTTTCATAGGTTTCACCGTCTACTTTGAAGGCGACTTCAATGCCGCTTTTACAAGCGGTGAGTGTGAAAACAATCAAAAGCATAATGAGGGGCAAAAACAGTTTTTTCATGGTTGGTCCTCCATAATCGCGTAGTTTTATCTCACGCGAATTTTACCACAAAACCGCAAAAATCGAAAGCGAAAGTATAGCGTATGGGATGAAACATTTCCCCCGTTATGGGTTATAATGAAAATGAAGCGGAGGTGGTCCCATTGAAAAAAGGTCTTGTGATTTTCATGGTGGCGTTGCTTGCGACGTTGCTTGTTGGATGCGACATGATTTCGGACTCCTATGAAACATCCGGCGAAGCGGCGTTTCAGGAAAGAATCCTAGAAAGCCGCGACGTGCTTCGGCAATCGAATGTCGGCGTTGAGATGAACGTCACGCCCGCGGAACCGACAAACGGCGGATTCACGACGGTCTCGCAAGGAAGCGGGGTCATCGTTGACGAACGCGACGGCATGTATTATGTGCTCACCAATTTCCATGTGGTCGATTCGGGGGACGCCGATGGACGGTCTTTTTCCGTGCTTCCCCTCGCTAACGAAGGCGAACGGATCATTGCGGAGAAAATGGCGACATGCGAAGCAAGAGATTTGGCGCTTCTTCGTTTTGAAACGGAGGAAACTTTCCTTCCAATCGACATGGAAACCCGCAAAGACGACGATTTGCGTGTTGGCGAATTTTTGCTTGCGGCGGGGAATCCGAGCGCGGTAGACGGCATTGTGACGTTTGGCGAATATAAGGGCGAGACTGAAATATCGCACGTGGAGTTTCCCGTTTTGGCGCATAACGCGCTCATTTATTCGGGAAGCAGTGGCGGCGCTTTGAGCGACCTTGACGGAAACTTGGTCGGCATCAACACTTGGAGTTCTTCATCCGGCGCGGAACCACTCAACATGGCCGTGCCTCTTGATGAAATTCACGCATTTTTGGACGCATTTTGGTCGGAGAATGAATGAACGAGTGGTTTTTGTGTTACAATATGAGACACGATATGCGAGGTGTGGGCCATGTCCAAAATACTATTGAGCGCCTTCGAACCGTTTGATAAAGACTCTGAAAACGCGTCGAAAGTCGTCCTTGAAGCACTCCCCAATCAACTTGATGGGGCGCAGCTTGTCAAAGTCGTTTTGCCGGTGGTTTTCCGCCATGCGTTCGACCAACTTAAGCCCCTCATCGAAAAGCACGACCCCGATTACATCGTCATGATGGGCGAGGCGAAAGGGGCGACGCGGATTTCGCTCGAACAAATCGCCATCAACATCATGGATGCGAAGACGAAGGACAACCACGGCAACCGCATGCAAGGAGAAACCATCGTCGAGGGCGGCCCCGACGGCTTGTTCACGAATCTTCCCATAGCGGAATTGAAGCAAGCGCTCCTCGATCAAAACATTCCCGTTGAGCGGTCCTATTCGGCAGGGACGTTTGTGTGCAACGCGCTTTTTTACCAAACCCTTTATCACGTAAAATCCCTAAACAAAACCACGGGCGTCGGTTTTGTGCACGTTCCGGCCGTTCCTTCGCAGGCATCGCGTTACAGGGCGCTGCCTTCGATGGAAAAAGGCTTGCTTGCCGAAGCGATGCTTGTGTATTTTGATAAGCTTTTAAGCGTTCCTCTCGAAAAACGAGGATAAACATGCCGCCGGAATAGGCGGCTTCATCATGACGCATTGGAGTTTTTTGTATGAAAAAATGGATTGTTGCAGTAAGTTTTGCGCTTCTTATGACTTTATCCGCTTGCGGATCGTTCGAACGCGACGACGAACGAATCCAGATCGATTTGACGAGCGAATTGGAAGAAGCGGAACTAAGCGTTTCCCCTGAGCGAAGCGTTGAAAAAGGCACCGAAGTGACCATTACCGCCTCTGAAGTCGATGGGTATACATTTAAGCATTGGCACGACGGCGAAGAGGTTTTAAGCGAAGAGAACCCGTATACGTTCACCCCCGAGGCTTCTATGACCATTGCCGCCGTCTACGATGAAGACGATCCGGATACCGAAGTCTTCAGCGTGACGCTTACCTCTACAATCGATGAAGCGGAACTCACCCTCACCCCTTCGGACGTTGTCGAACCTGGCACGGAAGTGAATATCACCGCTTCTGAGGTGGACGGTTGGCAATTTTTGCACTGGGAACAAGACGGAGACATCGTAAGCGAAGAGCGAAACTACTCTTTCTTTGTTGAGGCCGATACCGAGATGCACGCCGTTTACGAAGAACTCACCGACGACATGTTAAGTTTGACCGTTTCTTCAAACATCGACGAAGGCAGTTTCAGCGTGACGCCTAAACGCGATTTCTACGCCACCGATGCGAACGTTTCGCTTTTGGCCGAAGACGTTTCGGGGTATCGCTTCGAATATTGGCGCGATGTCGATTTGGACCTTCCTGTCACGCAAAACAAGACCTACGCGATGACGATGCATCGCGACCGCAACATCGAAGCGGTCTATATCGAAGAAGACCTTTACGAGTTTTACCTCACCTCAAACGCCGAAGGCGCGACGCTTGAACGGACTGTCGATGGGCCCTATGAATCGGGTGAAACCATCACGCTTTCGACCTCGGCGGATGAGCCTTACCGCTTTGCCTATTGGTACGATTATTACCGCGAAACCGTGTTGAGCGAAAAAGAAAGCTTTGAAATCGAAGCGGACCGTTCGCGCCATATCGTCGCCGTGTATGAAAAGGTCGGCGACGCCGCGATTGAGTATGAGACCGGGTTTGAAGATACGGACAAAACTTCTTACGCTAGAGGCACCCTCATCACCGCGGGCGAACCCTGGATTTTTGACGACGCTTTGGTCGGCAACCTTGATGGCGACTTGAAGGTGAACAATTGGAGCGTGCGCATTCAAGACGGGTATATTGAGACGGATTTCGCCGTGCCTTTTGTGGAAGAGATTTCCTTCCTTTACGGAACGTATGGAAGCGATGGGGATAGCGACATCACCGTCGAAGTTTCTCCCGATCAGGAAAGCTGGTACGCCTTTGAAGAAACCCTCTCGACGACCGATTCGCTGCAAGAAGCGACCTTCACCCTTGGCGAAGCGTTTTATGAGAACCACGACATGCCGTTTTCGTCTTCGCTTCATGTGCGCATCGGCGCGCCCGGAGGCAACCGGGTGAACGTCGACGAATTTGAAATCGTCTCAAGAGCCATCACCATTCCCGAACTTCCTCAAGACGCGCTCGTTGGCGACGTGATGTTCCCAGACAACAGCGAACGGCTTGAACTGACGCTTTCTGAGAATCTCGGGTATTATTATTCTTATGGCGACACATGGGAAAACCATGGGTGCGAGGCTTTTGACACCGTAAGCGAAGAAATGGTGGACTGCATGGTCTACGGCGAAGTCGACACGGAGCGTTTGGGCGAATACGAGCTGACCTATTACGCCATTGACGCAGAAGGCTTTTATAGATCCGAGACGGTCACGAAAGTCGTGTTGCGCGACGCGACGCTGTTGGATTACGATTACAGCGACGACTTCGGCGGTTACTACGAAGGCATCGGCGGCCTCTATGGCGACGACCTTGCCGAAGCCCTGCATGAGATTTTGCGTGACACCGTGAGCTACAACAGCTACGGCGATGCACGCTACATCCTTCAAGAAACAGACCAAGACCCTGAAAACCCGGACAACGTCATTCTCATCTACACCCGCGATTCGGTTCCGGGCGAATGGGACCAAGGCCAAACCTGGAACCGCGAGCACGTCTGGCCGAGCCGCCGCTTTCCCGGGGACCGCGAAAGCAACCTCGGCAGCGACCTTCACAACCTGACGCCCGCCGACCCCGGCGAAAACAGCTCCCGGGGTTATAAGTATTTCACCGACGAAACCACCGCGCAAACCTATGCACCGCCAAACGAAGCGAAAGGGTTCGTGGCAAGGATGATGTTCTATATGGACGTCATGTACGAAGAACTCTCGCTCGTAAGCGGCTATGCAGACGCAGACAACTACGAAATGGGCGATATGGATTATCTTATGCCATGGCATTTCGCCTACGCCGCCGACGACTTTGAAGAAAACCGCAACGAAATCATCTCCCAAGAACAAGGAAACCGCAACCCTTTCATCGATTACCCGCATTTGGTCGAACTGCTTTATTACGACCACGACGCCCTGCCGCTTGACGATTGAAACAAAGCGTACGAAAAAGTTTATACGACAAAAACTTGATTTAGCGCCGGATTATGTTAGGATAATGGTGGGATTGTATCTCCAATTGTTTGATATTTTTTAAGGAGTTGAGCAGAATGAAAAAGATTATGATTGCTTTTGTGCTCAGTCTCACCCTTTTCATCGTCGCTTGCGGCAATGGAAACGGGGAAACCGAGAACGGCATGGCCGTCATTTCCATTTCAACCACGGCAGGAAGCGTTGAGGACATCACCGTTGAACCGTCAACGGAAGTGGAACCCGGCACACAAGTCACCGTCGAAGCGCCCGAAGTTGACAATTATTCGTTTGAAGGCTGGATGGACGAAGACGGCAGCTTGGTAAGCGCGCAAAACCCTTATGTGTTCACCGCCTATGAAAACGTCACCCTTGTGGCGTCTTACGATTCCGACCATGGCGGAACCCCAGGACTTGAGTAAGCGTACGAACATAATCGTTAAAGAGCGGCACACGCCGCTCTTTTTTTGCAATTTGCATGAAGAGGGTTCATTTTTTACAGCGCTATTTTAAATTAACGTGGTATTATTAACATATAAAAGGGAGCTCTGGCTCTTGGGCAAAGGGAGATAGTGATGAAAAAGTATGTGGTGTTTTTGGTTTTGGCATTGGCCTTGACACTAAGCGCATGCCGCGAACCCGTTGAAGACAACGGCATGTACACGGTTTTGGCAACTTCACCGCTAGTGGGAGGCGATTTGGATTTTGATTATTTTCCGGGCTCGGAATCGGAACCGGGCGGACAAATTACGATCACCGCTCCGGAAATTGAAGGGCACACTTTTTCCGAATGGCGTTACAGCGGAGAAGAAACCACACTAAGCACCGACAATCCGTTTACCATCACCGTGTATGAGCACAACATCTATTTGGTCGCAATCTACGTCGAGGATGCCCCTGACAATGGCAATAACGCAAATAACGGCGATTCCCCGGATTAGAGAGTAAGCGTACGAACATAACCGTCTAAGAGCGGCGCACGCCGCTCTTTTTTTGTAGTTTGGGTTTTAGGTCGAAAATGTGAGCCTCAATTCACAAAAAATGTGGTATGATTTATGTAAGAAAACGAGGCGATTGCCTCTGATGATAGGAGAGAAATATGAAGAAAATTGTTTTGTTTTTTGTGTTGTCTTTGGCGTTGATGTTGGCGGCATGCGCTGAAAGAACGGATGACGAAGAAACGTTTACGGTAAGCGTTGATGCGACCCAAGCCGACAGCGAGTTCTTTGACGTTGCACCTTCTCCGAATTATTCCATCGAACCTTCTGGCGAAGTAACGGCCGGCACAGAGGTTACCATTACGGCACCGACAGTGGAAGGCTACACGTTCACCGAGTGGCGACTGTCAACGGAAGGCACTCCTTGGAGCACCGAAAATCCCTATACGTTTACCGTCAATGAAGACATCGCGCTGGTTGCGGTTTATACCGCCGATGCAACGAACGGCGACAATGGCGATAACGGTGACAACGGAGACAACGACAATGACGTAGACAACGGCGACAACGACAACGACGTAGACAACGGCGATAACGGAAACGATGTCGACTTGGTTTCGGTATCCGATGTTTGGCTCGCCGGTCATTCACACGAAACAGAAATTGAACTTCAAGGAATTGTAGCCGCTTATACAGACCGCGGATTCATACTTCAAGATGTGGCAACGACGCATATGGTTTCCGTATGGGACGACGCTTTCAATCCCTCGGTAGGCGACTTGGTTGAGTTGAGCGGAGAATGGCAAATCAACTGGGGCATTGCCCAGATTCGCGACTTGACGGACTTGTCGGTTCTTGACTCCGACCAAACCGTGAACTTGGATACTTCGAACGCCGTTGACATCAATTGGGAAGACTACGACAATGGAAACTATTTCAACGGACAATTGATTAAGTTTGACGGCTATTGGGCTCGCACGGCGGGTACGGCAGACACGAACTATTTGAGAATCGCTCACATTTCCGATGGCTTGGCCAACGAAATTTATGACGGGTATTATTTAGGCTTCCAGCTTGGCGCAAACAACCCCAACATCACCGGCGGATTGCCCGATTACTTTACGGGGACCGCAACCGAGTATCCCGATGGCGTATTGTATGCATTCCTCTATGATTCTTCACCTTCTTATCAAAAACTTGTTTTTATTCACGACGACCACCTAGACACCGGTTCATAGTTTGCCACAAGAGTTCGAAGCATTCCATGCGTCATGCCTCTTTCGTGATGCATGCAAAACAGGATTCAACACTTGAAAATTTTCAAGCCTTTGAGAGTGGCGAAACGCCACTCTCTTATTTTGGATTTATCGACAGATTGTGATTTTTCCCTAAAAAACGCATAATTGTGATATGATAAGGGAGAAATTGACACGCATTGTTTCAAAGAAATCGTTCAGGCCGCATTTTGTCGAACGCGCTTTTCGACCTTTAATCAATCGTTTTCACAATATAGACATTGCGTGCTTTAGAGAATAGACATAGGGTGATAATATGAAGAAACTGATGATTTTCGCAACATTGATGCTCTTACTATTCAGCGCTTCGGCATGCGACCGATTCCGCGAATTGAATCCGGGCCCTACCATGCATACCATCACGGTAAACGCGAACATTGATTTTGAATACACTCTTTCGCCTGGTGGCGAAGTGGCCGATGGTGAAGAAGCCACGTTAACGTTGGACAGCCATGAAGATGGGTACGAGTTTGTCCACTGGTATGAAAACACCGCCGAAACCGTACTTAGTGGAGACCTTTCGACCACGTTCACCGTTGAACGAAGCATGGCCATAGAAGCCGTGTTTAGAGTGGCGGACGACAACGACAACGATAACAACGACAATGGCGACAACGATAACGGCGACAATGGCAACGACGACAACGGCAATGGCCAAGCCCCCCTTGAGACGCTTACCATACATTATATCGATGTGGGCCAGGCGGATGCGACGTTTATCGAAGGCCCCAATTACAATATCCTAATCGACGCAGGCCGTACCTTTTGGAGCTCTCAAAACAACACCATTCCCTATTTAGAGAATTTGGGAATCGAACGGATCGACCTAGTGATTGGCACCCATCCGCATATGGACCATATCGGAGACATCGACGTGGTGTTGGACACCTTTGAGGTCGGATTGGTTTGGAAAAGCGGGTACGTTCACGACACCGCAACGTATACCCGTGTACGTACCGCCATCGACAACGCGGTGGACGCCGGTGAAATAGAATACGACGAGCCGCGCTTCGGCGATGCGTTGACGCTTGGGCAAAAGGAGCTGAAAGTCTTGAACCCCGCGCCCGATTTTGGCGGCATTCACGACGCTTCCATCAGTCTGATTCTTTCCTATGGCGATGTGCGCTTCATGTTCACCGGCGACGCGGAAGGGCCAACGGAAAGCGCGATGATCGAGCGCGCCAACGACAAAGGCTGGTCGCTTGATGTCGACCTTTACCAGGCCGGGCATCATGGTTCGAGTACGTCATCGTCAATGCCCTTCATGGAAGCGATGAGTCCTTCGACGACCATTTATTCGGCCGGCTCGGGGAACTCTTACGGGCATCCGCACCAGGAATTCATAAACAACGTCGCCGCGGTGAACTCCGCCCTTTACGGTACGGATGTCAACGGCAACATCGTCGTCACTTCCGATGGCATCGCGTATGAAGTGAGCGTTGAACGCGGCGAAGCCATTTTGGTCGGTGCGCCTTTAATGAACCCTTACGACCATGAAGTTGCGATTGTTTTCATAGAACAAGACAAACGTTTTGCGTTTGCATGATAAGCAATCCATTTTCCGGATGAAAGAAACAACCAAACGATAAGATAGCGCTTGTTTGTCGATGACCGTCAAACAAGTGCTTTTTCATACGATACGCTGAGTTGTGCCACCATATGTGCATATAGATGCAAGAGACTGCATTGAGTAAGTAGTGAGGGAATAATCGTTCAAGTTTGAAATTTGCACGTTAGTAGAAACCGTCACGTTGTGATTGCAACGTATTACTTTTTATGCTTGTTGGAAGATAAGTAAAACCCTCAATGAAGAACACTTCAAAACTTGCTCCGTTGTCGGTAAGATTCGTCTCCTCTTTTTCGACATGCTTTGAGTCGTTTTGTGATAGACTGAAATTAAAGGAGGAAGGATATGGAACTCTTGAGCAAAAACAAAGAGCGCATTGAAGCGTTGAGCGCGTTTATGCGGGCATTCAACGAAACGGAAGACGGAAAAGAGCGCAAAAAGCTTTACGAACGGTACAAAGACCACATCCAAAGCGTTACCCCCGTCGATTTGTTCTACGTCGAACAATACCGCGAAGACACGCCTTTGGATGTGAAAACCATTAAGGCGCAGGCGAACAAGTTCGTCAATCTGTTTAGCGCCGGGCTCAAAAAGCATGAAATGACGTCGCACAAGCACCCCTTTTTCCAAGCGCTTCTTGAAGAAAACGAAGCGATTCTTTCGCACCTTCGTTCGATGAAGCCCTATTTCAAAAAGGATGCGGACCCAAACGTTGAAGAGGTGCGCAAGGATTTCGAGAAATGCTTGGAATTTGAAAAGAAGTTCGTGAAAAAGGAAAACATCCTGTTTCCGAACATGGAAAAAGGCGTACCTTCGACAAAACCTTTAGAAGTGATGTGGGCGCTTCACGACGACGCCCGGACGCTCATCAAGAAGATTTTGAACAAACTTGGGACAATCTCTTTAAAAAACCAGACGATGAAAGAAATCATCGGCGATTATTACTATCTTATCTACGGACTCACCCAGAAAGAACAAATGATTCTTTTCCCCGTCGCCGACAAGGCGATTGATGAGAAGACGCTTGATGCCATGTACGAAGAAGCCTTCGAATACGGCTTCACCTTCTTAGAAAAAACGCCGCCCGAAACAAAAGAACCGGAAGAAGAT